>Ga0116161_1004261_pt1 | contig 12203 bp, 10 predicted proteins | sample AD_JPNAS3_MetaG_FD_89877 | JGI IMG/M metagenome (GOLD analysis project Ga0116161, IMG submission 89877) | Active sludge microbial communities of municipal wastewater-treating anaerobic digesters from Japan - AD_JPNAS3_MetaG | ecosystem: Engineered > Bioreactor > Anaerobic > Digestate | place... | reverse complement strand
CTTTCGCAGGCGGACGAGCAGATTCAGGAGGCCCGGCGGCTGGCCGACACAGGCGACATGAAGGGCGCCGCCCGTCTCTGCCGGGAATGCACGCGCAAATTCGGACCGGCCGCCGAAGCCTATTGCCTGATGGGAATCCTCTCCATGGCCGAGCAGGATTCGAACGGCGCGGAGGACTATTTTTTGAAGGCCCTCTACCTCGATCCCGGCCACTACGAAAGCCTGGTCCACATCAGCCTGATCTGCCGGCAGAAGGGAAACGAAAAAAAAGCGGCGCTTTACCGGGAGCGCGCCCTGCGAACGGCAGGAAATAAAGGCGGATCGCACGGATCCGAAAAGGAACAATGACCACGAACACGGAAAAATACTGCTGGAAGGCAAAAGGAATCTACGGCGACGGATCCTGTCCGGAACTGCCCCGTCTGATTCACTGCCGCCGCTGCCCCGTTTTCGCCGCAGCGGGAAGACAGCATCTGGACCGGAACCTCCCGCCGGCATACCTCGGGGAGCGGGCCGCCGTGATGGCGTTGCCCAAAGAGACAGGCAGGCTGGGAACGCTGTCCGTGATGGTTTTCCGCCTGTGCGGAGAGAAGTTTGCCGTCAAAACCATCTATTTTCAGGAAGCGGCGGAACCTTCCCCGGTTCACACACTGCCTTTGAAGGTCAACCGGATTTTCCGGGGAATCGCCAACATCAACGGAGAACTGCTTCTGTGCCTGTCCGTCGCGGACCTTCTGGATTTGACCTTCGAGGCGCAGGAAAGCGGGCCTGCGCCGGCTTATGAGCGAATGCTGGTGGTCGGGCAGGAGGGACAGCGCTTCGCGTTTCCCGTCGAGCAGATTCTGGGGGTTCATCGGATTGCCCCGGAGGATCTCGGGGAAGTCCCGGCCACACTTTCACGAAGCGCGAGAGCCCTCACCCGGGGAATTTTCCTGCTTGACGGAAGCCCGGTCGGGCTTCTGGATGAAGAGCGGCTCTTCCCCGCCATGACAAGGAGTCTGAACCCATGACCGCGGATGCCGCCCCCATTGATCCTTTGATGCTCGACCTGTTCCGCGTGGAGCTGGAGAACAACACCCGGACGCTGGAAGCCGGCCTGGTCACGGCGGAGCGCGATCAGACGCCGGAGCGCATCGAACCGCTGATGCGGGCCGCCCATTCCATCAAGGGAGCCGCCCGGATCGTGGGGCTCGTCAAAGCCGTTGCGCTTGCCCACGCCATGGAGGACGTTCTGTCGGCGGCACAAAGCGGAAAACGGCCGCTGACCTCCGCGGCGGTGGACCGGTTGCTCAAAGGGAATGATTTTTTTGCCGCTCTTTCCCGCGTGGACATTCAGGAACTGCCCGCCGCGCTGGATAAGGGAGCCGATGAAATTACCGGCATGTCGGCGGAACTGAGAAACTTTCTCTCCTCTCCCCCGGAGAGCGTTCCCTCGCCGCCCCCGCGGCAGGAAACCGCTCCCGTTAAAGAAAAACCGGCCGGGAATGCAGCGCCAGAAGCCAATGCCGCCGCGGCGCGCACCAAAGAGGCCGAACCTCAAAAGCCGCCGGAGGCAGCCGTTTTGGAAAGCGCCTGTCCGGGACCGCAAATCGCGCCGCCGGCCGCCCGTTCCCGCCGCGTACAGGATCAGGGCGAAGGGGGACTGGTACGCGTCCGGTCCGAAAACATGAACCGCCTGATGGCCCTGGCGGGCGAATGCCTCGTTCAGGCCCAGTCCGTCAAAACCGTCTATCAAAGTCTTCTGGCCCTCAAAAAGGAGATCTTTGAAATCGAAAAACCCCTGCGCGACTTTGTGGAGCGGCAGGAGGCCAACGGGCAGGACGAAGGAGCGGAAGGCCTGCAACAGACGCTGTCCGGCGCGGCGGCGGCCCAGCAGACCGTCTCGCGGGAAATTGTCCGGTTCGAGCGTTTTTCACGCCGACTGGAACACCTGGCGCATCGCCTTTACAACGAAGTCATCTCGAGCCGCATGGTGCCTTTTTCGGACGGTCTCCATGGCTTTCCCCGTCTGGTCAGGGATCTGGCCCGGGAAACGGGGAAACAGATCCGCTTTGAAATCGCCGGTGCCGCCACGCCCGTGGACCGGGACATTCTGGAGCGCCTGGAGGCGCCCCTGTCCCACTTGATCCGCAATGCCGTCGACCACGGCATGGAAACACCCGGGGAGCGCCAGGCGGCGGGCAAGCCGGAGGAAGGAACCCTCCTTCTGGAAGCGCGGCACGTCGCGGGAATGCTGAACATTTCGCTCACCGACGACGGCCGGGGAATCAATCCCGAAGATTTGCGGGGCAAGGTGGTCGAAAAAGGATATGTATCGGCGGAGATGGCCGGGAGCTTAAGCCGGGCGGAACTTTTCGAATTTCTGTTTCTGCCGGGATTTTCCACCGCCCGGAAGGTGACGGAAATTTCCGGGCGGGGCGTCGGCCTGGACGTTGTCTTCAGCATGGCGAACGAAGTGGGCGGAACCGTGCGGGTTGACGCCGAAGCCGGACGGGGCGCCCGCTTTCACCTGCAGTTGCCGCTGACGCTTTCGGTGCTCAGAACCCTTCTGTTGTCGATTGCCGGCGAAGCATATGCTCTGCCCCTTTCCCGCATCGACCGGGTTTTGTCTCTGGCCCCCGCCGACATTCGGGAAATCGAAGACCGACCCTACTGCACGCTGGACGGTGAGCATGTGGGCATTCTCGACGCGCGCCAGCTTTTCGGGCTGCCGCCGGCCGCCGCCCCGTCGGGAGGATTTTCCGTCGTCGTCATCAGCGACCGGCTGAACCGCTACGGCCTGGTGGTTGACCGCGTGATCGGGGAGGAAAATCTTGTGGTCCGGCCGCTGGACAGCCGACTCGGAAAGGTCCCCAATGTCAGCGCCGGCGCCATTCTGGACGATGGTTCGCCCGTGGTCATTTTCGACGTGGACGATCTGGTCCGTTCCATTCACCAACTGCTGACCACCGGCAAGCTTCAGAAAATCGGCCGGGGACGGCAGGCCCTGAAAACGGGCAAAAAGCGCGTACTGGTGGTGGACGACTCCCTGACCGTGCGCGAAGTGGAGCGCAGACTTCTGGAAAACGCCGGATACGAGGTCACCACCGCCATTGACGGCGTGGACGGCTGGAACAAGCTGACGTCGCAATCCTTTGAACTGCTCGTTTCCGACGTGGACATGCCGCGCATGAACGGCATCGACCTTGTCCGGACGGTCAAAGCCGATCCGCAGCACCACGACATGCCGGTCATGATTGTCTCCTATAAAGACCGTGAAGAAGACCGGCTGCGGGGCCTGGAAGCCGGCGCCAATTACTATCTGACCAAGGGCAGCTTTCATGACGAAAGTCTGCTTACCGCCGTTCGCGACCTGATCGGAGGACCCGAATGACGCTCAAAATCGCCATTGCCCATCACGATGAAAACGCCCTGAAAATCCTGCGCCGAATCATTGCCCCGAATGCCGGCTGCGCGGTCATCTGGACCACGGGCCGCGGAAGCGATGTCATCCGGCAATGCCGTCATGGGCTGCCGGATATTCTGCTCATCGATCTGGAGCTTGCCGACGTAAACGGCGCGAAGCTGATCTGTGACGTGATGAAAGAAACCCCCTGCGCGATCCTGGTCCTGTCGAATGCCAGGGAACGGCAGGCGGGGAAAGTATTCGAGGCCATGGGGTGCGGTGCGCTGGATGTCATTGCCACGCCTGTGCTTCATTCCAACGGGTTTCTGGAAGGGGCAGACGCCCTTCTCAAAAAAATCGACACCATGGCCAGGCTTCTGGGAACCGCGTCCCGAATGGAAAAACCGGCTGCGACCGTCCATGAAACGAAAAAAGAGCCGCGGCCGCCCCTCGTCGCCATCGGTTCTTCGACGGGAGGCCCCAAGGCCCTGGCCACGATTCTCGCCGGCCTCCCCGGGAATTTTCCCGCCGCGATCGTCATCTGCCAGCATGTTGATTCGCAGTTTGCCTCGGGCCTCGCCTCCTGGCTGAATTCCCAGACGCCGCTTGACGTAGCCATTGCCCGCGAAGGCATGCGGCCCCGGCCCGGCGCCGCCCTGGTGGCCCAAACCAACGATCACCTTGTCCTTGGACCGGACGGATCGCTTCACTACACGGAGCACCCCCGAAATTATCCCTATCGTCCGTCCGTCAACGCGCTTTTTGAAAGTCTTCGGCAATACTGGCCGCAAAATGACGTGGCGATCCTCCTCACCGGCATGGGGCGGGACGGGGGAGAAGGCCTGTCGGCTCTCTTTAAAACCGGCTGGCACACGATCGTCCAGGATGAAAAGACCTCCGTCGTCTATGGCATGCCGGCGGCGGCCGTGGAACTAGGCGGCGCTTCAGAAATCCTGCCCCTGGACAGCATCGCCGAATCCATTGCAAAAAAAATCACCAACCGAAAAGGGAAACCATCATGACCGAAAAAGAAAATCAAAACCCCGCCCCGTCCGGAAGCCGGGACCCGGCAACCATACTGACGGACCACAAAATCAAGGTCCTGCTCATCGACGATCAGGCGATTGTCGGCGCGGCGGTGAAAAGAATGCTCGAGCCGGAAACGGACATCGTTTTTCAGTTCTGCCAGGACCCCACGCAGGCCATCCCCACCGCCGCCTCGTTTCAGCCGACGGTGATCCTTCAGGACCTGATTATGCCGGACATCGACGGCCTGACGCTGGTGAAATTTTTCCGCGTCCATCCCCAGCTCAAGGACGTGCCCCTGATCGTTTTATCTTCCAAGGAAGAGGCGGTCACGAAAGCGGACGCCTTCGCGCTCGGCGCCAATGACTACCTGGTGAAGCTTCCCGACCGCATCGAACTCGTCGCCCGCATCCGGTACCATTCCCGGGGCTATATCAACCTGCTGCAGCGAAACGAAGCCTATGCCGCGCTGCTCGCCAGCCGGCAGGCGCTGGCCGCGGAGCTGGCCCAGGCGGCCGACTACGTGGTGTCGCTCATGCCGCCCCCGCTGTCTGATCCGACGATCACGACGGCATGGCGCTTTTTCCCCAGCGCCCAACTGGGCGGCGACAGCTTCGGCTACCACTGGCTCGATGAAAACACCTTTGCCGTTTACCTGCTGGACGTCTGCGGGCACGGGGTCGGCTCGGCGCTGCTTTCCGTTTCCGCCTTCAACGCCATCCGCTCCCAGACGCTGCCCGACACGGATTTCCATTCGCCGGACCGGGTTCTGGCGGCGCTCAACAACGCCTTTCAAATGGAACATCACAACAACCTTTACTTCACCATCTGGTACGGCGTTTTCGACCGCCGGACCCGGGAGCTTCGCTTTGCCAGCGGCGGCCACCCGCCCGCGTTTCTCATCTCCAAAGAAGGAACCCTGACCAAACTCATGACGAACAACCTGTTCATCGGCGGCCTTCCGGAAAGCGCGTATCAGGGAAGTTCCGTCACTGTTCCGGCCGGAGCGAATCTTTACGTCTTTTCCGACGGCGTTTACGAAGTGGATCCTCCCGAAGGCAGCATGTGGACGCTGGATCAACTGGGGGAATATCTGCTGCAGCACAAAATGGAAGCGGGCGAAGACATTGACGCTCTGTACCGGAAGATGCAGGACTACCACGGCCAGAAAATCCTGGAAGACGACTTTTCCATGCTGGCCGTTCATTTCACATAGCATCGGGGATGTGCGGCAACAGGACTTTGCGACCGTGGCGGGAAACGTCACCGGCAAAGCGATTTAAGATTATTGATCACGACAACCGCATACAAAGCAACGATGAAGCCCAGAGTGTAAACGGCAAACGGCCCGCCGTACGCGTAGGCAATCCAGCAAACCGCAACGCCGAAGCTTTTGGCCAGCGCCAGTCCGCGGACAACGCCGAGCCTGTCAAACAGCCGGCGCAGAATGGCGTTTCGTTCCCTCACGCCCTGCTTTTGAAGGGCAAAACAGGTCGTCACTCCGTCGCCGATCTGCAGGGCTATGGCCAGGCCTAAAAGGATCTCATTCATTGATTTCCATCCTTCCCGGATCCGCTACAAGATGCGCGATCAAGGCGTCATTGAGCGACTGGGACGTGGAATGTATCGCTTTGCCGATATGCCGACGCTGGGCAACCCGGATCTTGCGACCCCAATTTTTGTTGGAGGACTGTGCATGTTTTTCTTCAGGCTCGGCGGGTTGGCCTGACCTTTGTTTCAGACTTCACCGGCCCGTTTCTCAATGACGGCCATTATCTTTTCAATGATTCCTGTGCTTCCGTGTGATTTTTTGAAATCATTCACCATGACTTGCGCCTTTGGAATGATGCCGCTGGACATATCTTTCCATGTTTTTACAATAAGGCCCGGCTTGATCGCAACGGCCTCGCCCAGTTTCTCCCAGTGTTTCTGCTGTATCCAGGACGGCCTGTTTTCGCCGCCTATCCGCATGGCCGCCTTTTCCGTTAAATCCGGATAGACCTGCGTGCGGATCAGATCGTAAAAGGGCGCCAGGCGCGGCCCCCGGTCGGTGAAGATCATGGCCAGATTCTTGGCGTGGGCGTCGGCATTGCCGATCAGGAAGTTGAAGATCACCCATCGCAACAGGGTCATGCGGTCGGCAGCGGGGCGTATGCTTTTTTCCTGTAGCAGAGTAAAACAGTGTTTTAGAGAAGGGCCGCCTTCACTTTCGTATTTCTGATCGGGCAGAAATCCAAGGGCCTGGCAAAAGTCTTCCTGGTGCATGCGCACGATTTGGCCACTCTTATCGCGGCTCCGGTCATAACGCTCGATGATGAAAAGCTGATCAAGCCCCCGGCGGATTTTAACCGGCGGAGCGGGCAGCGCCATCTTTTGAGCCAGCATCATGCAAAAAGCTTCATTTTCTACCGTATCCTCCAGATCCCTGATTGGCGGTTTCAGAATATGCGTGCTTGGCGCATTTCCCGAGGCGATGAAGATGCGGTCGTCCTCCATGTAAACCGGCAGCTTGTTTTGCGCTCCGGCCAGGGAAAGCCGCATCCCTTCCACGCCGGCCATCAACGGCCTTCGGGGCAGGTCGATGATAATCTTGTGCAGTTCTTCTTCTTTAAGTTCCCGATAACCCGGTTTCACAGCAGGCGCAATGCCTGAGGGGAGCACGGATACCGCCCCGGCGCATTCGCCGCCGATGCTGCCCAGCATGGCAAAGTCATTGTTTACTGAAATTTGCAGACGCTGAGCGATGATTCGTTTGATCTCCGCTTCCGGCAGAAGATTGGAAAAAAAAGGACGGGACAGATCATCAGGATAGGTCTCAGCTCTCAGGGGGAGGTGCAAAGATAATGGTATGGCGCCTTTTTTGCTGATCCAGGCCTCGTCATATTGAAACACAAAGCGTCTTTTTTCATCCAGCCACAGGCGCCCAACTTTCTGATCCCGGAGATAGACATCCAATCCCGGATTGCCGATATGATTATTCATCCGGCCACTCCCTGGATGCAATGTAAAGATCGAGTCCCAGCGCCGTCAGCACCTGCAGGACTTTTCCCATCTGCGCGGTCGGCTTGCCGTTTTCCAGATCAGACAAAAATCTGTACCCGACGCCGCATAAAGCCGCCGCATCGGCCAGAGTCAGTCCGTCTTCCTTGCGTTTTTTCCTGATGGCTGCGCCGATATTTGCCGCCGTGGCTGCTTTGATCTTCAACTTTCCTGTTCTCCGTCATTCCTTTTCGGGAATAATAACCGCTTATAACGCCACAGTCAAGCAATATATTCCCGATAGGGAATCGTTTATGGCGAATATGCTTCTTGCTGCATGAATATTCCCGATGGGGAATTGCTGCAAGCATGATTATGATCCGATATGATTTTGCCGGTTCAGACGTATCTCACCTGAACCGAAAACTTTAGGAGATGCCGGCATGGTTGCTCCAGACCAAATGCATATCCTTATGCGGAAGATATTCTGATCTGTTTTAATGATCGGCCTGTCCCGTCAAAATGGAAAGCGCCCGGTCAGTGGCGATAAGTAAAGATCGAATTTATTTGAGCAGCAGAAAGAAGAGTTCGCCTTTTTCCTTGAGGCTGCCGGCGGTGGCCTGCGCTTCGGGGCCGAACCCGCAGAACAGATCGACGCGCCCGGGGCCCCGAATGGCGGATCCCTTGTCCTGGTTCAGGACAAAGCGCGAAAATTCGACGCGGCGGACCACACGGTAATCCTCGTCCAGAACCGGTTTTCGCAAACGGATGAACGCCGGCGCGCCCTGCGGAAAATACGCCGGGTCCGTGGCAATCGACCGGTGAGGCGTCACCGGCTGCCCCAGCGAACCGACCGGTTCGCGGTCCACGAAGCGGAAAAAAATGTAGCGTTCGTTGTGGCTTAAAATTTCATAGATTTCTTTTTCGCTCTTGCCTTTGAGCCAGGCTTTGAACCCGCGGTAGGAGGCGTCGCTCCGGTCCAGCCTGTTTTCATCCAAAAGGTTCTGCGTCGCGGAGCGAAACGGCCGGCCGTTGTTCTGCGCGTAGCTCACGGTCAGCACTTTTCCGTCTTCCAGACGAATCTTTCCCGATCCCTGGGTGTGCAGGGAATTCAGCTCGACGGGGTCGGACACCCAGATCAATTCCAGCCCCCTGCCCTGCAATACGCCGTCCACATCGATTTCCCGGCGGGAGTAATAGGGAACCAGCCGGCCGTCTTCACGGCGGCTGATTCTGGTTTCATGTTTGGAAATCTTTTCCACGACGATGTCCGGCGGCGGGCGGTAGAGCGGATATTTGTATTTCTCCGTCTTCGTCAGAGAGCCTTCCAAAAGCGGCTCATAGTAGCCGGTAAACAGGACGACGCCGTCCCCGTTTTCCCCCGCCGCCCGAAGCAGGAGAAATTCTTCCGCAATCCGTTTTTTCTTCTGCTCAACGGGAATATCGGATGCCAGAATTTCGCGAAAAGCGATCAGCGTTTCCTTCATCCGCGGCGCGCTCACCTTACGGTCCACCAGCTGAAAGGTCTGATTTTTTCCGGCACCGTCGTAATAGCGCAGACTGCGGTCAATCGCCAGCAGAAGGGATTCGGCGTCGAGGTCGTCGACAAAGTCCATCCGCCGGGCATCCGCCGGAACCAGCGCCTTCTCGGGCGGGGGCGGCTCCGGCCTGAATGCCTCTTTTTTTGCGCAGCCGGCCGCCAGGGCCATGACCGTCAGCGTCAGGAGAAAATAGATCTTCAGAAGCTTCATAATTCGATGATCATCGCGGTTTCGTCGCAGTAGTCGGGAAATTTGGGGCAGCGGAAACAGTCCGACCAGACCTTCTCCGGCAAAATGGAACGGTCCACTTCCTTAAAGCCTACTCCGGCAAAGAATTCTTTCTTGTACGTCAGGGTAAAAATGCGAAACAGCTCCAGGGTGATGGCGTCGGAAATGCAGAATTCAACCAGCTTTCGGCCGATGCCTTTTCTCCGGAAGGCGTCGTCCACATAAAGAGAACGGATTTCGGCCAGGTTTTCCCAGATGATGTTCATCGCGCAGATTCCCACGATCTTCTGCTCGGCTTCATCAAAATACACGATGAAGTCCCGAACGGAATTATAGATGTCCATCAGGGAACGGGGCAGCATCTCCCCTTTCGCCGCCGACACATTGATCAGCCGGTGAATGGTTTTGACGTCACCGATGCGCGCTTTTCTTAGCATGTCTGCTTCCTCCTTCGTCCGCCCCCGCGGCGGCCAGCAATTCGCGGGCATGGTCCCTCGCGGTTTCGGTCACATCCACGCCGCCCAGCATTCGGCCGATTTCCTCGATTTTCTGCGCGTCGTCGATTTTTTCCACGACCGTGGACGTCCGGCCGCCGGCGACCTGCTTGCTGACCCGCAGATGAGGGCCGCCAAAGCTGGCAATCTGCGGCAGATGCGTGATGCAGATCACCTGATGATGCGCCGACAACGTCTTCAACTTGCGGCCGACAATCTCCGCGGTGGCGCCGCCGATGCCGGAATCCACTTCATCAAACACAACGGTGTCTACCGAACCGATCCGCGTCAAAACATTCTTCAGCGCCAGCACGATGCGCGACAACTCGCCGCCGGACGCAATTTTATGGAGCGCCTTAGGCTCCTCCCCGGCATTGGCCGTCAGATAAAATTCAATCTCATCGCCGCCCTTCGGGCCGCAGGTGTTTTCGTCCCTGGAACAGCGACGCAGAAATTTCACGGCAAAGGAGGCGTGAGGCATGTTCAGATCGCGGATTTCGCGGTCCACCGCCCGCTCCAGGCTTTGCGCGGCCCGTTGCCTCATCTTCGAAAGCTCGAGCGCCTTTTCGCGAAGCTCTCCCGCTACCGCATCTTTTTCCTTCCCGAGCCGCGCCAGCTCTTCCTCCGCGCCGGAGACGTCCTGCAGCTCTTCTTCCATTTCCCGCTTCCGTTTCAATACGGCGTCCAGCGTCTGGCCATGCTTGCGCTTGAGCCGGCCCATGGCGTCCTGCCGTTCATCGATCGCCGCCAGCCGTTCGGGATCAAAAACCAGTTTTTGCTTATAATCACGAAGCGTCAGCGCCGCTTCCTGCAACACGGCGTAGCTCGCTTCCACATCGGCCGGCCGAAGATTCAACCCTGCATCGATCTTTTGAATTTCCTGAATCTGCGAGAGCGCTTCCTTGAGCTTTTCATTGATAGAGCCCGCATCCGCGTAAAGCAGCGCGTAAGCCCGGTTCGCCCAGTCCGCAAGCTTCTGCGCATTGGCCAGTACTTTCTTTTCATCGGAAAGCAGAACATCTTCGCCCGCGACGGGATTCAGGTCGTTGATTTCCGCAAGCTGAAACCGAATCCAATCGGCTTTTTCCGCGCGGTGGCGGCGCAGATCCTCCAGCTTCGCCATCCGGCCGAGGCACTTCTGATAGCGGTCATAAACGGCCGCGTATTCCCCGCGGGCGTCCAGAATGCCGCCGAAAGCGTCGAGAATGTCGATGTGATTTTCCGAAAAGAGAATCACCTGATGTTCGTGCTGCCCGCAGATATTGATCAGCGATTCGCTGATCGCGGCCAGATTCGCCAGCGTTGCCATCTGTCCGTTGATTTGCGCTTTGTTCTTGCCGGAGCGCGAAATGACCCGGCGGATCACGAGGTCGTCCCCGTCGGCAAACCCCATGCGGGCCAGCTTCTCCTGAAGCGCCCGGTTGCCCTGAATATCAAAGAGCGCCTCCACGGTCGCCGTGTCCGTTTGCGTCCGGATCATGTCCGCCGCGGCCCGGTCGCCCAAAAGCAGGCTGACCGCCCCGATCAGAATGGACTTGCCCGCGCCGGTCTCTCCCGAAATAATGTTCAGACCTTCTTCAAACGAAACGCGCAGTTCGTCGATGATGGCAAAATTAGCAATGCTCAGATCACGAAGCATTTTTCCTTTTCCCAGCGCCTGAAGGCAGACTGCCCCAGCCCAGTTTGGAACGCAGAATCTCCCCGTAACTGCGGTGCGGTGAAAGCACCAGCCTCGTATAAAATTTTGATTTTCGTATGGTCATGACATCGCCGGAACTGATCCGGTAGGATTCCTGTCCGTCCAGCGTCACGGTGGCGCCGCTTTCCTTGGACCAAAGCGTGATCTGCAGGTCGGAATTTTCGGGGAAAATAATCGGCCGGTTGGTCAGCGTGTGGGGACAGATCGGATTAATGATGATCAATTCTTTGCCGGGAACAACAATCGGGCCTCCGGCGGAAAGCGAATAGGCCGTCGAGCCCGTGGGGGTTGAAATGATCAGACCGTCGGATTTGTAGGTTGTGAGATAATGGCCGTTAACGGACGTTTCCAGCTCGACGATGCGGGAAAGATTGCCGCGGTTGATCACCACGTCGTTCAACACCATGCCCGAACCGATGATTTTGTTGCCCCGGCGGATTTTCGCATCCAGCATCATCCGTTTTTCCGTCAGGAAATCGCCCTTGAGAATCAGTTCGAAAGCCGCGTACGTCTCGTTGAGATTGACTTCCGTGAGATACCCGAACGTCCCCATGTTGATGCCGACGATGGGCACGGGGTGCTGCGCGACATAGCGGGCGGTGCGCAGCATCGTGCCGTCGCCGCCCAGCACGGCGATCAGGTCCGCTCTGGCGGCCAGGTCTTCCAGTTTGAATCCTCCGCTCCCGCCGACGGCGGCCGCAATGTTGGCTTCCAGAGAAACCCGAATCCCCCTGGCTTCCAGCCATTTTTTGAGCGCGCCGGTGAATCCGGCGATGTTTTCCTTCTCGATGTTGGCGACAATGCCGACTTTCTTAATTTTCATGGTGACGGGCTCCAAAAAAGACGAGGTT
>Ga0116161_1004258_pt1 | contig 12212 bp, 13 predicted proteins | sample AD_JPNAS3_MetaG_FD_89877 | JGI IMG/M metagenome (GOLD analysis project Ga0116161, IMG submission 89877) | Active sludge microbial communities of municipal wastewater-treating anaerobic digesters from Japan - AD_JPNAS3_MetaG | ecosystem: Engineered > Bioreactor > Anaerobic > Digestate | place... | reverse complement strand
TTCGCTTTGTGATTTGCACTGTATTTCCCCGGCTTGTAATCCGGATCTGTTCCGGACACCGTTATCGAAGAATCACCGACAATACGATTGAGAATGACATTGCCTTTTTCCGTGACCAGAACAAGCGTGATGCTGTTATAGCCGTACATATCGTTCAAGCGAAAACGGGGATCGTTTTTCTTCGGAAGCCAGGAAAAGATGTAATTGATGCAGTCAATAATCAGGCTTTTTCCTGTGTTGGACGGACCTATAACGAGGTTGACACCTTTTTCAAAATCAACGGACGCTTCCGGCAGTTGGGGTCCATTCAACACCAAGCGTTTAATATATACTTTTGCTTTAGGCATGGGCTCCTCCCTCTGCAAGTGAATCGATAGCTGCCGTTGCCGTTTAGATTCGTATCGGAAAAACCATAGTCGGCGGCATAGGTACTTATAAAATCAAGAGCGCAGAGCTTGTAATCCGAAAGTGCCTGATCTTCAGCAACATCGAGGAGAAGTAAAAACCGGAGCGACATTTCAAAAGCAAGCCGAGCAGAGTTTTCCATCATTCACTTTACCCATTTCAGCTTGTCCTCATTCACCAGGAAGTGACATGCCCCTTTCTTGATTTCACTGCTGATCCAATACGGGGATTTGCTTAAAAGATATGTAGCCACTGGTGCATCGACCGCCTTCTCCATTACGGCCAATAAGCGTTCATATCCATTTACGTGTTTTCGGCTTCGCTCCGTGTCTTTAACACCGGCGTATGTTGCTTTTTTCAATTCTTCAAACTGCCCGTCAAGCAGATTTGTATGCAGTTCTTCTATCCCGCGCCGAATCGACTCCGCAGCAAAGTATTCGATTCTTCTGTCTTTCAGATCCTCAAGATACTCGGCAAATGACTGAATGCTGTCGGCATCCATGACATCGAGCCCTTCAGCATCGGCATAGGCACAATACAGTGCCGCTATATACTTGTGTTCTTCCGGCTGTATCTCCTCCGGTGGAGACAGCTTCTCCGGAACAGGAATAGACGAAATTGCCCGCTCAAGCGTAGCAATTGCCGCATCGGAATTATCCTCGGGAAAGCTGCTGATTTCAGGGAGCTTTGCTTCGGAAAGGATGGCATCCCTAACAAAATCAATGGCGGCTTCGATAATCCCTTCAAGGGTCTCGTCATTTTTATATCCGATATTTCCGAGCTGTTGAGCAAGAAACAGGGAAGAATCGTCCGAACAGTCAAAATAGTGTTCCTCAAAATAAGCGGCAAGACCCGCTCTGTTTTGATTGCCAATGATGTGCTTTGCGTCATCTCTGGATAACGGACGCTCGCCCCTGAAAATTTTGTCGACATACTTGGGATCAGATTCCAATATGGCAAGTTCCGGACACTCATCGGTGATGAAGTTACCTATAACAGCGATAACGAAATCCGCATGGCTTTTTTCATGGGAACCGAAATAAGGTTCAAGAATCTGAATTGCATTGGCAAATGTCATTTCGGCTCCTTTCTGCCGCTTGGGGTTTTATGGGGTTTCCAGGGGGAAAATCCAAGAGGGCAATTTGATAAAATTATACTTGTAATAAGGCATCTGCTATTTTGAAAGCAAACAGAACTTTTGCGAAAATAGACAGATATATTATATTATAACACATAAATGTGTAAATGTCAATATGTTGTTTGCGAATGTGAAAATAGTGTGCATTATTACATAACAAATTAAATATCACAAGTCCGGATGCATACGGGCAGAGGATATCAAATACGGAAACACCAATGCGGTACAGCCGCTGGTGGAAGCGTATCAGATACCCTTGGTCTTGTGCGTCCGATTATAGATGTACGGGTTTCAAGCGTAGCTGATTTTAGCTTCCTTGAAGCCCGTTTTTTGTTTGTCCTCTGTCCGACTGATCCGGCAGGAAGGATAAGCAATATGAAACTCTATTTGTACAACGGATTAGACGGAAACGGTAAGGCGACTTATCAGGCAATTGAAATCAGTAACAGCGAAGCGGATGCCTGGGTGCAGATTGATTTTGAGAAACAGCGGAAGGAAAAAGGCGATAAGGCAACGCCGAGGACGGCACAGCAGATTGCAGATGAGATGAACAAAAATGAGTACAACAGCGACCGGCGATACCGATATATGTTGGACCCGACGCAGGTTATCAAAGCCGAAGACGGCTACGATGGTGCGGAAGAAGCATCCAGGGCGGAGCTTATATCGGACGATACATATAATCCTGAAATTCAACAGCTTGTTGATGAGGAAGAGAGGGAATCCCAAGAGCGGGTTGAAATGTGGCTGTCTGTTCTTTCAAGAAAGCAGAAGAAAAGGTTGACTGAGTACGTAATTAACGGGAAGACCCTGACAGAAATAGCCACAGCGGAAGGTCTTCATCCTTCTACGATTGACGAGTCCATTAAATCCGCAATCAAAAAAATAAATAAAAAATTTCCCAAACACCCCGAAAAATGACCACCCTTTTCGCAAATGTAATAGAAGGACATGTTCCTTCGAGTCTTGGAAAGGAGGTCATCCCCATGAGAAATGCACTCAGAATCAAGGTTTCCCAAAAGATGGACAGCGGCGGCATTGTCTCCTGCCGGGAAAAGAGTATCCGTAAATGGCTTCTCAATAAGCTGTTCGGACAATCGGAGAGGATCACGATTCTTGTTCCCGGCTGTGATGTTGCAGAGGTTCAAATCGTGGACCTTGATCAAAACTGCGGTAATGAAAAGAACACACAGGAGGCATGAAAATGAAATTACCAGAAAAACCGATGACGAAGGTGTATGTGTGCTCGCCCTTCCGTCCGGTTAGCAAAGAACCCAGAAGAGCAGAAAAAGAGAAAAAAGAGAATATTGCCTTAGCCCGACATGCCTGCAATGTGCTGACAAGATACGGTTATCTGCCTATAGCACCACATTTGTTTTTTCCACAGTTTCTCTGTGACGAAATTGAAGAACAGCGGGAACTTGGAATGCTTCTCGGCAGAGAACTTCTCTGCGGATGTGACGAATTGTGGGTATTCGGGGAACGCATCTCGGAAGGAATGGAAGTCGAGATCAAGCAGGCAAAAGCCTCTGATATTCCGGTGTACTATTTCAAAAAGCCGGATGATCTCATTCTCTCAATGCTGAAGGTCAACAAAGAGATTGTCAAAGGTGCACCCGCAGTGAATATGTTCAACATCTATGCGTATGTTCCGGAAATTCAACTGAGGACGGAACTTGATAAGGAGAGCATTTGTGAAGTGCTTGATTCTTTGATGGTTGCCATAGGAAAAGAGGCTATTCATGACAGGTAACACTCCGGTAATGCCGATCAAAGTAAATGCCTACAGGCATCAGCAGGAAGCATATGACTTTGTCCTTCGGCTATTCCGGCAAAACGGCGGATATGGTGGGGCGAGCCTGCTCATGGAAATGGGTACGGGTAAGACCTTGACTGCGATTGCAGCGGCGGGAACGCTGTCCGATGAACTTCGTATCAACCGGCTTCTGATTGTAGCACCCCTTTCGATTCTCGGTGTTTGGAAAGAGGAATTTGAAAAATTCGCCGATTTTCCCTATGCGCTGGAAGTGCTGGAAGGCACAAGTGATAAGAAGCGGGAACAGCTGAGAGGGTTTCGAGGAGGCGGTTTGCAGGTTGTGGTGGTGAACTACGAAAGCTGCTGGCGGCTTGAGCGAGAACTCTCCGACTGGTCGCCGGACATGATCATTGCTGATGAAGGGCACAAAATGAAATCCCATCAGACACAGGCTTCCAAGGCAATGCACCGTCTGGGGACAAGGGCAAGATACAAGCTCCTTTTGACCGGCACGCCCATCACCAATAAAGCCATCGACATTTTCAGCCAGTACAAGTTTGCTGATTCCCGTGTTTTCGGGACGAGCTTCTATTCTTTTCGCACCCACTTCTTCAATATGACCGGCTACGGCAATCACACGCCTGTTATGAAGAAGGAGCGAGAAGAGGAGTTTATGAAGCGGATGCACAGCATTGCGTTTAGAGCAAGGAAAGCCGACTGCCTGGACCTGCCGGAAGTGACGGACATCGTTCATAAGATCAAATTGGAGCCGAAAGCCATGAAGCTCTACAACGGACTCGTCGAAGAATCCTATGCGGAGCTTTCCAAAGGTGAACTCACTGTCACCAATGTGCTGACCCGTATTCTTCGGCTTTCGCAGCTGACCGGCGGATTTCTCTGTGCCGATGATTCAAACAGGGCGGAGCAGGTGAGCGGTGCAAAGTTGGAGGTGCTGTCTGACCTTATTGACGCATCTGTGCAGGAGGGACAGAAGATCGTGGTTATTGCCCGTTTTGTGGCTGAGATAGAAGCTATCAAGAAAATGCTTGAAAGTAAGGGTATCGGGTACTCTGTTATTGCCGGAGGCGTGAACGACAGGGAAGAACAGGTGGCGAAGTTCCAGAACGACCCGGACACGATGGTTTTTGTCGGTCAGATCGCAACTGCGGGTATGGGAATTACACTGACTGCCGCAAGCACGATGGTTTTCTACTCGCTGGATTACAGCATGGCAAACTTTGAGCAGGCAAAAGCCCGAATTCACCGTGCCGGACAGAAATACCCTTGCACCTATGTCTATCTGATTGCCGAGAAGACCGTCGATGAAAAAGTATTGAAAGCCCTGAAAGGAAAAGCCGACCTTGCCAGAACCCTGGTTGATGATTTCCGCAAAGGCAAGAATCCCTTTAAGTATGAGGTGACCTATGGATAACGAACAGAAAACAATATCGAATGAACAGAAGTTTGCTCAAATCTATGAGCTTTCGGACAAGCTGAAAGCCCTGCGTGACGAGAAGACTTCGCTGGAAAACCGTGAGAAAGAGGTTGAAAAAGAAATCAAGGAAACGGATGAAGCGATGGTCACTCTGATGATCGACACCGAAACACCGAGCTTTACCCGTGCTGGATTTACTTTCTCTCTGACCACGACAACCCGTGCATCTGCGGTAGCGGATTGCAAGACCGAGCTGTTTGAAACACTGAAAAAAGAGGGCTATGGAGACCTTGTCTATGAGACGGTCAATGCCAACAGCCTCTCCGCTTTCGTGAGAGAGCAGATCGAAAACAACAAAGACGAGCTTCCCGGTTGGCTCGAAGGACTGGTCAATGTTTACGACCAGAAGAGAATCGGGGTACGCAAATCAAGCAAAAAGAATTCTTAAATGATAGGAGATTATTGCAATGAGTAATGAAGTAATGAAAAAAGAAGCGACTGAGATCGCAGTGCAGAAGAGCGGGTTTCTTGCACTTGGAGACTTTGACCTGGCATCCGCTATGGCAGAGGAAATGGACGGGCTTTCCGTCACTTTTGACCGTATCAAGCTTCCAGCAGGCGGCATGACCGTTTTTGAAATGCCGGGCGATGATCCGGACAATCCCGAAACGGTGAAGGAGTTTTCCGCCGTTATCCTTTCTCAGCATCCGCTCCGTGCCTACTACAAGACCCAGTACACCGGTGGCTCCAATCCGCCTGACTGCGGTTCTTATGACGGCGTTATCGGTATCCCCGGTGAGAACAGTGGCTGCGTGGGCGGCAACTGCAAGACCTGCCCGTACAACAAGTTCGGTTCTGACGGCAAAAAGGGGAAAGCCTGCAAGGAACGCCGGCGCCTTTACCTTCTCAAGGAAGGAGAGATTTTCCCGATTCTCTTCTCCCTGCCGACCGGTTCTCTGCAGACCTTCAGCAAGTACATCATGAAGCTTCTCGGAAAGGGCTATAAGTCCAATTCCGTGGTTACACGCTTCACACTGAAGAAAGCCACCAGTAGCGACGGCATCGCCTATTCCCAGGCACAGTTTGCCATCGACCGTGTGCTGACTAAGGAAGAGTATGCCCTCATCGATGGGCTGTCGAACCAGGTGAAGATGATGCAGAACACCGTAGCCTTTGAACCTGATGTTGAAGAAGCACCGGAGAACGCACCGCTTGTTGATCCCGAAACCGGAGAGATCATTGAACCGTTGAACTGAGGATTTAAGGGAGCGGAAGTGGCACTGCTTCTTCCGCTCCCGGATTGGAGGAAACTATGTTAAGCCCTTGTTATGAATATATTTGTTCGCCGACCTATGAAAAAGGCTGCGATGAGTATCTGAACGCCACAATTTTGCATAAGCGTCTGAAAGAAGAAATTGAAAGATGCAAAAAGCCCTGCAGGGAAGATAGCAGAAGGGAAATGGAAGCTAAGATTCGTGCGTATGAACTGGTTCAGGCCATCATGGTCGGCATCTGGAATGAAGGCGACCGGCTGTATATCAAAGAGAAATATCCGGAGGGACACAGAAATGAGAAGCCACATCGGAGCGTATAGAACCGGCATCGACACGAAGATGACGAAGAAAGATACCATTCTTCTTTGTCTTGAGTGTTCGCATTTTCTTTCCCAGCACGGTTGTAATGAAGGCGAAGACAAAGCCGGTACGGAAGCTCTGTATAAAGCCGCAATAATTCTGCTGTGCGAAGACGGATGCCTTTTCAGTCGCAGAGAACCGGATAAATGCTATGACCGCGATGAAACCATTAACGAACTGTATGCCTATTTTGACTTCCTTCGTGCCTTCGGAATGGATAATACTTCTCAGGGAATTATCATCAACGCCATTTGCTATCTTTCGCACAAACCGTTCAGAAAGGTAAGAGCAGAGGCACCCTTTCAGAAAAAGCAGGGCTGGCTTCGTGAGGAAGAAGGGAGGAATGACGAATGAGCACGGATTATAAATGTGTCACAACTGTGGAAGGCATCAAAGAGTATCTCGGCAATGCCGAGGTTGTCGCCTTCGACTACGAAACCGCACCGAATGACGAATATCGCTCGGAGGAGCGGGCGGCTCTTGACCCGGCGAAAGCCCATATTGTCGGCTGTTCCTTCTCGGTAAAAGCGTATACCGGAATTTATGTGCCGGTGGCACACCTTGCCGGAGAGAACATTGACAAGGAAAGCTTTATGTCGTTTTTGCGGAGTTTCCTGTCGGACAGAAGCCGCATCAAGGTAGCGCACAACATTGCCTTTGAATCAGCGATTTCTTATGCATCCGGCATGGTCACTCTGCCGCCGGTCTACGATACGATCTGCGCTTCGCAGATGTCGCTGAAAAACACCTATGACTTCCGCAACCTCTCTGACAGCGGTCTGAAGACCCTGGCAAAGAAACTCTTTGATGAGCCGCTTCCGACATTTGAAGCGGTCACGGACGGAAAGTCCTTTGACGAACTGGACGGACACGATCCGGAAACCGTGAGGTACGGCTGTGCCGACTCGGATTTCGCTCTGCGGCTTTATCACAGGTTCAATGAGTGGTTTGACCGCTTCCTGCCGAAACACCGCTTCATCGTGGAGAATATCGAAAGCCCTACGGCGGTTTACCTCGGCATCATGAAGACCAACGGTATCCCCGTGGATATTGACCTGATGGAAAAACGCAAGGTGGAAGCCGAAGCGGAGATGGAACGGCTTAAAGGTGAAATTGCTGCCATCATCGGGGATGTACCGATTGGGGCGAATTGCTCAACGCAGGCATTCAAAACCTATCTCTACAAAGACCTGGGACTGCCGATCCTCAAAACCACAGAGACAAACCGTGAAGCCGCTGACGATGAAACCATGGTTCGTTTGAAGGAATGGTGTGATGAGTTCCGACCGGAGCTGTCTCACCTTTTTGAACTGGTGCAGGAATACCGTAAGTGGGGGAAAATCAAATCGACCTATATCGACGGCTATGCCAAGTACATCAACAGTGCGACTTTGAAGATCCACCCGGATTTGTTTGCCCTCTCAACAGATACCGGCAGGATGAACTGCCGAAATCCCAATGCCCAGAATATGCCTCGAAAGACCAATGACCCTGTCGGCATTCGCTCTTTCATCAAGGCACCGGACGGACATTATATCCTGTCCCTGGACTTTTCCCAGATTGAGCTTCGTGTGGGAGCTTTCTACTGCAGGGACGAAGTGATGATGGGTGTTTACCGCGAAGGCGGAGATATTCATGCCGCAACGACATCGGTCATTTTCGGATGTACTTATGAAGAAGCGAAGGGTAAGAACTTCCCCGGATATAAGGAACATCGCACCATTGCCAAGAATGTCAACTTCGGTACTTTCTACGGACTCTTTCCGAGAGGGCTGCAAAGAACACTGAAATTCAAAGCGGGTGTGGAACGCTCTTTGGGCGAATGCGAGGAGATCATCAATAGTCTGAAATATGGCTATCCGGCATTGCATACCTGGCAGGAAGAAACGAAGGCCGAAGCCGCAAGGAGAGTATATACCGAAACGTGGCTCGGCAGAAGGCGGTATCTTCCGTCTATCCTTTCAGACAACTGGGGACAGAAGTCCTTTGCGGAGCGGTGTGCCTTAAACACGCCGATTCAGGGAACGGCGGCAGACATTCTGAAATTGGCTATTGTTCGTATCCTTGAAGGCTTACCGGAGCGGGAATGGCTCAAGCCGATCCTGCAGATTCACGACGAACTGACCTTCGTGATTCCGGAGAACAAGCTGGATGAAGCCGTGAACTTTATCCGCTCCTGCATGGAAGCACAGCCTTTCCCGGAATTTGACCTTCCCCTTGTGGCGGAGGCGTCTTTCGGTCATGACTTCGGGGCAATGGAAGAAATGGAGTAAGTCATGAAAAATAATTTATATCGCAATTCCTCCGGCTGTTATGACCCGACAGCCGGGGAAGCGATGAGCAATATCATAAGGGATGAACGGAGAGAACGAAAGAAGAACGCTCCGCAGTCCAAACCTTATCAGCCGAAGCAGGCTGAAAAGATCGTTATACCTACAAAACAAGAAGAAAAAACGGAGGTGCCTACAGATGAAGATATCGGCATTTGACATTTTGAAATGCTTATTTGAGCCGGATGAGACGGTCTGTTTCCGTGTGTTCGATGATAAAAAGCGTGGCGTTTTCCCCGGCATGAAGCTGGAGTGTCAGCTCGGAAAATACGCTCAGATGGAGCCGGTTCTGGCAGAACATAACTCTCACGACCGTGGCGTGTTCTATGTGGTCAATTACGGCGGTCAGTCTGATGATGCGATTTCCCGTGTCAACGCACAGTTTGTGGAGATGGATGATTGCAGTTTTGAAGAACAGCAGAAAAAGATCGATGCTTTTCTTCTTCCGCCGTCCATGATCATCAAGACGAAACGCTCCCTTCATGTTTACTGGTTCATGGATAAGAAAGCCGAGGTCGGTCGCTTCCGCAAAATTCAGGAACAGCTCGTCAAGCAGTTTGACGGTGACCCCGTCTGCGTCAATGAATCCCGTGTGATGCGTCTTCCTGGTTTCAATCATTGCAAAGGCGATACGCCGGTAATGGTGGAGTGCATTCTTTTTCATCCGGAACGCAAGTACTCGCAGGATCAGCTCTCGGAGCTTTTGCCCGATGCGGAAGAAAAGCGGGTCATCGCTCAGAAGGGAACCGAGAAGGGACTGGATATCATCTGCCGTGGCTGTGATTTCATCAAGCACTGTAAAGAGGATGCCGCTCACCTTGCGGAACACGACTGGTATGCGATGATCACGAACCTTGCACCTTTTGAGGGTGGTGTGGAGCTGATTCATCAGTTGTCGAAACCCTATCCCGGCTACGATGCACAGGCTACGCAGAAGAAAATCAATCATTACTTTGAGAGCGGAACAAGACCCATCAACTGCGTGACCATTGCGGAGAAAGGCTATCGCTGTCCGAAACTGGCTACCGGCGAGTGTTCCTGCAAGTCTCCGGCTTCGATGTGCTATATGCCGCTGGACGCTGAGACGATTGTGCAGATGATTTCCGAACTGACCATTACCAATGATCCCATTAAGGATACGAAGACAGCCCAGGAGTTCATTGAACGCTGGCTCTATAATCAGGATGAAGTGACCGCAACGGCTATTATCAATTCGGCAATGCGGGAGCATTTTCATTTCAAAACCGACTTCCTGCGTCCGCTTCTGCAGCATTATAAACGCTGTGCAAAGAAGCACGAGAACGCATCTCACGTCCGTAAGACCTCGGAAGATATGGGGCTTCCCGCATGGTACACGGTCGGAAATTACGGGGTAAAGTTTCTTCCCGGCATTCTCGCTTTATCTATGTCGAGGGATGAAAATGTCATTTATGCCGCCGATCAGCATTTTCTTTACAACAACGGTGTGTATGAAGAGCTGACCGAAAAGCAGTCGCTTCGTATGGTTCAGCAGAAAATGCTGCCTTCGGAAACGAAGATGAGTCAGATCGTGGATGCGGAGAATCAGTGGGAGCTGATTATTCAGAAAAACATCCGTGACCTTAATCCGAACCCCTATATTATCAATCTGAAAAACGGACTGTTCAATGTGCTGGAAGGCAGCCTTTCCGGGCATACGCCGGAGTATCTTTCTACGGTACAGCTTGGGGTCAAGTATGATCCGAAGGCGGACTGTCCCCGCTTTAAACTCTTTCTCATGGAAGCAATGGGCGGAGACGCGGAGCAGGTGAAGCTTTTGCAGGAGATGCTTGGCTACTTTCTGATTCCGGTTCAGTCGGCACAGAAATGTTTTGTCATGGTGGGTGTGGCAAGTGCGGGTAAATCCGTACTACTTCGAGTGCTCAACGAAATTCTGCTCGGCAGACAGAATGTATCGAATGTATCTTGGCAGTCGTTGAATGAGCGTTTCAAGACGGCAGAGCTTTTCGGTAAGCTGGCGAATATTTTCGCCGACCTTCCGACAAAGAACATCGACGACAACGGCATCTTTAAAGCACTTGTAGGCGAGGACTATCTGACCGTGGAGAAGAAGAACAAGAACCCCTTCAGCTTTCAGTCCTATGCAAGGCTCCTGTTCTCCTGCAACACGATTCCGAAGAACTACGGAGATAAAAGTGATGGCTTTTACCGTAGGCTCATCATCGTCCGTTTCAATCATGCGGTGCCGGAAGAGAAAAGAGATCCGCATCTCATCGAGAAGTTCCGTGCGGAAGCAGACGGTATCTTTATGTTTGCACTGGAAGGCTTGAAGCGGCTGATGGACAACAACTTCATGTTCAGCGAGACCGAGGCGAACAGGGCAGAGCTTCAGCAGTACCGCGAGGACTCCGATTCCGTGCTGTCTTTTGTCAACGAGTGCTGTGAGTTGGATGACAAGCAGGAAAAACCGTCGAGCGTGGGTTCGACCGAGCTGTATAACGCCTATAAGCGGTACTGTGAAGAATGTGGTCTGAAGCCATTTTCACAGAAAATGTGCATTCAGCAGATCATTTCTTCCTTTGACACCGTAACGAGGGACATCGACCGTCTCGGCAAACGGCGTATCCTGAAAGGAATCCGTCTGACGGAGGTCCTTGGGTAGAGCCATATCAAGAACAGGTAACAGATGAACACGGTTTTTCTATTTCTTATATACACCAATTAAAACACAAAAACCTTTGTTTATTTTGTTCCATATGTGCAATAGGGATTTTCGTGTCAATGTGTCAAAGGAAATCCGAAAAACCGTGTGATTCCTGCCTTTTTGAGAGAATGCCGTTTGACATATGTGTCGGCGGCAGCGGAAAGGAGAGAGACGATGTCGGAAGCGGATATTGTAAAAGCAATTCTGAAATATTTAAAAACCGTACCGCAGTGCTTCGCCTGGAAAGAGCACGGCGGGATGTACGGGACAGCAGGCATCCCGGATATTATTGCCTGCATTGGTGGTCGCTTCTATGGCTTTGAGGTCAAAACCGATAAGGGAAAACCTACGAAGCTCCAGGAAGCGACCATCCGAAAAATCCTCGGTGCGGGCGGTACCGCTTTGGTTGTCCGTTCGGTTGCTGAGGTGCAGAGCGTGATCGAAGGCTCTGTGCAATGCAACGATAAGTAAAGAATAACGAAACAATGCCTCAATGCAGCGATGCTTCTGAAATAAAAGTAAGAAACGGAGGTGTCGGCATGAGAGATGCTTATCAGGAATTAGGTTCGGCCATCGTCGTACAGGGAATCAAGGATTACCTCCTGTATGCCAAGATGGTGGTAAAACTTTCAATCATCTATCTGACTGAGGAAGAGACGGGTAAGGGCAACCGGCTGATTACAAGTTTTTCAGACAGCAGACGGTCGTATCTGGAATGTCGGCACTTCCTTCTTTCCGAGTGGTACGAGATGCTGTCGGATACCAACGGCAGAGCCGTAAAAGAAAAACTGGATGCTAAGGTGAGAGAGTATGGAAATAAAAGACTATTTA
>Ga0116161_1004248_pt1 | contig 12227 bp, 11 predicted proteins | sample AD_JPNAS3_MetaG_FD_89877 | JGI IMG/M metagenome (GOLD analysis project Ga0116161, IMG submission 89877) | Active sludge microbial communities of municipal wastewater-treating anaerobic digesters from Japan - AD_JPNAS3_MetaG | ecosystem: Engineered > Bioreactor > Anaerobic > Digestate | place... | reverse complement strand
CGTCGGCTCGGGGGTCGGCTCGATGTCGGGTTCCGGCGTGGCCACCGGCAGGGGCTCGGCGGGGAGCGGCATCGCACTGATCAACTCGACCGTCAGCGACTCCATCCGTTCGACGGGGGGCGCCAGCCGGCTCAGGACGAGCAGCCCCACCACCAGCAGGCAGTGCACGAAGATGGAGACGAACAGCGAGCGCGTCACGAGTCGCTACTCCGATTGATCCTCGGGCTCGGGGGCGGCGGCGGAGCCGGCCTGCTGGTTGGAGGCGGCCGGGTCGGTGACAAGCCCGACGGACGTGATCTGCATCGCCTTGAGCAGAGAGAGGACGCGGGCGACGCTTTGATACGTGGCCTCGGCGTCGGCTTCAATCGCCACGCTGAAGGCTTGGTAATTGCTCTTGGTCTCGGCCAGTTTCTCCTCGAGCTCTTCGTAGGTGACGCGCGCGTCATCCACGTAGATTCGCTCGGACTGGCCTTCGACCTGAGGCTTGGCGATCGAAATGGTGACGGTTTTCTGCTGACCTTGGAGCTGGCCGGCGCCGACTCGCGGCAGGTTGAGGTCGATGCCGGTCTTGAGCATCGGCGCAACCAGCATGAACGCCATGAGCAGAATGAACGCCGTATCCAGCAGGTTCGTCAGGTTCATGTCGGAAAGGACTTCGAGATCGCGGCGGTGTCGGCGCATGTCGGTTGCTCCCTCGATGGTTCAGACCATCGCCCCCTGCTTCATGACCTGTTTCTGGACGACGTTGCCCAGCTCGAGGGCGAAGGCGTCCATGCGCGAGATGAGCATGCGAACGCGGTGCGTCAAGTAGTTATACATGACGGACGCGGGGATGGCGCAGAACAGGCCGCCGACGGTTGTGAGCAGCGCGGTGGAGATGCCCGGCGCCAGCGAACTGAGCGCCACGGCTTGGCTGCCGCTCATGGCCGTCTGAAATGTTCCCATGATCCCCCAGACCGTACCAAACAGTCCGATGAACGGGCAGACGCTGGAGGTCGTGGCGAGGAAGACCAGTTTGCTTTCCAGATGATTGATTTCACTGGTGATCGTCCGTTCGAAGACGCGTTCAACACTGACCTTGATGATGTCCAGGCGCGCTTGGGGATCCAGGTCGTAGCCGTCGCGATACCAGTTTTCGATCTCCAGTTCGAGGTAGCCTTCGCGGAGGATCTGGGCCAGCGGGGAATCAGGGAAGTTTGAAGCCAGGCGGAAGGCCTCCTCCAGTTCGCCGCTGCCCTGGTTGCAGACTTCGACAAAGGCGTCGGTCTGGGTGCTCGCCTGGCGGATGTGGAGATACTTATAGACAATCACCATCCAACTGATGATCGAAAAACCGGCCAGAATAATCAGACACGCCTGACCGATGATGTCCGAGTCATACAGCATGGCGATCGGATCGACGCCGATCCAGTTCTGCAGATTGGAGTTGGGGGCGGTCTGGGCCAGCGCGATGGTCGCTGTGCCGACGAGAAAGAGGAGGAACATCAGCGCGATGCGGTAGCGTGACGCTGGCGGGAGGTAGTCAAGATCGCGGCCGGACGGGTGCGAGCCGAAGCGGGCTTTCATGGGTTCACAGTTCCTGTTCCAGAGAGATTCCAAGGTGATCGAAGACGCGACTGAACTCATCCAGCGACGAATAGAAGACCTCGATCCGGCCGGTCGTGTTTGTCCGGGGGTGGATCTTGACCTGGAGTCCCAGGTGGAGCGTCAGTTTTTCTTCCAGGTCGGCCGTGTCGATGTCCACGGTGGGAGTCTGGGCCTTGGGTTGGGGGTTCGGGGCCTGATTGAGCGTGCGGACGCGGCGTTCGGTCTCGCGGACACTCAACTCTTTGGTCATGATTTCACGGGCCAAAGCCAACTGCAAGCCCTCGTTATCCAAGCCTAGCAAGGCGCGTGCATGGCCCGCCGAGAGCGAACCATCGTCCAGCCAGCCCAGGAGGCGGTCCGAGAGGCGCAGGAGTCGGAGCGAGTTGGTGACGGCGACGCGGGACTTCCCGACGCGCTCGGCAACCTGTTCCTGCGTCAGGCCGAATTCGTCGATCAGACGGCGATAGGCCCGCGCTTCCTCGACGGCGTTCAGCTCTTCACGCTGCAGGTTTTCGATCAGCGCCAGCTCGAGCATTTCGCGGTCGGTATACTCGCGGACGATGGCCGGCACCTCGGCGAGGGCAAGCCGCTGGGCCGCGCGCCAGCGGCGTTCGCCGGCGACGAGTTCAAACTGGCCGGCGGCGGCGGCGCGGCGGACGACGAGCGGCTGCAGGATGCCGTTCTGCTCGATCGAGGCGGCGAGTTCCTCCAGGGCTTCCGGGGCGAAGTGGCGCCGCGGCTGGTAGGGGTTGGACGTGATGCGGCTGACGTCGATCATCACAATCGCGGAGGCGGGGACGTCCGGGACGGTCGCCACGGCGGTTGGTGCGCTGTCGGCGCCCAGCAGCGCGTCAAGCCCTCGACCCAAGGCTCGCTTTTTCACAGACATGGATCACCTCCTGGGCGATTTGTTGGTATTGCAGGGCTCCGGACGAGCGGGCGTCGTAGCGCAGGATGGTCTGGCCGTAACTGGGGGCCTCGCTCAGCCGGACGGAACGGGTGACGGGGGTGGAGAAAACCTTGTCGGGGAACGCGCGGCGGAGCTCCTCCAGGACCTGATGCGCCAGGTTGGTCCGCGAGTCGTAGAGCGTGGCGAGCAGACCGAGGATTTCGAGCTCCGGATTCTGCTTGCGGTTGATGCGCTGGATGGTCTGAACCATGCGGGAGAGACCCTCGAGCGCGAGATATTCGGCCTGGACGGGGATGAGGACCCAGCGGGCGGCAACCAGGGCATTGAGCGTGAGGAGGCCGAGACTGGGGGGCGAATCGATGAGGATGTAGTCGAAGGGCTGGTCGAGGCGGCCGAGGGCGTCGCGCAGGGCGGATTCGCGCCCCTCGCGGTCGATGAGTTCGAATTCGGCGCCGGCCAGATCCATCGAGGAGGGGAGAAGGAAGAGATTGGAATGCTGGGCGTCGAGAGGATGGACGGTCGGCGCGGCGTGATCGAGAAGCGCGTCGTAGATCGAGGCGTCCAGGCGATTGGAGTCGAAGCCGAGGGCGCTGGAGGCGTTAGATTGGGGGTCGAGATCGACGAGCAGGGTCCGGTGGCCGAGATCGGCCAGGCAGGCGGCCAGGTTGACGGCGGTGGTCGTTTTGCCGACGCCGCCTTTCTGATTGGAGATCGCGATTGTCTGGGTCATCCGCACTGCGTTCCACGTGAAACATCGCCCGTCCGTCGTTCCACGTGAAACACCCTCCTAATGTTGACTAACTTGAACCAGGGCCGAAAGATCGGCCAGGCGTTCCTGGACGCTGGGCTGGGCCGGGTCGAGTCCGAGGCTTTCGTTGTAGGCCCGGGCCGCCTCAGCCGGATCATCGGCCATGAAGGCAATATCGCCGCGCAGACGCCACAAGTAAGCCGATTCGCCGTAGGTTACCGCGATGCGCTCGGCGACGGACCGGGCGGCGCTCAGATCGCCCTGGAGCATGAGGGCGTTGCCGAGACCCAACTCGCCGTCCATCGTCGGGCGGATGCCAATGGCCCGGCGGAACGCCCGCTCCGCGCGGAGGCCGTCGCGTGCCTCGAGATAGGCCCGGCCCAGCGTCAGCCACACCTGCTGATTATTCGGCTCCAGCCGGGTCAGGCGCTTCAGATAAGGCAGGGCTTCCTGATACTGGCCGTTGCGGAGAAGAACTTGGCCCTGGCCGAAGAGGGCCGCGCGGTTGTCAGGAAAGCGGTCGAGCACGGTCTCGTAGAACGTATCCTTCGACGGTCCGAACAGATGAAAGGAGCAGCCGGTCAAGCCAAACGTGGCCAAAAGGGCGATTGCGATGAATTTCACAAGTGCCTGCATGGGGGGCCTCCCGCCGCCAGCCGCGGCGATCAGGGCGATGGGGGAACTGTAGCACGCGCGTTGGCGGCAAGTCGAATGCGCAGATGGGCTCAGTCGACGAAAGCCGCGGTCCTGGCGTCCCGTTCGTGGAGCAGGGCCATCGGCCGCGCCAGGGCGACGGACAGTTCATAGAGGCCGATGAGGGGGACGAGGGCGATGAGCATGCTGTAGGGGTCGGCGGGGGTCAGGACCATGGCGGCGACGGCGAGGACGACGTAGGCATGGCGGCGATAGGTCTGGAGCCAGGCGGGGGTGACGAGGCCGACGCGGGCGGCGATCGCGACAACCAGCGGAAGTTCGAAAACAACTCCAAATACTAACATCATTGTTGTCATAACTCGTAAATAATCAAATATATTAAGCAGTGGATCGATATCCGGCGGGGCATAGTGCTGCATGACGCGCAGCAGCAGGGCGATGACGCCATAGGCGAAGACGGCGCCGATGGGGAAGAGCACGACGGCGCCCATCAGGATCGGTTTGGCCACGCGGCGTTCTCCCGCCGTGAGCCCCGGCGAGATGAAGAGCCACACCTGCCAGAGAATCAGCGGCAGGGCGAGCAGGACGCCGACGACCATGGCGACCTTGAGCTTGATCATGATCGGATCGAGCGGACTGTGGTAGTAGAACCGCTGGGTGGGGGGGTCGCCGATGAGCAGGCGTCCACCTTCGGTTGCGGTGGTGAGGGGATCGTCCTCCACCACGAGGACGAAGTGCCGCATGGAGACCTGAGAGAGATCGCCGGGCGCGCGCGCGGACAACGTACCGTCGGGGGCGAGATGAAGTTCCAGCGCGGCGGTGCGATCGGGTTCGCGGGCCATTCCCCTGATGGGGCGTGTCAGCAGGCTGAGCACCGGGTCGGCAATGAAGAAGGCGAGGAAAACGCCGGCGGCGAGCCCCAGCAGACAGACGATGAGTCGCGTGCGCAACTCAGTCAGATGTCCGATGAGGGACATTTCGCGATCAGGGTTTGAATCCATCCCAAGGGCCTGGGCAACGGGGAGGGGTCAGACAAGAGAAGCGGGGCCGGGCAGCGGGGCGCGAAGCGCCGTTCAGGACTTTTCGCCCTCGTTGCGTTCGACGCGCGTCCCTTCCGGGCTGCGCACGGCGGGCTGTGCGGAGGCTTCCTTGCGATCCTCGTGGGCGCTGTCTTTCAGGTCGTCGGTGATGCCGTTCAAGCCATTCTTCAGTTCACGGGCCGAGCGACCGATCGATTGCGCCAGGCGCGGGAGGTTTTTGGGCCCGAAAATCAGCAGAACGATGACGAGCAAGACGATAAGTTCAGTCTGACCGATGCCGAACATGATGCGAATCCTTTTCCGATGGAGGCTGCGCGCTGTGGGGCGACGCCGGTTGCGTCAGGCGGCCGGCCATCAGGGAACATGCTAGCACGCGGGTTGAAGCAGGGAAAAGCGGAATCAGAGCCGGGGGCGTTAGCCGGAGGGTGGATGGGATCAACGGTAATCGCGCCAAAGACCGGCCGAGGAACGCTTCAGCCGGCGCAAATCGGCGACCTCGGAATGACTGAAGAGGGTGGAGAAATCCTCTTCGCTCATTTGAAAACTGACGATGCGGGCATGGTCGCCGCGATGGGCGCGGTTGCGATCGGCCGCCTCGGCGCTAGCGAACAGCTTGTTGTTGCAATGGCTTTTCGCCGCGCGCGAGCCGCGGCGTCCGCGAACCGACAGGCGGTAGACGGAGCGGGTGGCGGCGGTGGTGGTCGCCGCGGGGGAGAGGTTGGGCAGGGCCGCCAGACTGGGGAGGGAGAGGAGGAGGCTTAACTGAACAAAACGGCGACGATTCATGTTGTGCAGCCAAAGGTGAGAGCGGGGCGGGGGGAAGCGCCGCATTTCCCCGTCGGTTCGGCCGTTGCGGCCGGCCCAGACTTTGTCGCGCGACTTACGGGGCGGAACCGGGCGGGACGGCCCGCCCTCCGCGAACCGCGCTGCAAACGCGGCAAATCGGTCGGCTTGGGCTCCCCTGACCCACGGGCCAGAGTGAACTTACACGTTCCAATCAGCAGGGCTTGCAGTCTCCGCCGGTCGAACTCGCGCTCTTTCCGACTTGAGAGGATGATATCCGCCTCAACAATCGTGGTCAAGCGTGGATGGTGCGGCCGGGATTCCCTCTGCGGGCTTGTCTCCGCCATCTGCTTCGCGGACTCTCGGGTTTGGCCTAGGCTGCGGTGCGATTGAGGACTATAATGAGGCGCGCATGGTTGCCCGGGGCCGGTGCTGGGGGTTTTCCGGTTCACGCCGCGGATACCATTTTGTCCATGGAGAGAGTTCATGACCGACCGCCCATGGAAGCTCGGGATCGATCTGGGCGGGACGAAGATCCTGGCGGCCGTGATCGGCCCGGACAACGCGATCCTCAGCCGCGCCAAGAAGAAGACCAAGGTGGAGCTGGGGGCGGAGGCCGTGCTGGAGCGGATTGCACAGACGGCGGAAGAGGCGCTCCAGCTTGCGTCGGGCTCGGCGGAGGCGATCGCCTGCGCCGGGATCGGGGCGCCCGGCCCGCTGGATCCGGAAACAGGGGTCGTTCTGGAGGCGCCCAATCTCCAGTGGAAGGAAGTCGCGCTGACGGCCTGGCTGAGCGAGCGGCTCGGGATCCCGAGCTACCTGTCAAACGACGTCAACGCCGGCACGTGGGGGGAATATGTGCTCGGCGCGGGGCAGGGCTCGCGCTCGTGCATCGGGGTATTCGTCGGGACGGGAATCGGCGGGGGGTTGGTGATCAACGGCCAGCTTTATGACGGCGCCAGTCACATCGCGGGGGAGATCGGCCATATGTGCCTGGACCCGAACGGCCCGGTGTGCGGGTGCGGGCGGCGGGGCTGCCTGGAGGCGTTCGCGTCGCGGACAGCGATGACGCGCGACCTGTTGAATGAGAGCAAGAAACGGGATCGTGAGATCCCGGAGGTGATCGAGAAGGGGCAGTTGATCCGCTCGAAGGAATTCCGCAAGAAGTTGAGCGCCGGGGATCCGTCGTACGTCCGGGTGTTTGAAGGGGCGACCGAATGCCTGGGCCGGGGACTGGCGTCGGTGACGAATCTGCTGAACCCGGACTGCATCATCCTGGGCGGGGGCGTCGTGGAGGCGCTGGGCAGCGCGTATGTGGATCGGGTGCGCGAGGTGCTCGCCGCGCATGCGTTCCCGACGGCCGTGGGGGCGCTACGGCTGGTTCCGGCGGCGCTGGGGGACGATGCCGGCGTGCTGGGAGCCGCGCTGCTGGCGCAGATGCAGCATGAGAGGCGGCCGCGGCGCGAGCCGGCCTCGGTCAGTTGATCCCACATTCCATAGAACAGGAAATGGCGGCGATGCGATCGACCGGACTCGGCCTGAAGAGCCTTGTGAGGCATTTGACGCTGATTGCGGCGGGCGTGGGTTTCGCGATGGCGGCCGGTTGCGGGGCGAACAACGAGTCGGTCGCGATCGAGGAGATCCGCGAGTTGCCGGCGGCGGAGCGCTGGGGGACGGCGGCGGCGAGCGATGCGGAACGGTTCGGATTCGCCCCGTCGGCGGCGATCGCGCCGACGCCCGCGGCCGTGACGTTCAGCTATGAAGCGCCCGAGGGGTGGACGGAGCTTCCGCCCGCCGAGTTCCGTAATCCGAATTTCACGGTGACGGGGCATCCGGAGACCGAAATCTATGTGACGCGGCTGGAAGGGACGGGCGGCGGTCTGGCGGCGAACATCAATCGCTGGCGGGGGCAGTTCGGCCTGGCGCCGCTCACCGAGGCCGAGCTGGCGGGGCTGCCGAAGATCGAGGCGGCCGGGGGCGAGGGGGTGTTCGTGAGTTTCACCGGCGAGTTTCGCGGGATGGGCGGCGCCTCGCGGGGCGAGGCGATGCTGCACGGGGTGGTGGTTGAGCGGCCGGGGGAAGCGATATTCATCAAGATGACGGGTCCGCCCGACGTCGTGCAGTCGCAGGCCGAGGCGTTCAAGGCGTTCGCCGCCTCGCTGAAACCGGTTGAAGGAACGATGGCGGCGGGGGAGGCAACGAGCGGCGCATTGACCATGCAGCTTCCCGCCGGGCATCCGCCGATGGACGCGATGAGCACGCTCGACGGCGCGCTGCCGGCGGGTCATCCCGACGTGGGGCAGTCGCTGCCGGCGGGCCACCCCGACGTGGGGGCGGCCATGCCGGGGATGGTGATGACGGACATGAGCACCGCCTCGGGGCAGCTCCAGTGGCGGAAGCCGGAGGGGTGGACGGAAGCGCCGGCGCGGGCGATGCGCGAGGTGACGTTTCACGCGGGAGCGGATGGCGAGGTTGAGTGTTATGTCTCGATACTCGGAGGCGCGGCCGGGGACGCGGAGGCCAACATCAATCGCTGGCGCGGCCAGATGGGGCAGTCGCCGCTGACGGCGGCGGAGATCGGGGAATTCAAGCGGATCGCGGTGCTGGGCCAGGACGCGCCGCTGGTGGAGATCGAGGGGAGCTATCGGGGGATGGGAGGCGAAGCGCTGGAGGAGGCGCTGATGCTGGGTTCGATGGCCGCGCTGGAGGGGCAGACGGTGTTTGTTAAGATGGTGGGCCCGCGGTCGGCGGTCGCCGCGCAGCGCGAGGCGTTCATCCAGTTCTGCCGTTCGCTCCGCCCGCCGGAAGCGGAAAATCAGGCTCCCGAATAACCGTGAAAGGATGAAATGATTCGCCGGCCTTGGTCTGGCTGAGATTTGCCCCCTGCGGGGACGGGGGGTTTTCGCGACAGCATCCCCAGGTTCCGCTGCGCTCCAACCCGGGGCTGTTCAACTGCCGCCCCGCTGGGGGCGGCTTATGCGGAGGGCTTTTGGGGGACAAAATTGAGGCAAGCCTTCGGGGGCGATCACGAGGACGAGGGACGGATTTTGGAGTGAGGACGAAAGCATGAAGTGGTATGTCAAGGGCCCGCTCGAGGTGTTGAGTTCCTTTGGCCTGGCCCTGATTCTGCTGGGATTTCTGTTTCTGTTGACGCTGCTGGGCACGCTGGAACAGGCCAATCTCGGACTGTATGAAGTTCAACGGAAGTATTTCACGTCGTTCTTTCTGGTGCATGAACTGGGACCGCTGAAGGTTCCGCTTCCGGGCGTTTATCTGCTGCTGATCCTGCTGGCGATCAATCTCACGCTGGGCGTGGTGTATCGGACGCGGCCGCGGCTGGACCGGTTCGGGATTTACGTGATGCACGGCGGGATGCTGTTCATGCTGCTGGCGGGGCTGGTGACGCACCATTTCGCGACGGAAGGCCAGATGACGCTGGCGCCGGGCGAAAGTTCCAACCGGTTTCAGAGCTATCACGAATGGGAGTTGCTGATTCGCGGGCCGATCGGGCCGGGCGAGGCGGCGCGGGAGTATGCCATCCCGGGGGAGGATTTTCTGCGCCTTGGGCGAACCGAGAGCAGAACGTTTGTCGCCGAGACGCTGCCATTCGATGTCACGGTGAGCGACGTCGCCCGCAACGCGGTGCCGCAGCGGTTGGCGCCCGAGCAGAGGAACGCCTCGGGCATGGGCGTCGGCGGCTTTTATCTGGCCGTGCTCGCGCCGGAGAAGGAGAACGAGCGGAACCTGCCCGGGTTTCATGTCACCCTGACCGACAAGCGCGGGGGGGAGCGGACCGAGGAGATCGTGTGGGGCGGGTCGACGCTGCCGCTGGAGATCGCGCGGGAGGACGGCACGTGGCAACTGGCGTTCCGGCGCAAGTCCTGGGCGGTGCCGTTCACGCTGACGCTCGCGGAGTTTCGCCATGAATATCATCCGGGGACGCAGATGGCCCGCACCTACGAGAGCGATGTGATCAAGCGCGAAGGGGGTCAGGAGCAGTTCATCACGATCAAGATGAACGAGCCGCTGCGCCATGCCGGCTACACGTTCTTTCAGGCCTCGTTCTTTGAGGATCCGCGCAGCGGGGTGACCTCCTCGACGTTTGCCGTGGTGCGCAATCCGGCCGATCAGTGGCCGCTGCTGGCGTGCGTCATCATCACCGCCGGGCTGCTGCTGCACTTCTGCCAGCGGCTGCTGCGTTATTTGAAGGGGGAGCGCGCGCGCCACGGCGCGGGGGCGCCCGATCCGGCGCCGGCGCGGCCGGCCGGCGCGGGGGCCGCGCGTCCGCAATCGGAGGCTGCCGCATGAAGCCGCTCGCGCTGGACAGGCTGACCCGGGGTCTTGCCGCCGCGGTGATGCTCCTCCCCTTGATCGTGGGTGTGCTTTCGGCGCAACCGGTCGCCGAGGGCGACGATCCGCACGCCGGACATACGCACGGCGCGGGGGAATCGCATGCGCATCACGTGCACCAGCACAACGCGCCGGTCCCGCCTCCGCCCGCGCCGGACTGGCCGGCAGAAACGCTGGAGCTGTTCGCGCGGACGCCGATTCAGGCGGAGGGCCGAGTCAAACCGCTCTCGACGTTCGCGCGTTTCGAGCTGGTCCGGCTGAGCGGCAAATCGCGCGTCAGGCTGGAGGATGGCAGCCGGCTGGATTCGCTCGCCTGGCTGCTCAATTGCCTGTTTTATCCGCATGTGGCGCAGCATTATCCGGTGATCCTGGTTGAGAATCCGGCGGTGATGCGCGCCGTCGGGCTCCCGGACGAGGAGCCGCGGCGGCGCTTTTCGCTGGTCGAACTCGATCCGGCCGCCGCGGCGATCACGGCGCTGGCGCAGCAGGCCGTTCAAAAAGAGGACAAGGCGCGCACGCTCTTCGAGCGCCAGGTTCTGGCGCTGTATCAGAACTATGCGGAGTTGAACGATCTGTTGCAGGGGCTGCTGTTTGCGCGCACGCCGATCGTGGACGAGGGGCTGGCGGCGGTGGCCGAACAACTGGAGGGCATCTCGGCGCGCGAGATGCGGGAGCTGCCGTACTCCGGTTTGTTGAATCTGCTGCCGCGGATGATCGACCGGCTGCCCGATCCGACGGATCCGGCGGCGCGGGAACGGCTCAATGAACCCGAAAACCAGCAGTTGATGGGTCTGATCGCGCGGATCGAGGCGGTGGCCAATCGATCGCGCGCGCTGGCGCTGATCCCGCCGATGAGCGACCGCGAGCGCGAGGAGTATTACTCCGCGGGGACGCTGCTGACGGCGGCGGCGGGAGGCCAGGCCGGGCCGGAGCTGGCGTTGCTCGGCGCGCTGGAGCAATTGCCGGAACAGCTGGGCGATCCGGAGCAGTTCCGCGCGACGCTGGCCGGGTTTGTGAGCGAAAGCCGGGCGGCGGTCGCCGCGCGCGGCGACGCACCGCACCTTGAGCTGGAGATTTTTTTCTACCGGCTCAAGCCGTTCCACTGGGGTCTGCTGCTGTTTCTGCTGGGGTTCGTTCTGGTGGGGCTCGTCTGGTTGCAGCCGGGCAATCGGTGGTTTGCCGGCGCGGCGTGGAGCGCGACGGGCGCGGCGACGCTGCTGCTGATCGTGGGGATCACGCTGCGCTGCATCATCCGCGGGCGACCGCCGGTTTCGACATTGTATGAGACGACGCTGTTCATCCCGGCGGTGGCGATCGTCGTCGCGCTCGCGATCGAATGGATCAACCGCCGGCGCGTGGCGCTGAGCCTGGCGGCCGCGCTCGGCGTGGTGGGTTTGTTCGTCGCCAATGCGTACGAGCTGCGCGAGGGGGGCGACACGATGGGCCGGCTGGTGGCGGTGCTGAACTCCAACTTCTGGCTGTCGACGCACGTCACGACCGTGACGATGGGGTATTCGGCCGGGCTGCTGGCCGCCGCGCTGGGGCATGTCTATATCTTCACGCGACTGGTGGCGCCGGGCCGCCGCGAGCTGCTGCGGCAGGTCGCCCGGATGTGTTACGGGGTCATCTGTTTCGGCCTGTTGTTCTCGTTCGTCGGGACCGTGCTGGGGGGCATCTGGGCCAATTACAGTTGGGGGCGGTTCTGGGGCTGGGATCCGAAGGAAAACGGCGCGTTGTTGATCGTCCTCGCCAACCTGATGATCCTGCACGCGCGGCTGGGGGGATATTTGCGGGACCTGGGGATCTGCATCAGCGCGGTGCTGCTGGCGATCGTCGTGACGCTCTCGTGGTGGGGGGTCAATCTGCTGGGGATCGGGCTTCACAGCTATGGGTTCACGAGCGGGATCATGGGACGGCTGCTGGTTTTCTGGGCGATTGAGAGCGTCGTGGTGGCGGTGGGGCTGTTGGTGCATGCGCGGGATGCGGCGGTCCGGCGGGCGACGGCGGGGGTCGCGGGCGCAGAGGGAGCAGGGGGGGCAGCCGGCGCCGCGGGGGAATATTCAGGGAGTGGGGCCACCGGGAGGGAAGGGACGGAAGGGACCCCAGCGACGCAGGGGGCAGGGGCCCGGCGCATTATCGAACCGATAAATCGGTT
>Ga0116161_1004241_pt1 | contig 12240 bp, 19 predicted proteins | sample AD_JPNAS3_MetaG_FD_89877 | JGI IMG/M metagenome (GOLD analysis project Ga0116161, IMG submission 89877) | Active sludge microbial communities of municipal wastewater-treating anaerobic digesters from Japan - AD_JPNAS3_MetaG | ecosystem: Engineered > Bioreactor > Anaerobic > Digestate | place... | reverse complement strand
CTAGTTGGTCGAGTATGGCCGAGGCTTCGACATCGTCGGCATATTTGCCGCGCAGCTCCGCGATACGCGCCTCCATGGGAGTGTAGAAATCTTCCCACCACGCTTCATCAGGCAATGTGAAGTGCCCGATGAGCTCGAATCCGCAGTCCCGTATCGCCGCCACATCGTCGTCCAGCCATCCCATAGTCGGATAGTCCTTGTCGAAACCGGCCTTGACTTCAGGAGGCGCATTCTCCTTGCGCCAGATCGCATCGGTAAACACAAGATAGCCGCCGGGACGCAGCAATCCATGACAGACGTGAAGGGCGTTCCGCAGCCCGATGCTGTAGAGCGCGCCCTCCGACCAGATGAGATCGAAACTTTCAGGCGGTTGCTCCGGACAGGCCATATCTCCGGCGATCGCACTGACGCGCTGCGAGAGATCGCGCTCCATGACAGCGGCCTGCAGCCGTTCGATGCTCGGCGCATGGCTGTCGATCGCCACGATAGAACCCGACGTCAGTTCGGCGAGCTGAAGGGTCTGTCCGCCGGTGCCGCACCCCAAGTCGAGGATCGCGGGACATTCCCGCAGCTTGCGGCAAAGGCCAAGGGCCTTGGCGGCACTGGCGCGGTTGCCCGGACCCTGACGGGGCAGGCTCTCGTAAACCTCGAAGAAGATCTCCCAGAATCGAGGGCTGTGCTCGTTCATGAATGCTCCGGTTTTTCCTCAGCTCGAACGTGGGCATCAGCGGCGGCTGAAAGCCGCCTGCTGGATTTGCGGGTCAGAGATCCTTGCAGTAGATGCCAATCGGGCTGCCTTCATGGACAATCCGCTCCATAAGCTGCCAACCGCATCGCAGCAGCAGAGATTCTGCGGTGCTGGTCGCACTGAATATCTGGTGAAAACCCAACCTGCGAGCATGCTCTTCGAGCGCATTAAGCAGCTTGGCGCCGATGCCTTTGCCTCGCTTTGATGGCTCGACTAACCCTGCAGCCGCCCATGGACAGAGATGGCGATGACTGGCTATGGACTCTGCTTTCAGGGCGGCAAACCCGCAGACCTTATCATCGCAGAGTGCAACTACACCTATGGGAATGCTGTTTTTGTGATCGAAGCTCTGGAGATCATGCAACGCATCACCTGGGCCTTTCGGCCCATAATAGGATGACCATTCAGCCTCAAACCATTGTTTCAGTATTGGTATCGCATCTCTGTGATCAGCGAGGAGCTCGATTCTAACAATATGATCTGACATAAGGGAATAATTTTCAGCGGCTAATCTCAGAAGCAGGGCCGGTTGAGTGACCTCCATTCTCTGAAATATTGTTATGCGGGCCCGGTCTGCTGCAGCGGCCTGTTCGGCGGGGCCTGCCGCATGTGCAGCAGCGGGTAGGGCCTCCCCTGGTCATCCACCTCCGACCGCCCTTCCACGACGAACCCGCACGCCTCGTAAAACCGGCGGGCCGCCGTGTTCTGCTCGTTGACATCCACTGTCAGCTCACCGTGCAGCGCTTGGGCATGCCGGACCAGCCGCCGGCCGACCCCACGGCCCTGGAACTCCGGGGCGAGGAACAAGGACTCTATCTCGCTCCCGGACATGCCCATGAACCCCATGACCGCCCCGGTGTCGTCGCATGCAACCCAGAGCTCGGGACCGCCGGATGCCAGGTAGTCCCGTGCCTGCGGGAGCATGGACTGGATGTCCGCCTCCGAGACAAAGGTGTGCGTCGTCCGGACTGATCGCAGCCAGATGTCCAGGAGAACGTCGCGGTCTGTCGGGATCGCCATTCTGATATCCATTGCCTTCCTCACTCTATCGCCGCCTAACGCTCTGCGTCAACGGCGTGCTTCAGCGTGTCCGCCGGGCACGGTTGTCAGCTGCCCGGCCTCGTCAGGGATAATGCCCTCAAGGCTGCAAGCCAGCCGGCCAGCGTAAGTACGTGACGCCCATTGTTTAAGAACAACCATTGCGAAAGGGCAGCCTGGACATCGGTATCGGGCAGACCTTCCGTACCCATCAACCTCACCATTGTCGGGATGAAGTATGAAAAGGTGGCTATCCGCTCGACTATGACGATGCAAACCGCCGCCAGATACCAGAAACGCATTGGCCCTTGAGTCAACCAGGCGGCGATGAGGCTTGCGATTGTGAGCAAAGTAAGCGGTACTGTTGTCACATACACCCAGAACATCAAACCGGTGTTTGGCCATTCTCTGGGAGGTATATTTGCCCATTGAGGGATGACGACTCTGGCCTCGTAGATTCCTGCGCCGAATGCAATGCCGAGATTTATTATGAATAACCACAATACTACGTCTTTCCACATTGCGGTCACCTCCTGTGCTCGGCGGGCGAGTTGCCCGGCCAGGCATGAACCAGATGAACCAGCGGCGAACGACACAGATCAGCTGCCCGGCGCAAGCGCCGTGTCAGCCTGGATAGATTTGATCGCTTTAGCGATAGACATCTTTTCGATGGCCGACCTTAACAACCCAAATTGTCAGTTCATTGTCTTGGATCGAGTAAACAATGCGATATCTGCCTTGACGGACACGATACCTTTCCCGGCCGGTCAGTTTTTCACAACCGGCAGGGCGAGGATCTTCGGCAAGCAATTGAATGCGATCAAGGATTTTCTTGAGATCTTTTCTGGGTATAGACTCGAAATCTTTTTCTACGGATCTCTTGAAGAAGATGTTATATGCGGCCATCTTTTTTCAATCTCTTGACCATCTCATCATAGCTGATCAGAGGTTCGGATATCCTTTCCTCAAACGCTTCAATATCTTCAGCATCTTCTAGAAGAGATTTTCTGACGGCTTCATTCACCAGGTCCGATACGGACCTGGATGTCTCTACAGCCTTTAAACGCAGTGCCTTATGGAGATCCGGGTCAAGATATACAGTGGACCTTTTTGCATGCATCGCCATAACGTCACCTCCTGTTAGCGCTATAACATTATAACGTCATGATGTCGATTTATCAATAATACTGGAGGAAGCGAACGCCAAGGGTCAGCCGCGCGCGGCAGCGCGTCGGCTGCAACCTTTTGTTGGCCCTAAGTTTTATATGTTCTTTCATTCTAGACTTGAAAGAATTTCATTGACTTCTTCCATGTCAAAGAACTCGGGATCGAAATCTCCCCCCCACCATTCAATCATATTATCATGCTCGGGATGATCAGAGTCCTTTATAGCCTCTAGAAAATCATAGTATCCATAAATTCCCCCGCAGTCTTCGGGGGGACATGCTCGTTTGCCGGTAATACATATCGGTTTAGATGAAGCCTTGTCTCCAATAATGATCTTTTCCAATTCAACAACATGTTCCCATCCATCACCGAAATCATAAAGGTACATCAATTTCTGTTTCTCTTTATCGAGAAGTCGATTGATCCTGACACGAGCTTCATTCCTTGGACCCGATGGGAATTCGGGATCCGGAACACCATAACTGACTCTACCCACAACAAATTCATGAAGATGAGAATCAGTCCATCCCATTACTATCTGTATGACCTCATGCAACTCAGGAAGAGTTATAGTATCAGGTACGACAAAACGACGCCAAATTGGAGGCCTGCTACCTCGTAGAGTTATTTTGAGTTGATAAGATGATACCATTTTTTCTTTTGACATCACTCTTCCTCCATAGTTACGGCCAACGATTGAGATCACCTGCGGCCGTAGGCCGTCAGGTGCATTGAATGGTTCGGCATTTTATGCATTATGTCACCAAAGAGACTTGGCAAACTGATACGATAGGATTCTTTCGTCTTTCGAGAGAATAGTAGCGTTCTCTTCGCGGGCGGTAGCAACAATTATTTGATCTGCTGGATCGCTCTGAAAAGGTTGAGGTAGTATTGTTGATCGATAAGCAATCGCTGGTGATAAAGCAACAAGCCTGAGTTTCGGCATATCAAGGGCCGTATAAATCCAATCTTCTGGATTATATGAAATTCCTAAGCGACCTTTTTCGAGCAGTTTGCTGAACTCCCATGGGGAAATAGCAGATAAAAGGAGTTCGCTATACTTGCTTGTATCACCAATAATTGAAGATACCTTTTTTGAAAGATTTTGTGGCCGCATGTGCCACCATATCCAGGTATGGGTATCAAGCAAGTATTTCATTTGCTTGATTCCCACATCTCTTCACCGAGTGGAGTGATAATATCTTTCTCAAAGATAAAGGCATCACTTAATTTACCGGGCATCGGGTTCTTATCTTTGTTTTGGCATGGAATTATTTGGGCTAAAGGTTTGCCACGCTTTGTTATTACTATTTCTTCGTGTGTTTTAGCTACTTGATCCAGTATTTTCAAGGCGTGTGCTTTGAATTGGCTAATACCCATCGTTTTCATTGATACCCTCCTTATTGATACTATTGTAGTCAATTGAAATGACCATGTCAAGAAGACTTGTAATCTCAACAGCCGAACGTAAGGGTCAGCCGCGGCCGTAGGCCGTCGGCTGGAACCTATGGTTAGGGGTTCATTCTTTTTTCAAGCTCTTTTAGCATAAATTCGAGAGGTAAAACTTCATTGATCAAACCATTGGCATAAGCTAGGGTAACAATTTTATCAGCAAAAGCCTTAACATCATCATCTCCAATAATCCAATTGATTTGGTTGTTCGATAAGTATGCATTTATAATTTTTTGTAGTTCTGTTGGTGTGTAATCATCTATTCCTATAAGATCCTTGATCGCGTTATGGGTTGTAGCAAAGTTTGGTGATCTTTCAAGACGTTCAATAGTAATATATTTATCGATCTCGTCAGCTAATTTGATATCTGCAAAATGTTCATTCAAGAAATCAGCAAGAGATCGATAAAGAGTGCATTGTGACTCTTTGGTAGATTTCCATTCACTTTGTAGATAACTTGCTAATAAGCCTTCACTGATATGAGATTCAAAATCACCATCTCGACTAATTAAATAAAGATCTTCCCCTTTGGGGACATGATGAAGAAGCCATTCCCAATGAATAGCGTCACCATGTGAACCTTCTTTCCCTGGTGGACGCCCAAGTGATACCCGTTGAAAGGCTTTACCAATAATTGGATCGATAACTTTATTGATCGTTGCCGATTCGAATAACTCACCTATGACAAGATCTGCTTTTGTACTTATGCTATGAGCTTCAGTCACAGCGCGATCTGATAAAATCTTAACAAGTTCTTTGAAGCGCTTCTGTATTTGCTCAAGCTCAAGTGATTCTGCATGTCCACGAATAATATTTGGCCGATGAAGTTCTATCTTGCTTTTATTGAACTCTGAAATAGATTTAGCAATGACACCTTCTCTGTTACGGGTGAATTCATCCCATATAAAATCATTAATAAGTAAGGTAATCCTATTATTGGCAGAAAGTCGCGCGACTTTCCTTATTTCTTCCAAATCTCCAGATGACATTCTGAAGAAATCTAGGAGCACATTTGTGTCAATGAATACATTCATAATTGCATACCCCTAACGTGGGCATCAGCGGCGCGCGTTAGCGCGTCCGCCTGCATGCGTTGGTTCGGCCTTTACTCTGGATCAGGGAAGCTGCTGATGACACGATATATTAAGCGAGTATTAGTTGCTGATTTTATTTCTATCCGAGCACCCTTAAAACCTATAATGTTACTTTCACTAAGATCATACTGAACTTCTTGACTGAATGGATATCTCATCATTGAATTAGAGAATTCTCGATACAAGAATTTAATGCTATTTCCTATTCTTCCATTATAAATTAATTCCTGAGTAAATCCTGGCTTATCTATGGCCATTACCTTTACATATTCAAATATAGGCTTTGGATTTGGAGTAAATGTTACATATATACTATTACCAAATATTGAGACGTCTCTTCTATACTGGTTTGGATTTTTATTTCTCTGAGGGTTATTCAACTCATTCATAATATCATCTACTACAGGCTTAGGACTTTCTGGTTCGATTTTTTTCGGTATTTTCAGCCCACCAATAACTGTTTTTGTCCCTATTGCAGCATCAAATGCTGTTACATTTTCTCCGTAGTAATAGGTCCAATCATCGTCCTCTGCTTTAGCTATTAACTTCTGTGGAGGGACTGTAAATTTTATTAGGAAAAAACCATCACCAGCTTGAACTTGGTTTTTCAGATCAATCCCATTATATTCATAAACCTTACCTTTTGAGACTATGGTATCTCCCAATTCAGCTGTTTTTTCCTTATCAATGGGCGGTATATCAAAGATTTTTTGATTCGGAAGGATCTCTTTAAATGATGAGGTGCAACCTGTTAAAGAGACAAGAACAATAAACAAGATCCAAGCTTTTTTTAAAAACTCCATTCCAATCCTCCATTCATATGCTGAAGATATAAATTACCGATCATAGCCGAACGGCGGGCATCAGCCGCGCGCGGTAGCGCGTCGGCCTGGATGCCCTTGTTAGCCTTTTTATAAATTTGAATAGGCTGCATAAGCAACACAGCGACTAAGTGCCTGCCAAAATAAGAGATCTTCTTGCTTGACTTCAAACCTCTCAAGCGGTTCATTTGGATCACTACCTTTACGAGCCCAATAAACGAGAGCATTAAAGTCGGGACGGTATGTCCAATTCGCATGAGCGACAGCATTCCTAAATGCACGCACAGGGTTGTTGCTTAAAAATTGAGCACATTTCTTTGTCGCTGAGCCATTAGCACAGATTTTCGCTAAGATGCGGAAACAAGATTCTGGCAAATATACAAAACAAACATAGCTCTGAGTTATAACTTGAGCACGAATGATGTATGGTTTATTCTTGTTTGTGCGTGCATAATCCATCCAGTCTTGGAAAGCTTGAAGTTCGTCGAGACGATCTGAAAGTGGTACTGGCGAAGCTGCTTTGATTTCTTCTTTTTGCTCCAAAGATAAAAAGCGAACATCTGAAGCAATTGTTGTCGCTAACCTTGATGCCATTTCTGAAGTAAGTTTCACCTCGCTCGTAAGACGAGTTGAAAAAAACTGCATTTGTTTGTCGAGATGTTTCCAGCTCATAAGGCTAACGTGCTGATCAGCCGCGGCCGTAGGCCGTCGGCTGGATTTGCTGGTTAGGCTCCAGATAATGACTTAATACTTTCAGCAAAGACCTTAATAGCCGCATCCAATAAAGTTTCCTTATTGGGTAGATAATCTTTAAGTTTAGGTTTTATGGCTGTTCTATAAGCCTTAATTACCTGAGATGTAACATCTTCACCAGATTCTCTTAGTAAAGCCTCCAAGCGAATATGATACTGCTTCGCATAAAGTTCCTGTTTTTTTAAGTCACCGCCCCATCGCATTCCATGATGAAGATCATGAAATGTATGATCAAAGAATTCGTGCTGACGTATTATTTTAATTCGATCAAGATCTGTAGCCTTAACTGGTGCACCGTCAATAAAAAACAACTCTTCTGATTCAAAAGGTACGATAATATCATCCATTAGGCGCCGAAAAGAAAGATGTGTCTGGAAAAGCGGTGTCTGTTCATTTTTACGAACAGCATAGACTCCGAAAAGCTCTTCCTTCTTCTCCTCTTCACTCATATCGTTCTCCTTTCAGCCTAACGCCCAGGCATCAGCCGCGCGGCTCTGCCGCGTCGGACTGCATGCCGTTGTTAGCCTTTATCCTCGAAGTAATGCTGAAAATAATCCACCACATAAGCCAATAAAGATAGATCCTAGGAAAAATAATATTATCAGAGCGGGAATAACTGCAACTGCCCACTTAACCATGAAAAGAACCATTGACCCAAAAGACATGTTAACATCTAAGACAACAACGCCATTATCTCTTTTGGTTGTTTCGATAGATGCAATTTTATCGTTGAGTTTTATTAGCTGGTTCAAAATATCATAATAAACTCCGTTTGCATCCGGAGTTCTTTTTTCTGGAGCATCGTTCTCGCTAAGTGGGGCTCCACATTCATCACATGTTTCTTTACTATTCAAGTTCTGAGCACGACACTTTGGACATACTTTCATGGCTTGCTCCTTTCATTGTATTATAAGGCTAACGGCCGGCATCACCGGCGCGGGCGGCAGCCCGCGTCCGTGTGCATGCCGTGGTTAGGCAATTAATTCTTTGATTCTTAAGCCTGTTTCTTGGATAAGGAAATCACTATTCAATCCGTATGAACCTGAAAAGAACGGGATAACGACTAGAGTAGTTCCATTTATTAATTTTGCCCAAAAATATGTCCTCCTTACAAGTTTACCCATACCTGATTCCTGCAATATCTCGCCGAAATTAATGGTCGTATTAACACCTCTATCACCAGCGAAACATACAAAAAAATCTGTTAGATAACTGATTCCTGTTCCAATTATTAACTTCGGCTTATTCTCATTAACAAAGCGTGATATTGCTGGGAACCTGTGTAAGTAACACCACGTCTTAAACAAATTCTTTTCCTCAAAACCCGTCACTTCATTTAAACGGTACTTTTTCCATAGCTGCTCATCTGTGTTGTTAAATGCAATTGGATACAGGTTCATTTTAAATATTTCTGAGCCAGTACGATTATCTGCAACTTTCTTATAATCACTGACTTTCTCACCAATTATTGCAGAATATAACTTTGCAACATTCCTCCCGTATGGATACTCTAGAGAGTCTTTCCATTTATATTTCTCCGAAGGATAATACTCTCCATTTGCTATTTCCTGTGGAAGGTCCACTTTATAATACTCTTCTTGGGTTTTATCATTCTTATTGTACCCCCACTCGATTCCACATATCCAAATATCTGCTTTGGGATTTCCACCGTCACATCCAGAAAGAGAACAAGCCCATTGTTTGAAATTTGTTTTGAGCTCCATACTTACCACCTCTTGATAATTATTTTATCTAACGAGAAAAACCCACATTCCCACAATAGAAGTGCCTCCGATGCCATCAATATATTTCTTAATATCATCCAATGTTCCGATTCTTGATCCACTAGAATCACGAATAACTTTTCCATCGAACTCAGCCACTTTTTTACCATGGGAATCTCGAAGATATTTACCATCTATCTCTCCTACTTTAACTCCATGAGAATCGCGTATGTATTTGCCATCCAGAACACCAACTTTTATACCCCGTCGATCCCGAAGATCCTTTCCATCAAACTTGTAGTCAGCCATAAAATCCCCCCTCTTTTTTGTTTAATGGTATTTCAACCTGGCTATGCCTAACAAGTTTCTCTACTGCATCATTGCAGCAATAGTTGCTATATAGCAACTATTGCTGCAATATATGGAAAATCGAATAATGGTTGCCACCGCTTATTTCTTCCTGGTTGTTTTTATATCATTTCTTCATTAAAATTGTAACGTGTTAATTTTCCATGTTTGAATATTTGATATTTCGATCCAATGAGGAGGTCCGAATGATGAACAGGAGCGCCGGAGATCAAAAGCTTTTTGCGGTCATCGTCAATGTCCTGCGCAGAAAACACTATTCTCTCAAAACCGAGCGGTCGTATTTGTCCTGGATAAAGAGATTCATCGGCTATCACCACATGCGGCACCCGAGAGACATGAGCAAGCATGAGATCGAATCGTTCCTCACCCATCTGGCTGTTGACCGCAAGGTCGCATCATCGACACAGAATCAGGCATTCAATGCCATCCTGTTTCTCTACCGCGACGTGCTCGAGATCGATCTCATGCAAGATCTCAATGCCGTGCGCGCAAAGAAGCAGACCCGCATACCTGTCGTTCTGAGCCATAAAGAAGCCATGAAGGTGATCAACTCCCTCACAGGGGTACATCAGACCATGGCAAAGCTGCTCTACGGCTGTGGACTCAGGCTCATGGAGTGCCTTCGCCTGCGAGTCAAGGACATCGACTTCGAGACGAACTGCATAACCATATTCGACGGCAAGGGAAAAAAAGACCGGGTCGTCATGCTGCCGGAAACGATCAAACCCTTCATGAGAGAGCAGATAGACCTTGTCCGGTCCATACATGAGTATGATCTCGGAAGAGGGTGCGGAGAGGTTCATATCCCATTCGCCCTGGAAAGGAAATATCCGGGTTCTTCGAAAAAACTCGGCTGGCAGTATGTATTCCCTTCAGGCGATGTCTCACGAGACCCGATAACCGGAAAAACCATGCGGCACCATGTCAGTCCGACCACCCTGCAAAGGGCCGTGAAGAAAGCGGTCGCTGTAGCCGGCATCCACAAGCATGTCGGCTGCCACACCTTCCGGCACAGCTTTGCCACCCGTCTGCTGGAAAACGGATACGATATCCGCACCGTGCAAGAGCTGCTCGGGCATAAGGACATCAGTACGACCATGGTCTACCCCCACGTGATGAATAAAGGACCCCTTGCGGTGAAAAGTCCTCTGGACATCTGAGAAAGGTTGATAGGCGGCCTCAGACATTAAGCTTGGACAAACGGCAGACTCCGTCCGTGGCGGGTGAAACAGCCGGGGAACAATCATGCCTCCTCTTTAGCTTCATGACTTTTCAACACAGGTATGGTGCGGAAATCATGCTGCACGTGCATTCCAATACGGGCAATGATAGCGTAATAACGGGCTGAAATCCAGAATATTATGAACTGCATACCGGAAATGCTGCAGCTTCGGGGGCTGCCTTCCGTCTTCCTATCCTTCAGCTTCCTTCAGCTCCTGAGCCTGGGATCGATCGCGTCGCGGATGCCTTCGCCCAGCAGGTTGTAGCCAAGCACTGTGATCAGGATGGCCATGCCCGGGAAGAGCGAGAGCCACCATGCAACGCCGAGCGTGCTCTGGCCGAGGGTGAGGATGTTGCCCCAGCTGGGCGTGGGCGGCTGCACCCCGATGCCCAGGAATGAGAGCGCAGACTCCACCAGCACGGCCGACGCGATCCCTAAGGTGGCGGCCACCAGCACGGGCGCCATGGCGTTGGGCAGGATGTGCAGGAAGATGATGCGCGGGCTCTTCGCGCCCATGGTCTTGGCGGCGAGCACGAAGTCGCGCTCTTTCAGGCTCAGAAACTCCGCGCGCACGAGCCTCGTGATGCCCATCCACGAGGTGAGCCCGATCACAGCCATGATGTTGAAGATGCTGGGCTCCAGGAATGCGATCACGGCCAGGATCAGGAAGAACGACGGAAAGCAGAGCATGATGTCCACGAAGCGCATGATGATCAGGTCGATCACGCCGCCGTAATAGCCCGCGATCGACCCCAGCAGCACGCCGATGATCGTAGCGATGCCTACGGCCACGAACCCAACCTTGAGCGATATGCCCGCGCCGTAGAGCATGCGGGTGAACACGTCTCTGCCCAGGTCGTCCGTTCCGAAGAGGTGCCGGGCGGACGGCGGCATGAGGATGCTGTTCACGTCTATGGCGCTCGGATCGTAGGGCGCGATCACGGGCGTGAGGATCGAGAGCGCGAAAAACGAGAGCACGATCACGAGCCCTGCCACTGCCAGCCTGTCTCTGAAGAAGCGCGACCAGAATCCCATGCTCAGCCCGTCCGTATCCTGGGGTCGGCCACGCTGTAGGCGATGTCCGCGATGAGGTTCCCCAGCAGCGTGAGCACCGCGCCGATGGTGAGGCTCCCCATAATGAGGTTGTAGTCGCGCATCATGATGCCGTCATAAAAGAGCTTGCCCAGCCCGGGTATGGAGAAGATGCTCTCGAAGATCACGCTGCCGCCGATGAGCCCGGGGATGGAGAGCCCCAGGATCGTGATCACCGGCAGCAGGGCGTTGCGCATGGCGTGCTTGTAGATCACGGTCCGCTCGGGCAGGCCCTTTGCCCGGGCCGTCAAGATGTAGTCCTGCCGGATGATCTCGAGCATGCTCGAGCGCATGTAGCGGCTCAGACCCGCGAGCGCCCCGAAGGCCGAGATGACCACGGGCAGGGCCAGGTGCCTCACGAGGTCCCAGGTCCGCTCGAGAAAGCCCATGTATTGATACCCCTGGGAGTGCAGACCGGAGATGGGGAGCCACCCCAGCCTCACCCCGAGAAAGTCCATGCAGATGAGCGCGAGCCAGAACCCCGGGATCGAGAAACCGACGAACACGAACACCGTGATCGACCGGTCCAGCACCGAGCCGCGCCGCACCGCGGACACCACGCCCAGGGGGATGGCTACGAGAAAGATGATCACCATGGATGCCACGTTGATGGAGATGGTCACGGGCAGGCGCTCTTTTATCTTGTCCCACACGGGCCTGGCGTCCGACGAGATCGACCGGCCGAAGTCCAGCCTGGCGAGGTTCTTCATCCACACCAGGTACTGCACGGGCAGGGGCTTGTCCAGGCCGTAGTGGCGCT
>Ga0116161_1004229_pt1 | contig 12265 bp, 8 predicted proteins | sample AD_JPNAS3_MetaG_FD_89877 | JGI IMG/M metagenome (GOLD analysis project Ga0116161, IMG submission 89877) | Active sludge microbial communities of municipal wastewater-treating anaerobic digesters from Japan - AD_JPNAS3_MetaG | ecosystem: Engineered > Bioreactor > Anaerobic > Digestate | place... | reverse complement strand
TCCATTTAAAATCTGATATTGACACGATTACCTGCTATGCACTTCTTATTGCAACCGGTGCTACACACCGCCGTCTGGGCGTTCCCGGCGAAGAAGATTTTATAACCCGCGGCGTTCCGTACTGTGCAACATGCGACGGACCATTTTTCCGTAAAAAAAGGGTAGTAGTAGTAGGCGGCGGCGACTCTGCCTGCGACGAGGCTAATTATCTGTCAAGTTTGACACCCATGGTAACGCTTGTTCACCGCCGTGATTCTCTGCGTGCACAAAAGGCTGTTGCAGAACGTGTTTTACAAAATCCGAATATCACAGTTCAGTTTAATACTATTGTTAAAGAAATTCGAGGAGATACTAAAGTTACGTCCCTTCTTGTTCAAGACACGCTTACCAATGAAGAACGGATAATGGAAACCGACGGTGTATTTATTTTTACCGGCATGGATCCTCAAACTCAGCTTGTAAACACTCTTCCAAAAGATGAATCGGGCTATATTATTACCGACGACTTTATGCAGACATCTATTCCCGGTCTTTACTGTGCCGGCGATATTCGCGCTAAGCCTTTCCGCCAGCTCATAACAGCAGCGTCCGACGGAGCTATAGCTGCACATTGTGCCGAAAAATATATTCGAGAAGTTCTTAACGAGGCAAATAAGTAAATGCATAGATGGTCTGTACTACACCGCCTGCTTTTCATCATGATTACAGGCTTTTTTTATTCCGCCCTTACAGCACAGAGTTCACAAAACATAACCTTCTGGTCAAACCTTCCTCACGAACAGCTTTGTGATGCAATAATTTCACAGATGAGCGATGAGGAACTTTTTGCGCAAATTCTCATGTTCGGATGGGCAGGATCGGAGCCCTCTCCCCTGCTTTTAGACTGGATAAAGCTTCGTTCTTTAGGAAGTGTTAAAGTCTACGGATGGAATACTGATAATATTATTTCTGTTGCCAGTGCGGTAACACAAACACAAAAACTCTCACAGGAAAACCGTTTTCAAATTCCGCTTTATGTTGCAACCGATCAGGAAGGCGGATGGATCAGACATATAAAGGGAAGCACCAGCGATACACCGGGAAACCTTGCAATCGGAGCTTCGGGGTATCCAATAGACGCTTATTTATCGGGCTATTACATTGCAAAAGAGCTGCGGGCACTGGGCATCAATATGAATTTTGCACCCACGGTTGATCTTTACACAAGTCACGAATCTACTGTTATTGGTCCGCGCTCATTTGGAGAGAACCCTTATGAATCTGCAGTGTTCGGTGCAGCCTTTGCTGAGGGAAGCATGAAGGCCGGGGTTATTCCAACTGCTAAACATTTTCCAGGACACGGAGACACAGGCGACGACTCACACGGCTACCTTCCTCAGATTGATGCAGATAAACAAACTTTGGACGTAAGAGAACTCGTTCCATTTAAATATCTTATAGCAGAAAATATACCTGCAATAATGTCGGGCCATTTAAGCTTTCCAAACATAACATCAAACGGGGAACCGGCATCTTTGTCCCGGTATTTTTTAACAGATCTTCTTAGAAAAGAAATGGGGTATAAGGGTCTTATTATTACCGACGACATGATGATGAACGGGGCAACACTGTATTCAGGAGGACTTTCTATAGCGGTCCGCATGGCAATAGAGGCAGGCAATGACATTGTTATATCCTCCACAACAGCCCTTCTTAACGAAGCCTTATGGCGTAATAACTTAGCCCTCATGAAAACAGACAGTGTATTTAAAGGCTATGTAAAAAAAGCAGCCCGCAGGGTTATTCTTTCGAAACTTGCATATTTTAAAGGAAGTGATCCTGTTCCTCTGTACCCCGATATTTCTGCCATTCCGTCTCTTGTACCTGATCCAGAGGGACAGAGCTTCTTTTTAGAACAGGCCTGCAGGTCTATAACACTTTTCAAAAAAGGACAATTCCCGTATATAACAGGTTCTCTATCTGCTGATAATGCCTCTGTAAAGCTTGTAAATAATGACAGAGTGCTGCTTGCCGGTCATTATCAAAGTTTTTTTGACTATGGAAAACTTGCGTATCCGGACTCAGCCTTTTATAAGTTTTCTGTTTCCATGGGTCCTAACGAAACCGCATACACAGAAGAGCATCTTCCGCGTTTTGCACAAAACTATGATACTGTCATTATGTGTGTTTCAAATGCACAGGATGTCCGGGTTGCAAAAGCGCTTGCAAAAACAAGTGTGCGTCTAATAATTATTTCCATAATGGCTCCTGTTCATGCCTTCGACATAGACGCAGACACCATACTTCTCGCCTATAGTTATTCTCCCTATTCATTTGAAGCAGTATTCTCTGCTCTCAAGGGTGATTTTGAACCGCAGGGAGTCCTCCCCCTCCAGCTGCTTCCGGCTGAGTATAAGGAATAAGACATGATCAGCTGCGAACCTTTAACAAAAAAAGATCTGACTCATGTTGTAGCTTTTTTATCGGAATATGAACAAACATGTGTTGCTCTTATGAGCAGGCTGATCGATCAGGGGCAGCCCGTTATGCCGCCGGCTAAGTTTCCATACCGGGTTCTTAGAGATGAAGGCTCCGAGATTCATGGTGTTGTTATGATTTCAAGTACAGGGCTTGTTCTGCATTGCTTTTCTTCAAATTGTATTATCAGGGCACAGACAGAACCCTCTTCTTTCTTGCCCTTAAAACAATTACTTACATCGTTCCCTCTTTACTGCATCATGGGTTCAAAAGAAGGGACAGAGCTGCTGCAGAATTTGTACGAAAAAGAAATACGATGCAAACGTGAATATGAACTGCTTACCTATGCAGACACTGAGTATGAAAAATTCGAAGATAAGCTTTCCGCACTTCCCATACACCGCTGTACAGAAGAGGATGCAGATTCTTTGTTTCCGCTGCAGAAAGAATACGATAAGGTGGAAGTCATCCCCGACGGCGACACATTGAATGAGACTGCAAGCAAGCTTAACCTTGTGCGTCTTCTTAAGAGTCAGGAAATATTTGCAATAGTACAGGACTGCTGTTTGTGCGCTAAGGCCGGCACGAATGCACAAGGGCTCAAATGGGTACAGATTGGGGGAGTGTATACTGATATTTCCTGGAGGAATAAGTGGTTTGCCCGGCTTTTAGTTTCTTACATAGCCCACAGCTTTTATTTAAGAGGAAAAAACGTTACACTGTTTGTCCGCACCGATAATGAAAGTGCAAAACGCGCCTACCAAAAGGCCGGTTTTACGTTTAATTCATATTACACAATTTTATATTATAACTGTTAAGGAAATTTATTTATGAGTTTTATTGATTTTGAAGATGTAACCTTTGCCTATACACCTGTTGAAGGAGACCTTGATGCAGAAGGAAAGCAGATAATTCCTCCTGTCTTATTTGATCACTTTACCGCAAGTCTTCCTTCCTCCTTTGTCAGCATTGTCGGGCCGAACGCCTGCGGTAAATCCACCCTTATGCTGCTTGCCTCGGGACGGTTAAAACCATTACGCGGTACAATCCGCTTGTTCGGGAAAGACCTTAGCACGATTCATGATGAAAATGAAAAAAACCTTCTGTCTTCATTTATTTATCAGAATATGGAATTTGAACAGGATGAAAAACTGGCAGACCTATTAATGCAGGTATATGAGGCCGGCGGTCATGCACAAAAAAGCGGTGATTTTTATAAAGACATTATTTCTGTTTTTGAACTTGGCAGCATAACCGCAAGAAAGCTGAACGGACTTTCAAAGGGCGAGATTCAAAGAACCTTATTAGCATTCTCTGTTCTCTACGGTTCAAAGAGTATTTTCATGGATGAACCAATGTTCGCTATGGAACAAAAACAAAAGGAGTCCTGTCTGGACTTTTTAAAGCATTATTCAAAAGAAAAAGGGATTCCGGTATATATATCTATGCATGAACTTGAATTAAGCAGAAAATATGCACAAGACGTTCTTTTAATATACCCCAACCGCGACATGACCTTCGGCAGCCCCGATGAGGTTCTCGTTCCCGAAGACCTTGAAAAGGCCTACGGAATTCCCGCGGTCCTTTTAAAAGACAGCGAAAATCTTACAAGAAAAAACCTAAAAGAGTTATCTGAGCAGGCTGTACAAAACACTTAATCCAGCAGTTCACCGTCACGTTCAATAACACACTCGCTTCCGTCGGTGTAAATCACCGTGATTGTCGGATTTTTAACAAGACCGTCAAGATGAATAAGAGACTGCGCGTCCCCGTCATAGTTGGAGCCTATAGCAAAGTGGCAGGTTTTAAATGCTTTCTCATCTTCAAGCATATTGCCGGTAACCGCAGCGGCAGGATTCAGTCCTATACCCAGCTCACCGATATTCCGCGCATTTTTTGCATAGATCTTTCCGTACCCGAACGGAAGCTTGCCGTCTTTTTCCATCTGTAGAGCCTTTTGCTCAGCCTGCGTTATGGTGTCTAAAAGCTGTTCTGCATCGCTTTCTTCTCCCTCCGCTGCGGGTTTTGTGCTTTTTATTGATGCAGCAAAACCGTCTATAACTTCTACTTCTATTGGATTGCGGATTATTATGTCCTTTGAATTCAGTGTGATAGAACCGTCATAAACAATTTTTCCCTGACACCCCGTACCCTTTCCTGTTCCGACAACAGGAGAAATAAAAACTTCACCTGCAGGAATATTTCCGCCGCTTCCGGCTTGTGTAAAATCGCCGTCATCCGACATAGGTTCTCTGTTTAAGACGGGAACAATAATATTGGTACCGGATGGAGACGTAATGCGAATCTCTTTTGCACCCCGCATTGCCTTCATAAGTTTATTACAGCGGCTTTTAAGTTCGTCATAATCTATACAGACAGTGCGATCAAACATGTCCAAACCTATGCCCGGCGTCCATACCGCCCTCATGTTTTTTTTACCATCCATGAGATAATGAAAAATATGATCATGTTCGCGTCCGTCTGCATCGTGGTAAGGATTTACTATTGCGTGCTCATCTTTCCCGAGTTTATTTGCAGAAATTGAAAAAAAGACATCCGGTTCTCTTTTTAAAGCTTCAATCACTTCTTTATCGGCGTAATCAAGTAAAGATTTTTCTTTTTGGACAACAAGTTCAACAGATGCGCCGAACTTCTTTGCACTTTCAAAAAGAGCCTTGCTGATATCAGATACTTCCTTGGACGGGTTTGTTACGATCAATACTTTCTCGCCTTTTTTTACACCGCACACCGTCTTAATAACTACATCGGCAGATTTTGTAATACTCATTTTCATCCTTTTATTCAACAATAATATATACTTTTTCTAAAGAAGACTGTGAAGCTGTAAAATTCAAAGTTACATCGCCAGAAGCCTTACCCCAGTAATGGACAGAAAAGCCGTACGGCCGTAAGTCGACACTGCCAGCAGATGAGGCTGAGAGTTTCATCAGCCCGTATTTTTTTACCGGTCCTGCATAATAAAAATATTCTTCGAGATTAATCGGATAGATATTATAGGTATACGCCCCAATTATAGAAGAACTCGGCATATTTAACGATGGAATATTATACGAAGATGGAATATCGGCGTAGCAAAGAGAACGTCCGTAAGATTTAAAGACACTCCCAAAGTTTTCAGTACTATATACAGACGATTTAGCGAGTGCATCATTAATAGAAGTTTGATCTACCGATCTTGAAGAGGCTAGATCTTTAATAAATTGAGCTCCCCCGTAATTTCTCGCTAAAAAGGCTCCGAATGTGTAGGCTCCTGCATAAGATTTTAACACATCCTGACCTGAGAGCCAGTCAGAGAGGCCCGACTCATAATATGAATAAATAAATTCGTATAAGCGGCTTTGAGGACCGTTTTCCTTTGTAATTCCTATATGTGCCGACAGTAAATCTTCACAAACCATAGAGAGCATTTCGTTATACCAAATATCCGGATCAAGCCCATACGTAAGATCTTTCTGCACAAAATTCAGCATGTGCTGAAATTCATGAGCAAGTGTGGAGTATATGCCTTCGGGGTAGGAATCCAAGAAGTGTGAATCTATATAAAATAATTCATCCTCATTTGTTTTAAGACCATACCCGGGAATTGATCCGTCCGGTCCTCCTAAATAATAATCCTTTGCCCAGAAAAAGCCGAAAACTCCGCTGTTTTGACTTGGAGAATAATCAGCGTCAATATCATAGATTAAAATTGAAATCTTATCTTTCGGGTCGATGAAGTCCGGATATTTTACAGAATATTTATTGCCGAATATTGCCGTTTCGGAAGGATACATTTGATCAAATTTTACCGCAATTTCTTTGCTTTGCACTTCAGTTATTTTATTATCTGTGTAAGAAACTGATGCCGTACTGTAATTTTCTTCAACTGTCCAAACATAACAATAGTCTCCTATTGAACTTAATACAGCACTCTTTTCTATCCAGTTTTCCATAGCATCCTGTACCCAGAAATTTCTTTTATCATTGAGAGAGGGGGCACGGCTTTGCACAGAAGGCTTTGAAGCTGAGGTCTGAGAAGAGGCTGACAGAGGAAGAGGATCAAGTTTTGAAAATTTTTGAGGCTCGGGTTTATCGAAACGGATAAAGCCGGAATCCCATATTCCGCTCACTATTGACCCCGATTCTGATGCATCAAAAGCCTCTTGAAGAAGCGGATCAGAAACTACCGTTCTGGAATAGATGTTTGCAGATGCAGTATTTGTAATTGATCGAGTGCTTGAGGATTGAACAAGAGATGAAGAAGGATTCATTTTAACCATATAGATACGGTTATTATTCAACCCGGTCAACGAAAGAGACGCATCAGAAGGTGCAACGTCATAAAAGCCCAGAGCATAATCCGTTACCTTTGTAGAATATAACTCAACGGGGCTTTTATCGCTTTGCCCCTCATCATTATAAGCTGCTAATGAAAAATAATACGGAGTTGACGCCTGCAATCCGCTCAGAGTATAAAAAGTTTCAGCCTTGCTGTCTAAACTCAAATTATTAGAAAAAGAATCATTTGTATCATAATAAATAATATACCCGGAAGCATCTGCAATCGGAGACCAGGAAATAAAAACTGAATCTTTGCTGCTCTGCGAAAAAGAGATGTCCTTTGGATACGTTAAAAGTGTTTTTGCTGTTACAGAATCGGTTTCATCGCTTATCTTATCTTTATATTGAGACTGCAGGGTAATGGTATATTCGGTAGAAGGCTTTAGTCTGTCAATTACAAAAGAAGAAACCGTCCCTATCCGCAGAGAAGACACAGAATCTGAACCATCTGCAGATGTATATGAAACAAGATATTCAAAATCATCATTCATTTTCCAGCTGATGTTCACCTTAAATGAAGACACAGAATCCACCTGCAGATCCGAAGGTACAGGAGGACCGAAAATTCCGTACATTAAGGTGCAGCTTGTTAACAAAAAGAGCGATACTATTACCAAGCCGGCTAGCTTTATTTTATTTATCATCTAGGAATCCTTATTTATCTATTCTACTTTGTGTTTAAATCGTAACACAGCGGTATACTAATGTCAACGAAGAGTTCTATTTACCAAGTCCGGGATTCATAGCTTGAATATTGGACCGCAAGCGGATATACTCAAAAACCGCTATGAATATTGTATTGTTTGACAGCGCAGAGATAGAAGAACCTCTTCCCCTTTATGATGAGAGGGCTTCTCATATATTAAAGATACTCAAAAAAAATGTCGGCGACACCTTTGAAGCTGGGATTATAGGGGCAATGGCGGGAAAAGCACTCATCATGCAGATAAATGATGAGGGAATTGCCTTTAATTTTACCCCTAACAGCGACGGGAAACCCCTGTATCCTGTTTCTGTTATAATTGGATTTCCCCGTCCGATTCAGCTTAAGCGTCTTTTTAGAGATATGGCAGGTTTGGGTGTTGCAGAAATTCACCTTGTAGGGACAGAGCTTGGAGAAAAATCTTATATGGACTCAAACATCGTTGAACGCGGTTCGGCTTATGAGGCTCTTAAGAACGGATCCATTCAAGCAAAAAGCACCTACATTCCGGAGCTTTTTGTGTATCCGTCATTAAAAAACTGTCTGGAAACACTGCAAAAAGACGACACATGTTTCTGCCATAGTTCAACAATAAAAACTTCTCTCGATAACGTCCGCTCATGCTGTTCTCTCAATGCTCTGTTATCACATAATTACGGAGCGCTTGATACCATAAGAGATTACATGTCAATGGAGCAGCTTACTGATGCACCGCGAGTTTATGCGGCAATAGGTAGTGAGCGGGGCTGGACCGATAACGAACGTTCAATTTTTGAGCAATACAAGTTCGTCCTGACCTTAATGGGCAGCAGAGTATTACGAACAGAAACCGCGGCAACCGCGGCCGTTACTATAATTTTATCACAACTGGGGATGCTATGAACAACGACGAAATTAAAACTATGCTTCTTTCAATCAAAGAAAGCTCTATTGAATTTACAGTTACGTTAAGCGGTAAAGAAAGTAAAAAAGTAAACGGTCTATATAAACCGGAAACACGGGAAATAATTCTTCATAATAAGAATTTTAAAAGCGATAACCAATTAGTTTATACTGCCATCCATGAATATACCCATCATGTATTAAACGAAGAACTGCTTGAGAGAACAAAAGGTTTGGGTAAAATGAACAGCTGCCGCAGCCATACAACAGATTTTTGGGCTCGTTTTCATGAACTTCTTGAGACAGCCGAGCAAAAAGGTTTGTATGTTATTGGACTTGACGATTCGCCCGAATTAGCAGAACTTACAAAAGAAATTCAGGAAAATTATCTTGAACAGAACGCAAAACTCATGACTGAATTCGGCAAGCTTCTTGTAAAAGCTCATGAGTTATGCCTCTCTGCAAATATCCGGTATGAGGACTACATAGACCGCGTTTTAAAACTTCCAAGAACTGCGGCTAAAACCATTACCAAAATAAGCTCTGCGAATATTAATCCTTCTGTTGGTTTTGAAAATATGAAGATGATAGCGTCAATTCCAAATGCGCAAAAGCGCGAAGAGGCTGAACAGCAGATTCTTGCGGGAAAAAGCCCGGACACAGTGCGTTCTGTTATGAAAAAAAAGGCAGAAGAGACCGATATTAAGGTACAGTTGGAAAAGGAGAAGAACCGCCTTGAAAAAACCATTAACCAGCTTACTTCGAGACTTGAACTCATTGAAGAGAGTCTCGCCTCTTTATAAAAAGAGGGCAGCTCTCAACCTTCTCATCTGGCTAAGCATACAAGGATACAGCATCTTCTTTCTTCCAGCACAGATGAGCATGCCCTCAATGCCGTCGATCTCATCGCCTTCAATTACTTCACCATCGTCACCGGTTATAAAAAAAAATGAATCGACCCAAACACCAGTAAAAGAGGAAACAAAAACTGCCTCTCCAACTGAAACCGGCCTCTCAAAAACCCTTACCGCAAGCTCGCTGAGCAGTATTAACTCTCTCATAAGCGGAGGCTCTCTGTCTTCCCTACTGGAAGACGAAGAAAATACGGACAGCTTGTCATCTTTAGTATCAATTAGCAACCTCATTTCGGGAAAAACTGATATTAATTCTCTTCTTAAACAGGAAACTTCCAGTTCAGCCTCACTTTCAGACTCAGCGTCTTCTTCTCTTCTTCTTAAGCAAATACTCGCCCAGCTTTCATCGCTCAATGAGGAACTTGCATTAATTAAGAAAGAGAATACTCAGCTTTCACAGCAGCTTGCACATAATGAAGAGATAAAGACTTTTGCACAGACAGAAAACCCGGCAAAAATTCTTCGTTTTTCAGTTAACGGCTACAGCGTACTCGATACCTGCAAAACAATTTATTTTTCAACCCCGGACGAAGACGGATCGTTTTTATGCACCGCAGACCGGGAGTATTATGCAGACGGTAATACAAGAAAAGAAACTTTTTACATGCTTTTCACCCGTACCGGAAAAAACAGCTATGATGCTGCAGTAAGCGTTATTCAGGATTACTTAAATGAATTTTCATTTGTGTATCAGCTCTCGCAAAAAAAATCAATTAGTGCTCAAAGAACGGGCAATCTTGTTTCTATAATAATTGATGAACCGGTATGGAAGCTCGATTTACTTATTACCCTTTAAGATTAATCCACTTATCCAAAACTCTGAATAATTCCTGTCTGCGGATGGGCTTAGTAATATATTCATTCATTCCAGCGCTTTGACTTATTTTTATTTCTTCTGTAAATGCATCGGCCGACATAGCTATTATTGGAATTCTTTTAGCATCCTCTCTGTTAAGAGACCGGATTATTCTGGTGGCTTCCCGTCCATCCATTACCGGCATCCTAATATCCATGAGAATCGCGGCATAATACCCGGGTTCAGAATTGCTGAATTTCATTACCGCATCGCTTCCGTTCATGGCCGCTTCAGTCCTGATTTTCTGCGTACTTAGCATTACCTGCGCTATTTCCATATTTAAGTCATTGTCTTCAACAATAAGAACGCATTCATTATTAAACTCATACGTTTTCTTTTCTTCAACCGCTGAGTCCAGAGTAACACTGCTGCTGATCTCATTTTTTTTCACTTCTAAGGGCAGTGTCACAACAAAGGCGCTTCCTTCCCCTTCTGTACTTTCCGAACTTACCGTTCCTCCCATCAGGTTAACAAGACTTTTAACAATAGCAAGACCGAGACCGAAACTTACCGAGGAGGAAATATCTTCTCTTTCTTTTTCAAACGGTTCCCATATTTTTGACAATGATTCTTTCTTAATTCCTATACCGGTATCTCTTACAGTAAATATAAACAGCGAGAAAGAGGCTTCTCTTTGAACTTCCTTAATTACAAGATCAACACTTCCCCTGTGTGTATATTTAAGGGCATTGCTTAGAAGATTCATTAAAACCTGTTCAATATGAGTAGCATCTCCGCCGGCGTAGTCATGAACGACAAGGCTTGTATCAATAGAAAAGTATAAGCTTTTTTCTTTCATCTTATTTTCGAAAAAGTCGCTAAGATGTTTTACAATCTCAGAAATATAAAAAAAATCACGGCTTATAATCATCTTGCCGGTTTCAATTCTCGACATATCGAGGACATCATTTATAAGCTTAAGAAGAAAATCCGAGGCATTTAGAATCTTATTGAGAGAATCTTTTACAACCGCCGAATTATTCACGTTGTCGAGGGCTATATCGGTCATTCCTGTAATAATATTCATAGGGGTCCGTATGTCATGAGAAACACGAGAGAGGAATTCAGTTTTCGATCTATTTGCCTGTTCTGCAAAACTGAAGGCTCTTTGTAATTCCCTATTAGCAAGCGCCAGTTTTTCATTACTTTTTTTTCTGCGGGTATTAAGCATAAACAAATACACAATGAATATAACAACGACAAGGCTGAGTATTAATGCTGCAATTATAGCCTCTCCATATTTTTGTGCAAAATAGTCAAAATCTTCCGGCTCCTTATAATACAGCGTATTGTCGTATATACACTGGTCTATTTCAACCTGATAAAGATTATTGACCGCTTTGTTAAGAATCTGAAACAAAACAGGGTCTACATTTTCATGCATGCCTATACATACGTTGTAGTTCATGTCGGCAAGTGTGTTAAATAATAATTGTGAGTATTTAGGATTTTTGAGCATTCTTTCTGCAGAATACGTTGCCACAAAGGTAATATCAGCTTTTTTGGTACGGACGGCTTCAAGACAAGCTTCAACATTTTCTACCAATAGTACATCTTCATAACCCGATAAATATCTATAGGTAAAATAGTACCCTTCTACGGCAGCGACCGTCAGATTTGGATCAGATATATCATCAAAACGCTGAGATGTTATAACACTCATTGGGAGGTTTATATACGAAGAAGTCATCTTGATCCCTTTTTTGTCCGCCCAGGCGTAGTCATTAGCAAAAATTGCAAGAATAGAGGAGGGATGATCATTAAAAAGATTCAGTGTAGAAACGTAATTAGCCCCGGAAATAAAATTAAAACGCAGGCCGGTATCTTTTTCCAGCAGATGAAAAATATCAACAATAATTCCCTTAGGATTTCCCTGATCATCAGCATAGTCGATGGGAAACCATGATGAATCATGAACAACCTGTACAACAGGATTTTCCGCTATATAGTTTCTTTCTTTTTCTGATATCCATAAAGAAGAGTTTTTTGTACCCTTATAATACTTAGCATACAGAGCTTCTGCAAAGGTAGTTTTTTGAAGAAGAAGCTCTGCCTGGGCAGTATTAAATTCTTCAAGTAAATCAAAACGTTCTTTGTTAAAAATAAAATAGT
>Ga0116161_1004228_pt1 | contig 12266 bp, 4 predicted proteins | sample AD_JPNAS3_MetaG_FD_89877 | JGI IMG/M metagenome (GOLD analysis project Ga0116161, IMG submission 89877) | Active sludge microbial communities of municipal wastewater-treating anaerobic digesters from Japan - AD_JPNAS3_MetaG | ecosystem: Engineered > Bioreactor > Anaerobic > Digestate | place... | reverse complement strand
CCGCTGCCGTTGGATTGTGAGATCGAGGAGGGAGACGACGCCCACGAAGCCGCCTGCGGCGGCCAAGGGGGGTTAGGCTACGGTGACGGGGATGGCGCAGCGAGCCCATCACGCATCACGCATTACGCGTTACGCCGCACGCGTTACGCATCACGCAACACCGAAGCCTCCGCCCGCACCGTCAGTGTTGCGCTCAGCGCTGAAGACACCCGCGCCCTCGTCCAGGAGGTGCCGGTGCTCTATCATGCCGAGATCGACCACGTCTTGTTGGCGGCGCTCGCCCAGGCGCTCGCACACTGGACCGGCGCCCACTCGCTGTTCGTGGACCTCGAAGCCCATGGCCGCACACACGACCTGGAGGGCGTGGACGTCTCGCGCACGGCCGGTTGGTTCACCGCCATCTACCCGGTGCGCCTCGACCTGAATGCGGGCGGCGGCCCGGGCGATGCGCTGCAGGCGGTCCGGACGCAGGTGAGCGCTACCTCGCAGCGTGGCATCAGCTACGGGCTGCTGCGCTACCTCTGCCAGGCGCCAGAAGTGCGCCAGCAACTCGCGGGGCTGCCACAGCCCGAGGTGGCCCTGAACTACCTGGGGCAGCTCGACCGGGGCCTCGGCGGGCCGCTGCCCTTTGGCATTGCGCCCGAGTCGCGCGGCCCCGAGCGCGCGCCGGAGGGCCGGCGCAGCCACCTCCTGGAGATCAACGGCGGCATTGCTGGGGGGCGGCTGCAGTTGGAGTGGACCTACAGCGAGCGCCTGCACCGTCGCGAGACGATCCAGGCGCTGGCCGACGCGTTCGTCGAGGCACTACTCTTGCTTGTCAAACACGCGGGGTCAGCGGAGGCGGGCCGGCTTGCGCCCGCGGGCCTGGCCGAGTTCGGCTGGAGCCAGGGCGACATCGACGGCCTCGCCGCCGAGATCGAAGGCGGCCTCGCCGACGACAGCGCCGCGACCACGCCCGACCTAGCCTCCGATCACACTGCGAATCTCGAGCAGGGGCAGCCATGAGGAACGTCATAGACATGTATCCCCTCTCGCCGATGCAGCAGGGGATGCTCTTTCACAGCCTGTACGCCCCCGAGTCGGGCGTCTATGTCGAGCAGATGCACTGCACCTTGCGCGGCGCCCTTGACGTGCAGGCCTTTGCTCGCGCCTGGGAGCGCGTGATCGAGCGGCACACCATCCTGCGTACGGCCTTTGTTGGCGAGGGACAGCGCGAGCCGGTGCAGGTGGTGCACCGGAGCGTGACCTTGCCGCTCGAGCAGCACGATTGGCGCGGGCTCTCGCCGGCCGAGCAAGAGCCCGCGCTCGAGGTCCATCTGCGCGATGACCGGCGGCGTGGTTTTCGGCTCTCCAGCCCGCCCCTGCTGCGCCTGTCGCTCCTCCAGGTTGGAGCCGACGCGCATCACTTTGTGTGGACCTATCACCATGCCTTGCTCGATGGCTGGTCGGTGCCCCTGCTCCTGGCGGAGCTCCTGGCCTGCTATGAGGCCCTGCGCGCCGGGCGGGAACCGCAGTTGCCGCCGGTGCTGCCCTACCGCGACTATATCGCCTGGCTCAGGCGTCACAGCCTGGCTGATGCCGAGGGCTACTGGCGCCGTGCGCTCGAAGGGTTCGCTGCGCCCACACCGCTGGTCGTCGACCGCAGCACGGCGCCCGGTGAGCCGCAACGCGCCGGCTTTGGTCACCTGGAGGCCCGCTTGCCCCGCGCGTGTACGCAGGACCTGCAGGCCCTGGCGAGGCAGCACCGGCTCACGCTGAATACCCTCGTGCAGGGCGCCTGGGCGCTGCTCTTGAGCCGCTACTCGGGCGAGGAGGATGTCGTCTTTGGCGCGACGGTCTCGGGCCGCCCCGCCGACCTGCCCGGGGCCGAGACCATGTTGGGCCTCTTTATCAACACCCTGCCGGTGCGCGTGCAGGTGGACCCCACGATGCACATCCTGCCCTGGCTGCAGGCGCTGCAGGCCCAGCAGGCAGAGATGCGGCAGTTCGAGCATACGCCGCTCGTCGAGATCCAGGGGTGGAGCGAGGTGCCCCGCGGCCTGCCCCTCTTCGAAAGCATCCTGGTCTATGAAAACTATCCGGTGCAGGCCATGCTGCAGGCGCACGAGGGCAGCCTGCGGATCGGCGAGGTCCACTCCGCTGAGCAGACGAACTACCCGCTGACCCTGGTGGCCGGCGCCGACGAGGAGATGGTGCTGCGCATCGTCTACGACCGCGAGCGCCTCGAGGCCGGCGCCGCCGGCCGCATGCTCGGCCATCTGCACACCCTCCTCGAGAGCATTGCCGCCGACCCCGACGAGCCCCTGGCCACGGTCCAACTGCTTACCAGCGAGGAGCGGCAGGCGCTGCTGGCCTGGAACGAGACGTCGGGTGGCGAGGTCGAACGGCGCTGCGTGCACGAGTTGTTTGAGGCACAGGTGGCTGCCACGCCCGATGCGCCGGTTGCGACCTTTGAGGGCCAGACCCTGAGCTACGACGAGCTCAACCGGCGGGCGAACCGGCTGGCCCATCACCTGCGCCGCCTGGGCATCGGGCCCGACGTCGTGGTAGGCATTTGCGTCGAGCCCTCGCCCGAGATGGTGGTGGGGCTGCTCGGCGTGCTGAAGGCAGGCGGCGCCTATCTGCCACTCGACCCCACCTACCCGCAGGAGCGCCTGGCTGCCATGCTCCGTGACGCCCAGCCGCGGGTGCTGCTGAGCCAGGCGCGGCTCGTGCCGCAATTGCCGCCCCACCAGTCGCGGTTGATCTGCCTCGACAGCGATTGGGAGGGCCTGGCTGCCGAGGAGGAGAATGTCGCCTCGGGCGTGACCGCCGAGAACCTGGCCTACTGCATCTTTACTTCGGGCTCTACCGGCGCGCCCAAGGGCACGCTGCTGCCCCATCGCGGGCTGGCCAACTTTGCCCAGGCGGCCAGCGAGCATTTCGCCGTTGGCCCGGGCAGCCGTGTGCTGCAGTTCGCCTCCTTCAGCTTTGACGCTGCCACGGCTGAAGTGGTGACGGCGCTCCTCTCGGGGGCCACGCTGTGCCTGGCCCCGCGCGAGACGCTGCTGTCGCTGCCCGACCTGCTGTGCCTCTTGCGCGAGCAGGCGATTAGCACGGCGATCTTGCCGCCATCGCTGCTGAGGATTCTGCCCGCCGAGGGGCTCCCCGACCTGCAGACCGTCGTCTCGGCCGGCGAGGCCTGCCCCTGGGAGGTCATGGCGCGCTGGGCGCCCGGCAGGCGTTTCATCAACGGCTATGGGCCCACCGAGGCCACGATCGGCTCCAACCTGTACCACGCGGCGGCGCCGGTGCCGGGCACGGCCACGGTGCCCATCGGCCGCCCCATCCGCAACGTGCAGGTCTACCTGCTCGACCGCCACCGGCAGCCGGTGCCCGTGGGCGTGCCCGGCGAGCTGTACATCGGCGGCGCTGGCGTGGCGCGCGGCTACCTGAACCGCCCGGAGCTGACGGCGGAACGCTTCGTCGAAGTGCCAGGGCGACCCCCCACGGGGCGACCCCCCACGGGGGGAGATAGGAGGACGGCCGGCGCGGACAACCTATCCCCCCCACGGGGGGGGACGGTGGGGGGTCGCCCCCTGGGGGGTAGGGGTCGCCTCTACCGCACCGGCGACTTGGCGCGCTACCTGCCCGACGGCACGATCGAGTACCTGGGCCGGCTCGACGAGCAGGTCAAAGTGCGCGGCTTTCGCATCGAGCTGGGCGAGATCGAGGCGGTGTTGCGGCAGCACGAGGGGTTGAGTGCGGCGGCTGTGCTCGCCCGTGCAGGCCAGGATGGCGACAGACAGTTGGTGGCCTACGTCGTGCCCCGCGCAGGCGCGGCGCCACCCGCTGCCGAGCTGCAGAGCTTTCTACGCCAACGTCTGCCGGCCTACATGGTGCCTGCCGCTTTCGTCGCCCTCAAGGCGCTGCCGCTGACGCCCAACGGCAAAGTCGACCGCCGGGCGCTGCCGGCACCCGAGGGCCAGGCGCCTGCCGCAGCGGCCGCAGCCGGCCCGCGCACGCCGACCGAAGAGGTGTTGGCCGCGCTCTGGGCGCAGGTGCTCGGCGTCGAGCGCGTGGGTGTCGACGACGACTTTTTCGCCCTGGGCGGGCATTCTCTTTTGGCCATGCAGCTCGCGGCGCGCGCGCGCGATGCGCTGCACCTCGACGTGCCGCTGCGCGCCCTCTTTGAGCACCCGACGGTGGCCGGCCTGGCCGAGCACATCGATGGCACCCGGCATGCCGGGCTGGGCACCTCGCCTCTGACTATCGAGCCGGTGGCCCGCGACGGCGAGCTCGCACTGTCGTTCGCCCAGCAGCGGCTGTGGTTCCTCGATCAGCTCGAGCCCGGCCTACCGGTCTACAACATCCCGCAGGGCGTGCGCATGCGCGGCGCCCTCGACGAGGGCGTGCTGCAGCGCTGCCTCGACGAGATCGCGCGGCGCCATGAGGTGTTGCGCACCTCGTTTCCCACCGTCGACGGCAGGCCGCGCCTGCACATCGAGCCGCTGGCGAGCATCCCGCTTGCTGTGGCCGACCTCACGCGCCTGCCACAGGGCCGGCGCGAGGCCGAGCTGGAGCGCCTGTCGGCCGAGGAGGCGCAGCGCCCCTTTGATCTGGCTCGGGGGCCGCTGACGCGCGCCACGCTGCTGCGGCTCGGCCCGGAGGACCACGCGTTTCTGCTGACGATGCACCACATGGTTTCCGACGGCTGGTCGATGGGCGTGCTGCTGCGCGAGCTCGGGGCGCTGTACCCGGCGTTCTGCGCCGGCGAGCCTTCGCCGCTTGCCGAGCCGGCCATCCAATACGCCGATTTTGCCCATTGGCAGCGCGCATGGCTGCAGGGCGAGGCGCTCGAACGACAGCTCACCTACTGGAAGCGACAACTGGCGGGCCTGCCGCCCCTCCTGAAGCTGCCCACCGACCGGCCACGCGCCGCCTCGAGCGGCTGGCGTGGCGCCACCGAGACCATCACCCTGGCGCCGGAACTGCTGGCGCAGGTGAAGGCGCTGAGCCGTCGCGAGGGGGCGACCCTCTTTATGACCCTGCTGGCCGCCTTCCAGGCGCTGCTCTACCGCTACACCGGCCAGGAGGATGTCTGCGTCGGCACCCCCATCGCCAACCGCCCGCGCCCCGAGCTCGAGGGGCTGATTGGCTTCTTTGTGAACACGCTGGTGCTGCGCGCCGATTTCTCGGGCGAGCCCAGCTTTGCCGATGTGCTGCGGCGCGTGCGCGAGGCGGCGCTGGGCGCCTACGCGCACCAGGACCTGCCCTTCGAGCAGCAGGTCGAGGCGTTGCAGCCCGAGCGCGATCTGGGCCACACGCCGCTCTTCCAGGTGATGTTTGCCCTGCAGAACGTGCCCCTGCAGGCGTTGCGGCTGCCCGGGCTGATGCTGGAGCCGCTCGAGCGCGAGGTCGGGATAGCGATGTTTGACCTGAGCCTGACGATGGCCGAAGGCCCCGACGGGTTGAATGCCGCCCTGGAGTACAGCACCGACCTCTTTGACCGCACGACGATCCTGAGGATGGGCCGCCACTTGGAGGCTCTGTTGCAGGGGCTGGTGGCCGACCCGGGGCAGCCCATCTCGCGCGTACCGCTGACGACGGAGGCCGAGCGCCGCCAGGTGCTTGTGCAGTGGAATGACACCGCGGCCGAGTATCCGCGCCATGCCTGCCTGCACGAGCTCTATGCGGCGCAGGCGGCGCGCACGCCCGATGCGGTGGCCCTGGTGCTGCCGGCTACGGATGAGCCGGCCGCTGCGCGCCAGACCTCCACCTACGCCGAGCTGGAGCGGCGCGCCAACCAACTGGCCCACCTGCTGCAGGCCAGGGGCGTGGCGCCCGAGGGCCTGGTGGGGCTCTTTTGCGAGCGCTCACCCGAGATGGTGGTGGCCCTGCTCGGCATCCTCAAGGCGGGCGGCGCCTATGTGCCGCTCGATGCGGCCTACTCGGATGAGCGGCTGGCCTATGTGCTCGAGGATGCGCAGTTGCCGCTCGTGCTGACGCAGCGGTCATTGCAACCACGCCTGCCCTCCGGGCGGGCCGAGGCGATATGCATCGACGAGGCCTGGGAGGCGATGGCGCGCGGGCCGGCGGAGGCGCCGGCGAGCGGCGTGCGACCCGAGAACCTGGCCTACGTGATCTACACCTCCGGGTCCACCGGCAGGCCCAAGGGCGTGGCCGTACCCCACGGGGCCGTGGTGAACCACAACCTGGCGCTCGCCAGGCAGCTCGGGCTCAGCCCGGCGGACCGCATCCTGCAATTCTCTACCATCAGCTTTGATGCCGCCATCGAGGAGTTGTTCCCTGCGCTGCTGAGCGGCGCGCGGGTGGTGTTGCGGCCCGAAGGCCTGCTCGCCAGCGGCAGGGAGCTGGAAGCGCTCATCGACCGCGAGGGGCTGACCATCCTCGACCTGCCCACGGCCTACTGGCACCAGTGGGTGGCCGGGTGGCCGCCCGACCGCCCGCCCCTGCCCGCCTCGCTGCGACTCGTGTGCGTGGGCGGCGAGGAGGCGTTGGCCGAGCGCTACGCGCGCTGGCGCGAGGTGGCGGGCGACCGCGTTTCGTGGCTGAACAGCTACGGGCCGACCGAGGCGACCATCGTCGCCACAGTCTACAAAGCCTGCGGCGACGAGGCCGGGGAGGTCCCGATCGGCCGGCCGATCGCCAACGTGCAGGCCTACGTGCTCGACCGGCACCAGCAGCCGGTGCCGGTCGGGCTGCCGGGCGAGCTCTACATCGGCGGCGCAGGAGTGGCGCGCGGCTACCTCAACCGGCCGGAGCTGACAGATGAGCGCTTCGTCGAGGCGCCGGGGCTACCCCCCACGGGGGGGGATGGGCTGTCAGCGCCGGCCGTCCTCCCATCCCCCCCCGTGGGGGGGACGGTGGGGGGGGGTAGCCCCGTGGGGGGGCGCCCCGGTGCGGGCGGGGGGCGGTTCCCGAACCGCCCCTACAGGCCGGAAGGTGCCGAAGACGACCACCTATCCCCCCCCGTGGGGGGGACGGTGGGGGGTAGCCCCGCGGGGGGGAGGGGTCGCCTTTACCGCACCGGCGACCTGGCGCGCTACCGCCCCGACGGCAACCTCGAGTTCCTGGGCAGGTGCGACCGGCAGGTGAAGGTGCGCGGCTATCGTATCGAGCTGGAGGAGGTCGAGGGGGCGCTGCGGCAGCACCCGGCGCTGCGCGAGGTGGCCGTCGTGGCCAGGGAAGATACGCCCGGCGACCGGCGCCTGGCGGCCTACGTCGTCCCTAAGGGCGAGACGGCGCCGCAGGCCGGCGAGCTGCGCGCCTTCCTGCAGAACACGCTGCCCGGCTACATGGTGCCCTCGGCGTTCGTGACGCTCGCCGCGCTGCCCACCCTGCCCAGCGGCAAGCTCGACCGGCACGCCCTGCCCCGGCCAGGCCCGGCGGAAGCCGGCGTGGCTGTGGCCTACGAGGCCCCGCGCACGCCAGCCGAACAGGCACTGGCCGGCATCTGGGCGCAGGTGCTGGGCGTGCCGCGCGTGGGCATCCACGACGACTTTTTCGCGCTGGGCGGCGAGTCGATCCTGAGCATCCAGGTAGTGGCCCGCGCCAACCAGGCCGGGCTGCCGATCACGCCCAGGCAGCTCTTCCAGCACCCCACCGTCGCCGGGTTGGCGCAGGCCGCCGCAGCACGGCCGGCGCAGGCCGAGCAAGGGCTTGTGACCGGCCCGGTGCTGCTGGCGCCGATCCAGCGCTGGTTCTTTGAGCAGCACGCGCACGAGCCGCACCACTGGAATACCTCCATGCTCATGGAGGTGTGGCAACGGCTGGACCCTGACGTGCTCCGGCGGGCGCTACAGGCGCTCATGGCCCACCACGATGCGCTGCGCTTGCGCTTCGAACGGGCCTCCACAGGCTGGCGTGCGGCCTGCCTGGGCGCCGGCGAGGCCGCGCCGCTTGAATGCGTGGACCTCACAGGAGTGCCGGAAGAACGCCAGGGCGAGGCCGTCGAGGCGGTGGCAGCGGCCCTGCAGGCGCGCTTTGACCTCACGCAGGGCCCCTTGCTGCGGGCGGCCTATTTCGACCTCGGCCCCGAACAGCCGCCGCGCCTGTTCCTGCTGTTCCACCACCTGGTGACCGACGGCGTCTCGTGGCGCATCTTTGTCGACGACCTGCAGACGGCTTACCGGCAACTGGCGGCCGGCGAGCCGCTGCGGCTGCCGCCCAAGACCACGTCGTACCAGGAGTGGACGCAGCGGCTGCACGGCTATGCCCAGCGGGCTGGGCTGCGCGCCGAGCTGGACTACTGGCGGCAGATTGGCGCCCGCGGCATCGCGCCGCTGCCGGTCGACCGCCACGACGGCGCCGATACCTATGGCTCGGTGCGTGCCGTCACGACGGCGCTCGACGCGGAGGGCACGCAGGCCCTGCTGCAGCGGCTGCCCGCCGCGGGCGTCCACGCTGACGATGCGCTGCTGGCGGCGCTGGCCAGGACCTTTGCCCACTGGACGGGGCGGCCGGCGTTGCTTGTCGAGATGGAGGGCCACGGCCGCGAGGACCTCTTTGACGATGTAGACCTCACACGGACGATCGGCTGGTTCACGACCAGTTACCCGCTGCTGCTCGACCTCGAGGGCTGCAGCGAGCCGCTGCAGGCGCTGCGCGCCGTGCAAGCGCAGCACCGGGCGCTGCCCAGGGCCGGCATCGGCTACGGCTTGCTGCGCTACCTGTGCGACGAAGACGCTGTCAGGAGTTGCCTGGCCGCGCTCCCGTCGCCACAAGTCAGCCTGAACTACCTGGGGCGCTTCGATCAGGTGCCGGCTGAGGGTTGGTTCCCCTTCCGCATCGCCGACGAATCCTCGGGGCCCGAGCAGAGCCCAAGCGCCCTGCGCACCAACCTCTTTGACATCGTTGCCATCGTCACCGGTGAAGAGCTGCAGCTTCGCTGGCTGTACGGTGAGAACCGGCACACGGCCGCCACGGTCGAGGCGCTGGCGGCGCGCCTGATGGACGAACTGCGCCTGCTCGTCGACCGCCGCCTCGCGGCTGAGGAGCGTAGCACATGATGCCAGAAGGCCCGCCGCGCGAACCCGCCAAGCTGCTCAACCGCAACTTTTACCTGCTCTGGCAGGGGCAGTCGATCAACTCGCTGGGCAACCAGGCCTTCGACGTAGCGATGCTCTTCTGGGCCAAGCATTCCACCGGCTCGGCAACGCTCATGGGGCTCATGCTGACGGCGGCGAGCCTGCCGGCCGTGCTTCTGGGGCCTATCGGGGGCGCGTTGGCCGACCGCTATCCGCGGCGTACCATCCTCATCCTCGCCGACCTGTTCGGCGCGGCCGCGGTGTTGGCCCTGGCCGGCTTGGTGTTCGCCGCCCCACAGCGGACGTCGCTCATCGTGGCCGGGCTGTTCCTCACCTGCATCTCCCTGGCCGTGGTGCAGGCGTTCTTCTCACCGGCAGCGCTGGCGGCCCTCCCCGACCTGGTGCCGCGCGAGCGGCTGAGTGGCGCCAACTCGTTGCTGCAGCTCTCGGCACAGTTCACGCTCTTTGTGGGCCAGGGGCTGGGTGGCACGCTCTTCAGGCTACTGGGGGCGCCGCTGCTGTTCCTGGCCAATGGCCTGAGCTTTCTCTTTGCGGCGGCGAGCAACACCCTGGTCACCATCCCCCAGCGGCTTCCCGATCGAAGCAGCCATTGGCGCGAACGCCTGCGCGAGTTCCGGCAAGATATCGCGGAGGGCCTGCGCTACATCGTGGGCAGGTCGGGCTTGAGGGACCTGGTGCTGCTCTCGGCCCTGCTCAACTTCCTGGCCGTGCCGGTCATCGTCCTGCTGCCCTTCTACGTGGAGGACCATCTGCGGGTCACGGTGGATTGGTACGGGTTCTTCCTGGCCTCGTATGGTGCGGGCTCGATGGCAGGCTACCTCCTGGCGGGCACGTTGGGGCTGAAGGGCAGGGCGCGCGCCAGGCTGATGCTGACCCTCATGGTGCTCGAGCCGGCGGGTTATGCGCTGCTGGGCCTGCTGCGCCAGGCGCCGCCGGCGGTGGCCCTGGCGGGGCTGGGAGGCGTGGCGAACGGCATCATCGACGTCTATGTCACGACCATCGTGCAGGCCAGCACGCCCGGTGAGATACGTGGGCGCGTCTTTGGCCTGCTGGCGACGATTGCGGGGAGCACAACGCCCATCGCCACGGGCCTGGCCGGGGTCGTGGCCGACCTGACGGGGCACAACATCCCGCTCATCTATGTCATGAGCGGAGGGGCGATGGCCGCGATCTCGGCCGTTGCCTGGCTGCGCCCGCGTCTGCGGAGCTTCCTGGCCTATGAGGAACCGGCTGAGGTGGTGCAGGCCGAGCCTGTGCCGCCGCCCACTTGACACGGGGTTGGCGAATATGGCAAGAGCCGTGACGGGTAGAGCATCTATCAGCGAGAACCCGTGGCTGGCATGCCCACGGCCCGACCCGCGGGCACGACTGCGCCTCTTTTGCTTTCCGCACTCGGGCGCCGGCGCTTCGACCTACTATGCTTGGATGGAGCAGTTGTTGCCCGGGGTGGAGGTCTGCCCGGTGCAGTTGCCCGGCCGCGAGACGCGCCTGGCCGAGCCGCCGTGCAGCGAGATGCCCGCCCTCGTGCAGGCCCTGGCGCCAGCGCTGCGGCCGCACCTCGACCGGCCGTTTGCGCTCCTGGGTCACAGCCTGGGCGCGCTGGTGGCCTTTGAGCTGGCCCGCGAGCTCAGGCGGCAGCAGGCGCCCCCGCCCGTGCACCTTTTTGTGCTGGGCCACAGCGCGCCGCACATCGCGGCCGGCTGCGCGCCCGTCCATCGCCTGCCCGACGATGAGTTCGTGGCCGAGGTGCGCCGGATGGGTGGCACGCCCGACGAGGTACTGGCGCACGCCGAGCTCAGGGCGCTCATGCTGCCCATCCTGCGCGCCGATTTCGCGCTCTCCGAGGGCTACCGCTATGCCGACGCTCCGCCGCTGGCCTGCCCCATCACGGCGCTGGGCGGCCTGGCCGACGAGCACGTCTCGCGCGAACGCCTGCAGGGGTGGCAGATGCAGACGAGCGCGACGTTCTCGCTGCACATGCTGCCCGGGGGGCATTTCTTCCTGCACTCGGCCCGGCCGCTGGTGCTCGAGCTCGTCGCTCGGCAACTGGCGCCACACCTGGCGGTGGCATGAGCGTGATGCCCGATGGCTGGCAACCGGCCGCCACGCCGCCGGCGCTGCAGGAGGATGAGGTCCACATCTGGCGCATCAGGCTCGACCTGGCGCCGCCGTTCGTCGCGGCGCTCTATGGCGTGCTCGTGGCCGATGAGTTGGCGCGCGTCGCCCGCCACCGCTCGGGCGACGTGCGCCGGCGCTTCATTGTCGCGCGGGGCGCCCTGAGGTCGATCCTGAGCGCCTACCTGGGCGCAGGGCCGCAACAGGTGCCGATCGGCTACACGTGCTACGGCAAGCCCATCCTGATGGCGACAGCCGAGTTGAGAGGTTTGGCCTGCAGCTTCAACCTGTCGCATGCTGGCGAGCTGGCGCTTGTGGCCCTCAGCCGCGGCCGCGAGGTGGGGGTTGACCTGGAGCAGTTGCGCCCGGAGCTGGCCACGGCCGAGATCGCCACGCGCTTTTTCTCGCCCGCTGAGTCGGCCACGCTGGCGGCGCTGCCGGGCGAGGAGCGCGTCCGCGCCTTCTTCGCCTGCTGGACGCGCAAGGAGGCGTACCTGAAGGCCAGGGGCGAGGGCCATGCGCGGCCCCTCGATGGCTTCACCGTCTCGGTGGCGTCCGACCGGCCGGCGCAGTTGCTGAGCGGCTGCGAGGCCGGCGATGCTGCGCGTTGGGCTCTCGTCGACCTGGACCCGGGGCCGGGGTATGTGGGCGCGGTCGCCGCCTTTGGCCACGGTTGGCGGCCAGTATGCCGGCAGTGGATAGGGAGTCCCCAACTTGTTGGGGCCTAGCCCCAATACCTTGCGACCAAGGCAGCAGCCGTAGTAACGACTCCAGTCGTCGCCAGAATGGCGACCAAGCCGGCATTGCAGCGCTATCCGACGGGTCCGACGCGTCGGATGACAACAGCCGGTGTGGCAGGCATGCACGATTGGCCGCTTGAGACGGGACGACTAGAGTCGTTACTACGGTGTGTCCGCCATTTGAAAGGTATTGGGCCTAGCCCGGCAGACGGCCCGAACAAGTTCGGGAGTCCGGGCGGAGTCCCCAGCTTGTTGGGGCGTGGCTCGGGCAGACGGCCCGAACAAGTTCGGGAGTTCGGGCGGTGCGGCCCGAACAAGTTCGGGAGTCCGGGCGGAGTCCCCAACTTGTTGGGGCGTGGCT
>Ga0116161_1004224_pt1 | contig 12280 bp, 9 predicted proteins | sample AD_JPNAS3_MetaG_FD_89877 | JGI IMG/M metagenome (GOLD analysis project Ga0116161, IMG submission 89877) | Active sludge microbial communities of municipal wastewater-treating anaerobic digesters from Japan - AD_JPNAS3_MetaG | ecosystem: Engineered > Bioreactor > Anaerobic > Digestate | place... | reverse complement strand
GGAAACAACTTCGCTTCCTCTTTGCCGTGATGGCATTTGTCGGCAAATGAACGAAAGAAGACGATTGCCTTGTGGGCCGCCGCCGTGTCAAGCGTACGGGTGGCGGCGGCCTGTGCCGTCATTTTGTCGAGGCATCCGAGGACTTGCTCGATGACCCGGTGTTCGTTCATGAGAATGGTGATGGGTTCCATGGCCTTCTCCGCTCCTGTGTTGGGTCCGGCATCAATTACAGAGATAATATATCGCCTTTATCCGTAAATGTCAAGAGGTTTTTTCGAAACTTTTTTCTCTGTATTGCACCGCGCGCGGCGCTGAAAAAAGTTTCCGTTCTTGGGCAACTATGTTGCCGGAAGGGAATGGGTTAGGGCGAGGGTTTGGGGGGGATGCGCGTCGGATTCTCGAATGCCTGCGGAGCAGACGGGTCCGAATCATCCCGCTGCCAAGCGTCTTCCTCCTCGTCTTCGCCCAGGGGGACAGGCGTGTGTTCTTCGGGACGGAACATGAAAACCTGGTTGCCGCCGGATCGCTTGGCGTCGTACATCATCGCGTCGGTGAATTGGATAAACGTGCGCAGCGAATAGCCCTCTCGGTAGGGCATGAGGCCGATGCTGAGGGTAAGGTGGTCGAAACGTTTTGCCTCGAAGCTGCGTCGGATGCGCTCGGCGATGGCCAGCGCCTGGCTGTCGTCGGCTTCCGGCAGAATCACCGTGAATTCGTCGCCGCCGTAGCGGAACCCCAAGTCGACATGGACGCGGGTGCTTTCAAGAATGACCTCGCCGGTTGTTTGGAGGACTTTGTCGCCTGCCAAATGGCCGTGGCAATCGTTGTAGGTTTTGAATTGATCGATGTCAAGGAGCAGCAGCGACAACGGGTGCTTCTGGCGGTGTGCGCGGTCCATTTCCGCTTTGAGACGGTCATGAAAATAGCGTTGGTTGAAGAGCCCGGTCAGGCTGTCCTTGATGGACATTTCCTTGAGTTCTTGCTCGAGACGTTTTTGGGCGGTGATGTCCTTGCAGATGGCCAGCAAAGCGGGCTTTTTCGTTTCAGGATGCCGCACGACGGACAAGGACATGTTGACGGGGATGGTCATGCCCTGTTTGTGGCGCAGCTCGGTCTCGTAGTTTTGGAGGGGTTGGCCTTCCTGAACCTTCCGCTGGATGTAGAGCGCTTCGCCGGCCCCCCCGGCAAAGAGGTCGCGCGATGTCAATGCGGTGAATTCTTCCTTCGAATAGCCAAACATGACGGAGGCGCCGTGATTGGCGAATTCGACTTTCCCGGCCGTATCGAGGGTCATGATGGCGTCGACGGTGCTGTGGAGGAGGCTTTCCAGGTAATCCCGGGTCGACCGCAACTCGCGGTTGACGTGCTCGAGGTCTTGGGTGGCTTCCCGGACGCGTTCTTCCAACTCCTCCTGATACCGTCGGTTTTCCAGAATAAGGTCGCGTTTTTCCATGGCGCGGGAGACGGCCAGGGTGATTTCGCCTAGATTGAAGGGTTTGAGGACGTAATCGTCCGCGCCGGCGCGCAAGGCCTGGATGGCGCTGGTTACGTCGACGAGGGCGGTCACCACGACAATGGCGACGCGTTCATCGATGGTCTTGGCGCGCTGCACCATCTCGATGCCGTTCATCTCGGGCATCTTGAGATCCGTGAGGAACAGGGCGAAGGGGCGCGTCTGGAGCATTTCAAGGGCTTGCGACGGGGAAGTCGTCGCCTCGCATACATAGCCCTGCGCCCGCAAATGCTGCGTCAGGACGTCCAGGATGCTCGGCTCATCGTCCAGGACAAGAATGCGCTTTTTCGAGGTCTCCACGCCTCCCCCTCCTTGACTCCACACTGCCGCCGCGCTAGGCCGCCCCCCATGGCGGTCCGTCTGTTCCTGCGCCCGCACCTCTGTCCGCGGAATGCAGGAAACCTTCTGCCCGCGCATGAACCATTCTGGCTACAAATATTTCAGCGCGATGACCATCACGACGATCGAGCCGATCCCCAAAGCCTTTTGCCAAGTCTTGGGGGCGCGTGGATCCTTCTTGCCGCCGCCGCTAAAAAGCCCTTCGATGCCCTTTTTGTCCATATAGGACTTGTCGCCGCCGCCATCCGTTTCGCGAGCTTTGGGCGCCGCGACGACCGGGCCGGCATACATAAAACAAGTGAAGAAAAGCACCAGAAACAGGGCTACGCTCGCCCAAAACCGCTTTTTCGACATGGAACGCCTCCCTGGCGCGCTATCGAGACAGACCTCGCATTTCGCCGCCGCCTTCAGTGTACCGCAAAGAACCGGCCAACACAACGGCGCGCCGACGCCCCGCTTGCGCCGCACCGCGCGCCCTGCTATTCTTGCCGTCTGTACGGCCACCACAACACATGGGGAAAACCGGGGTCTACCATGGCAACACAACAGCCCTCGCAAGACAAGCCTCTCGACGAACAACCCTCCAAACAACCAGGTCGCGGCGCAGGGGCCAAGTTTGTCATCCTGTTCCTGCTGTACACGGCGGTGTTTCTGGCCGTGTACAACCTTTCCTCGAACAGCCGCTCCATGAACTGGTATTTGTTCCAGGTGGGACGCCATACCGCCGCCCTCCTGAAACCCTTCGCGCACAAGTGCACCCTCGAAGGCGGCGACGAACTCATCGGACGAGAAAACTACGTCCGCCAGGCCACGCAAGCCTGGGCGCGCGGAGAGCAGGCGCCGGCCATGGACCCGTCCACGAACCTGGAAGGCAATCCCCTTTCCTCGTGGGAGGTGTATCAGTATCGCCAGCGCTTGCGCGAAGCCTTGGCGCGCGAATACGACCTCCGGCTGGCCGCAATCGCCGGAATGGAAAGCCTCGACGGCGCGTCGCTCGAACAGATCAAGGACCATCTCCAGGAACGCATGGATCGCCTGGACAGGGGCATCGGGCGGCCCGGCCAGCTCATCCCTCCCAATGCGGAGGCCATGACCCGGCTCCAAGCCGCGAAAGGCCGTTTCGCCTATCTTTCGGAATCCGCTTCGCAGGACGAGGAGCAAACCGCGAAAGATTTCGCGGCGTTGCTTCGCGAAACAGAACAAATCGCGCAGGCCCAAACCGCCTTCCTGCTGGAATTGAAAATGCGAAGTTCCGGCGATGCGATCCAGTCAGGCCCCCTGATTGAATTCGTCGCCAAGGTTGGCCCCAAAAGCCGCCTGCGCGAAATCGAAGGCGAAATCCGCCGCGTCAACAGCAACACCCTGTTGAGCGAGGAGGAAAAAACCGCGAAACTCGAATCGTTGCGCCAGGAACGCGACGCCCTGTCGCAATCTCTTCCCGAGAAGGCCGTGCTCGCCCCGCCGCAAGGCACCGCCCCCGCGGTTCTGGGATCGGTGTACGGCGATGACGAAGACCGTTTCTTCCGTTTCCGCGTCGTGCCGGACTGCGGCGCCCTCTCGGCGATGGCGATCTATTTGGCCGGCATTCTTGCGTTTCCCGCGGGATTCTGGCGGCGGATCGCGGGCTTGGCGCTGGGCTTGCCGGTTCTGTACGGCATCAACCTGGCCCGTCTCGCGCTTTTGGCCGGGCTGGGGGCGTACGATCGCGAGGGGAAAATCTTCGATTTTGTCCACCACTATATCTGGCAGGGAATCTACATCATTTTCGTGGTGGCCGTGTGGCTGCTCTGGGTGGAACTATTCGTAAACCGGAGACAGAAATGCGAAACGAAAACCGCGTAGTCGACGTGCTGTTTTTCTGCGTGAAATTCGCGGTGTTTGCGGCCGTGTGCCTGCCCCTATGGTGGACCGTCATGCCCGCGTACGTGTGGTTGCTGGGGCACGTCAGCGCCTTCGCGCTTCGATTGGCCTTTGGCGTGCCGATCGACAGCATCGCGGTCAAGCCCGAGGGCATCCTCAACACCGGCATCACGCTGGCCTACGTCGTCGAAGGCCGCTACCGGATTCTCGATGTCGCCCGCCTTGTCACCAACGTCGCTCCCTTCGTGGCGCTCGTGCTTGCCACGCCCCGGATCGCGTGGCTCAAGCGGCTGCGCATTCTGGGGATCGGCATGGCGATCCTGAGCGCGGGCCATGCCGCATACCTCATTCTGGCTTGTGCGTTTTACCAGACCATCATCCAGAATCCGGCCTTTGCGCAAAGCGTGATTGCGATTGGCGAATACACCGTGATGACCTTGCCGTTCCTGCTCTGGGCGGCCCTCGCCTACTGGGACCGGTTGTCAGCCCTTCTCGCGGCGGCGGCGCCGGCGACGCACAACGCAAACGCCAAGTCCTGACCCGGCAAAGCGGAGCCAAGATTCACCACAAAGACACACGGATGTCGCCGACAAGAACGAGCGCAGATGCTCTTCTTTGCGAACTTCGCAATCTCTGCGCGCTACGGTTCGAAATTCCTTCACGCAGAGATGCAGAGAACGCCGAGCAACGCCGAGAAGGAAAGCGCACGAGAACGAGATTTCGGAACGGCTTATTGGAGCGGCAGGAAAAGTCGTTGTGGACGTGAAAGCGAAAGAAGAGATGACCGAAAAGGATCACGCGAAGACATAGACCCTTCGAGTGCCGGAACACATCTTGGCCTCAACATGAATTTCCAAGAGTTGCGGATCGTAGACGGCCTCAAGCAGATCGTCAACCATCTCGAATGAGATCGCTCTGCGTTTCTTTGCGTCCTCCGCGTCTCTGCGTTACGGATCGAAATTCCTTCCATGCAGAGCGCGAAAAGAGCGCAGAGAAAAGAGGCCCGATTCAAAGACGCACATCAAAAGCGGATCGGATGCCGCTCTTTTTCCCGTGGCGTTTGCGTGTTTCGTGGGTGAGGGTTCTTTTTCGCGGATGCGTGTGATTCCCGACTCAGACACGGCGAATCTTGACGCCCTTTCTGCTCTGTGTTCTTGCGTTAAAGTTCTTCTGATTTCGTTTCATTTTGAACAAGAGCTCATCACTAAGGGAATACACAGCAAAACCGGGGCCGTCTTGCTCGAAAAAGAGCGAAGACGGCCCCGGCTTGTTCGAATGTCTCGGCCTATCGACGGCGCAGCAGGCTAGGACGCCGGCGTTGTTTGCTTCGCGAAACGGTTTTGCCGCGATCTTCCATGGGCCGGAAAAGCGTGAGGACCGGCACGGCGCCTTCCCATTCTTCGCGCTCCAGGTTTTTGCCCAGGGACGTCTCGAGCGCTCCCAGTTCCGCGCACTCCTGCGGCGACACGAATGTGATCGCGTCGCCCTGCATGTTGGCGCGCCCCGTGCGTCCGATGCGGTGAATATAATCCTCCGCGCACTTGGGAATGTCGAAATTGATGACGTGGCTGATCCCCTGAACGTCGATGCCGCGCGCGGCGACGTCCGTGGCGACCAATACATCGTACTGCCCCTGCCGGAATCCATCGAGCGCTTGCTGGCGCTGATTCTGCGAACGATCGCCGTGGATCGCCTGCACGCGGAACCCGCGCTTGTGCAAGGCCCGCGCGACGTGGTCCGTGCGGCGTTTCGTGCGGATGAACACCAGCGAAGAACGCATCTCGGGAGCCTCGAGCAGCTTCGCTAGCAACGAGATTTTTCCCGCAGGGTCCACGGTATACAGCTTCTGCTGGACGGTGTCGATCGGGGCGGTCACCGCGCCGATCGAGATGCGCTCCGGGGCGTTTTGCATGGACGAGGCCAACCGCGCCACCTCGTCCGGAAACGTCGCGGAGAAAAACAGCGTCTGTCTATCCCGCGGAAGCAGCGACAAGATGCGCCGGATTTGCGGCATAAACCCCATGTCCAGCATGCGGTCCGCCTCATCCAGCACCAACACCGACAAGCGATCGAAGCGGATGTTGCCGCGTCCGATATGGTCCAGCAACCGGCCCGGCGTCGCGACGACAATCGCGCGCCCCTGGCGCAATGCTTGCTCTTGGGGGACCATTCCGGCGCCGCCATAGATGCACACCGAGCGCAACCCAAGCGCCTTGGCGAACGGTTCGATCACGGAGTTCACCTGGACGGCGAGTTCGCGCGTCGGGGTGAGCACCAGCATGGCGATGCCCTTTTTCGGCCCCTTCGCGATGCGCGTCAGGGACGGCAACACAAACGCCAGCGTCTTGCCCGTGCCGGTCTGGGCAATGCCCAGCACGTCGCCGCCTTCGAGCACCACCGGAATGGCCTGCGCCTGAATGGGCGTGGGCTCCACGAGTTCCTGGGCTTTGAGAATTCTGAGACAACGCGGATCGATACTGAAATCATCAAAAGTCATACGTCATTTCCCTTTCGGTCTGCCGGACGTTGCCGGTCGAGACACATTCTTTGCCTGCTGAACACCGGCAAAGTGGGAAACAACACAAAGGTGAGTAGCCATGCTTTGATGGTGAACGTAGCCAACAGGATTCGGCGCTTGTCGCCAATCCGCTACCTGGCAGCAGTACGATATTGTCAGGAGTTTACTCCATCCTTTTCCAAAAAGCAAACAGCACCCCATGAAAAAACGAGGGGTCAGGGACGCGACGGCGGCGCGGCGCGGGCGGCCACGACAGAGTAGTGAATGCCGTAGAGGGGGTGCGTGTCGGCGCCGATCTCCGGGGACTGCCCGAGGTGGGTGTTGAATGCGGAGGAGATGGCGGCCGTGGGCACGTGGCAGCACTGAACAAGTTCGAGGCCGCAGCGCGAAAGCAGGACTTTCATTCCGGCAAACGAGTAGCCGTTCATGAGGCAGGCGGGATCGGCCCCGCTCCGGGGAGGGGCCCACGCACGAGCCCGATAGCCCTCGACCGCTTCCAAAGTCCCGCTGTGAAAAAACGTCATCACGATCGTCCCGTCCGGAGCCAAACGGCACAGGCAATCGCGCAGCAGGCCCTCCGCATCCCCATCGTGAGGCATCGGGTCCGACACAATGATGGCGTCCCACGGGCCTTCCGGCAACGCGGAGACAGTCTCGCACGCTGAAATCTCGGCGCCGCGCACGATTTCGAACATCCTCGCAACATGCCGCGCCGCGCGCCCCAACGCCAACAGCCGCCCCTCGCCGCGCGGCGTCGCCTCAACAAGAGCTTTTTCGGTTTCCGGAAAGCGATCGACCGGAATCCGGTAGCGGTCTCCATGCGCCGTCATGTCCAACATGAGGCGGCACACGCGTTCCGTAGACTTGCCGTCGGCAAACGAGTGAAACCGCCGCACCGTCTCGGGACGGCGCGCCCAAAACGTCTCTTGCGTCTGGGGATCGAGCAAGGCAGCCTCGATGGCCGGGGCGATGCCTGCGGCCTCGCAAACCGTGACCGCCGCGTCTCCCTCGCGAAACAAGGGGCCAAGCCCGTCCTGAAAAAGTTCGCCGCCGCATGTGTCTATGGCGATGTTGATCACCGGTTTGCCCGCAATGATCGCCTCAATCCCCAAATTGGACTGGACACACGCCAGCAAATCGGTCATGGCGATGCACGCGGCGGGAGAAGTAATCACATCGATGACGCAGCGTTCGATGCCGGCCGTCTGCGCCCGCGCGAGCCAGCGATCCTTGGCGGTAAATTCGTTGGGGTGCGGCCGAATCACGACTTGCCAGTCGGGATGTCGGCGGGATAAACACGCCAGCGCTTCAAGCGCCGCGTCATCCACACGATTCTTGCTTGCCGCGGCGCGAATGCTCGCCGCGCTGAAACGATGCGTGAACGTCATGGCGTACACAACGATGGGACGATCGGGATCGAGCCCGAGCGGCGCGCACTGCTTCGCCCGAAGCGACCCCTCCGCCGGACGAAAATGAATGTCCCATTCCGGATTTCCCGTGAGGTGAATGCGATCGTCAGGCGCCCCGAAAGCGCGGTAGATCGCGCGGGATTCCTCCCCATACACCGCGATGGCGTCGGCGTGAAGCGTGTCGTGAAGGTTGACAGTCCCGTAAGGATGACCGTGTAGCAAGTGAAGGCTTGGAATCCCGAGGCGGCGCGCGCCCTCAACGAGCGTGCGCGTGTCGCGGGCGACGTCCTGATGCACGAGGACAAGCCGCAGGTCGCATTGGCTGTCGCATCGACGCAGACAATCCAGGTATACGATTTCCTGGAGGAAATCGTCCGGAATCGTTGCGGTCATTGCCGCCCGGATGCTTGCGGCGAGGCTTGGGTCAAAGCCCATGGCGGCGCAACGCTGATCAAAGCCGGGTGAATGCAGAAAACTTTCGATCGCCAGGGCGCGCCGCCGCGCCTCGAGCTGTGCGAGCGCCATCTCGGCGGGCGAAAGGAAACTCAAGAAACGGCGGCAGGGAATATCCAAGCTCGTAAACAGCGGCTCGATGTCGTCGTACAAGACAATGAGGTCAACGTCCGCCTGCTCGAGAAGCGTCCGCGCGATGTTCTCGACGCCGCGGCGCAACGTGAGCAGAATGGACGGCTTCATGGCGCTACTGCCGGCCCGTGCTGCCGAAGCCGCCCTCGCCGCGTCCGGTGTCGTCAAGGATTTCGACGCACCGCCATTGCGCGCGCGCAAACGGCGCGATGACCAATTGCGCGATGCGATCGCCGCGGCGAATGGCATACGGCTCTTGGCCGAGGTTCGCGATGATGATGCGCACCTCGCCGCGATAGTCAGGATCGATCGTGCCGGGGCTGTTCAGCAGCGAAAGGCCGTGACGCATGGCGAGGCCGCTGCGCGGGCGCACCTGGGCCTCGACGCCCGGCGGCAGCGCAATCCGCAGACCCGTCGGCACCAAGGCGCGTTCGCCGGGCTGCAACACGATCGGTTCCCCCACGGCGGCGCGGATATCCATGCCCGCGGCATGTTCGGTCTCGTAGGCGGGCAACGGAATGTCTTCGCAGCCCGGCTCGCGCGACACGCGAATTTCCACGGGGCCCATCATAACGGAAACGCTTTCATGCGCTCCGCGTCTTCAGGACCGAGGATAACGGCCGCGCATTGTTCGGAAACGAATATTTCGTGCGCGAGACGCTGCACGTCCTCCACGGAAACCGCTTCGATTTTCTCGACGACTTCGTCTTGCGGCACGATGCGTCCGTGAATCATCAGCGATTTTGCCTGGCGCGCCATGCGGTTGAACGTGCTCTCGAGCCCCATCAGAAGGTTGGCCTTCAGCATTTCCCGGTTCATGGCCAACTCGCTCTCGGGGACGGGTTCCTCGCGCATCTTGCGGAGTTCGCGGCAGGCCAAGTCGATGGTCTGCGTCAAGTTTTCCGGCGCCACGGCGGCGTACACGCCAAGCGTGCCCGCGGGGCGGTAGCAATAGTGAAACGAGTATATCGAATACGCAAGCCCCGCCTGTTCGCGAATTTCCTCGAACAACCGCGACGTCGATCCGCCGCCAACGACATTCGACAGCACGTCGTACGCAAAGCGGCGCGGGTCGCGCGAATCGGGGCCTGGAAACCCGAAACAGACATGATGCTGCCCGATGGGACGGATGACGCGGTCGAGACAGGCGCCGAAAACGGGGCGCCCGGGCGCGGGCGGCGAGGGGCGCGCCGCGATGCCTTCGAATTCGCGCGCAATCGCGTCGAGCGCCGGCTCGATCTCGAAGTTGCCCGCGATCGAGACGATGATATTCTCGGGAACGTACCACGATTGGAAATAGGCGCGCACGTCTTCGATGCTCAAGCCGGACACCGACTCTTCCGTGCCCGTGATGGGCCTCCCGAGCGCGTGATCCGGCCAAAGACGCTCGCAAAAGACGTCGTGCACGTAGTCTTCGGGAACGTCTTCGGCCGATGCGATCTCCTCGAGAATGATGCCGCGCTCCTTCTCGAAGTCGAAGAACTGCGAGTTCTTGATGATGTCGCCGAGAATTTCGATCGCGTCGAGCGTGTGCGCGTCGAGCGTCTTGATGTAGACGCACGTGTGATCGCGCGACGTGAATGCGTTCAAATGCCCGCCACGGCTTTCGACGGCCTCCATGAGCTGCCGCGCGGTGCGCGCTTTGGTGCCCTTGAAAAAAAGATGTTCGAGAAAATGCGACACCCCGGTCTGGGCGGGCGTCTCGCAGGCGCTTCCGGCGTTGATCCAGACGCCCGCCGCAATGGATCGCAAATACGGAAGACGCTCCAGCGCCACGGTCACGCCATTGCGCAAGGTCTGGACCACCGTGTAAGCGTTTGCAGATTGCGTGAATGTTGTCATACTCTCCCGTTTCGCGCGCATCACGTCGCCGCATGAAAAAAACGCGCCCGTGTTCCTCGCACTCGCGGACGGGCGCAACGATTTTTCACGAACCCGCTTCCGAAAGCAACCCCAGGCGGCTTGAAGGACGGCGCGTCCGAACAAGAGGCAGCGGCGCCCTGTGCCCCCGCGCACAGGGAAACATCTATCCGGATCGCGAAAGCAGGGGAGAAACCTCGCCCGCAACCCACATTTCAGTATCTTCCGGCATCCAAAGACTACGCAAACGTAACCCCATCGCCCCATTCGCCGAGCGCTACCAGGCCACTTCGCACCCAAGCTCTTTTCGCACAAGGCGTTACATCACAAAAACGCTTTGGCACAGCGTTTGCTTTTCCTCCAGACGACGCAGGTTTATGCAGGCTGAAAAGCGCTGCGGCTGCCTTCGGCCTGATTCAGGCTCGCCGCGCAACATGGATGCTGGCTCCCTCGTCCGAACACCTTGCCCGGAATGTTCGGCCCATGTTGCGCGGCCTCCCTTTTTTTCAACAAAAAACCGGGGAGCTTGTTTCAAACAAACTCCCCGGTCGCCTGTTAGCGATCCCCGATCGTCTCGACTTTATACCCGCCTTTTCTGCGGTCGCTCAGCCACAGCGTCCCAAAAACAAGAATCAACACGATCGAGAACGGCGCGACATAGCGGAACGACATGCGGCCGCCGTAATTGTCCGCGGGACCCAAAATTTTCTTGGCTTCCGCCGCCACGGCTCTGCCTTCTTCCGTGTTCGGCGCGCAGTTGATCGCGGTGCGCAGGGCGTTGGCGGTCTCGATCATGGGCAACGAGTCGCCGGTCGCCTGTTGCAGGACTTTTTGGGCCTCTTCCCGCGCGCGTTCGACGTCCACGGCGAGTCGCGTCTGGGCCTCTCCGGAGGCCGCCGCCGCATATACGGTCGTGACTCGCTGCAGCACGGCGCGCGTTTCGACGACGGGCAGCCGGTCATGGCCGTAGCGATCGGCGATGGTGCCCATCTGCGGCGATGCGACCATCCCCACAATGACGTTGCCAAACCCGCCCAACAACGCCAAGGCCAGCGCGCCTCCCTTCGGAACGCGTTCGGAGGCGATGCCGAGCATGGTCGGCCAGAAATAACAAACGCCCACCGCGAACAAGGTCGCCGATACGAACGCCATCGCGGTCGACTCGGCGTAGCTCAGCCAGATCAGCCCCGCGCCCGAAAGGATCCCGGAAAGCAGCAAAATGCCGGTCGGGGCAAGCCGATGCACGACCGGACCCGCATAGAACCGCAACAGGGCCATCAAACCGCTAATCCACACCAGCACGAGAATGCCTGGAATACCGCCCGATTCCAGCACGGAGGGAATCCAGCGGTTGGGCCCGAGTTCGAGCGATGCGGTGATGCCCATGCAGACCAGCAACACGAGAAAGAGCGGGCGCATCAGCGTGGCGTGCACCATGCCGCTAAAGGAGATGCCCGACTGCAAACGTTCGGTCTTGGGAAATTTCTGGCCGATGAACAGGCGTCCGTAGATAACCGTCGGGACAAGGATGACGCACAACTTCAATTGCCACGAGGGAATTCCCAGCTTATCCAGGAGGTAGGCGGCCAAACCGCCGATCACGATGCCGCCGGGAAACCAGACGTGGAACTGGTTCAGCTTGGCGGTCTTGCGCGTGGGGTAGATGGTGGCGATCAGCGGATTGCAGGCCGCCTCCACCAGGCCGTTGCCCATCGCAATGGTAAGTTGACCTACCAGCAGCATGGTGAAGCCGGTCGCGAAAATCATGATCAACACGCCGGCGAAATGGCAGACAAAGGCAAGCCACAACAGGAACCGCATGCCCAGCGCGTCGCACAGCGGCCCAAAGATCAGGATGGATAGCGTAAAGCCCCACAATCCCGCGCCGCCGATCCAGCCCACCTGCTCGTTGGTCAGGATGAACTGTTCCTTCAACGGCCCCATGATCGCGCCCATGACCGCGAAATTCACCGCCGTGGCGATCAAAGCCAGACAACTCCCCTTGAAAAGCCGATCCGCGTTGATCCCCGGCAAATGATTGCCTTCCAGCGTCGCCGTAGTCGAACTCATGGTTGCTGGTTCTCCTCTCCCTTGCTATTCCCCCTCGGCATGACGGCCGCCGCGCGTGCGACTGGCCACGATGGTACTTGCCGGGCAGCGAACGATCAAGGGCGTTTGTTCCGCGTTCCTGCCCTC
>Ga0116161_1004213_pt1 | contig 12301 bp, 8 predicted proteins | sample AD_JPNAS3_MetaG_FD_89877 | JGI IMG/M metagenome (GOLD analysis project Ga0116161, IMG submission 89877) | Active sludge microbial communities of municipal wastewater-treating anaerobic digesters from Japan - AD_JPNAS3_MetaG | ecosystem: Engineered > Bioreactor > Anaerobic > Digestate | place... | reverse complement strand
CGAAACCGGCTTAAATGACGAAACGATTGAACTGTACGATAAAAACCAGCTTAAAGTCATTCGTCAGGTTTATTACAGCAATAAGAATAAAAATTCGGTTGATTTGGTAGTAAGTTTAAATGGATTACCAGTAGCAACTTTGGAACTAAAAAACCATTTTACAGGTCAAACCACCGACAATGCCAAAAAACAATACTCAACCTCCAGAGATAATAAAGAATTACTTTTTGCATTTAAGAAAAGGTGTTTGGTGCATTTTGCAGTTGACCCCGATGAAGTATTTATGACTTCCAAAATAGATGCAGAACGTACCTATTGGCTACCATTCAACAAAGGTTGCAATCGCGGAAAAGGAAATCCACAAAATCCAGATGGTTATAAAACGGCTTATCTGTGGGAAGAAATACTCACCAAAGACAGTTTGTTGGATATTCTTTATCGGTTTGTACACTTGCAAGTGGAAGAATACGAGTTTGAAGGTCAAACACGAAAAAAAGAAAAACTGATTTTCCCGCGCTTTCATCAATTAGATGCCGTTCGGAAAATCACATCCGATGCCAAAGTGAATGGGGCTGGCAAAAATTATCTGATTCAACATTCAGCAGGTTCAGGCAAAAGTAACTCCATAGCTTGGTTGGCTTATCGCTTATCGAGTTTACACAATCAAAACGATGAACGGGTATTCAATAGCGTTATCGTTATTACTGATCGTCGTGTGCTCGATCAACAATTGCAAAACACTATTTATCAGTTTGAACATAAAACAGGCGTAGTTCAAAAAATTGATCAGGACAGCACACAATTAGCCAATGCCATTATTTCAGGTACACATATCATTATTACCACATTACAGAAATTTCCTTTTGTAATTGATAAAGTGGGAAACATTCCCGACCGTAAATATGCTGTTATCATAGACGAAGCGCACAGTTCACAAGGCGGAGAAGCCAGCAAAAAAATGAAAGAAGTGTTGGCAGAAAAAACGTTGGAAGATGCGGAAAAATCTGATATAAACGATTATGATTTGCAAGATGAAATTGATGCAGAAGTTGAAAAATCTTGTAAATCGAGAGGTCAGCAACAAAATATTTCTTTCTTTGCCTTTACTGCAACTCCAAAGACAAAAACATTGGGTGTATTTGGGACTCCGAATATTGAAGGAAAACCGGAACCGTTCCATTTATATTCCATGCGTCAGGCAATTGAAGAAGGATTTATCTTGGATGTTTTGGAGAACTATACGACATACGAACGATATTACAAAATCACCAAAGCAATAAACGATGACCCCGAATTGAACAAAAAGAAAGCTGCAAAAGCAATCGGGCGTTTTGTTTCATTACATCCGCATGAGTTGGCGCAGAAAACAGAAGTAATCATTGAGCATTTTCGGCAAATTGTATGTAAAAAAATGGGCGGTAAAGCCAAGGCAATGGTTGTTACAAGTTCACGGCTTCATGCTAAACGCTATTTTGTAGAATTTAAGAACTACATAAATGCCAGTAATTACGATGATATAAAAGTGTTAGTTGCATTTTCGGGCAAAGTAACGGATAATGATTTTCCTTTAGGTGTTTCAGAACCAGAGCTTACTGGTTATGGAGAAAGAGAATTGCCCAAAGTATTCAATCAGGACGATTATAAAATATTGATAGTTGCTGAAAAATATCAAACAGGCTTTGATCAACCACTTTTGCATACCATGTATGTTGATAAAGCACTTTCGGGAGTCAAAGCCGTTCAGACATTATCGCGGCTAAATCGTACTTGCCCCGGCAAAGAAGATACATTTATACTTGACTTTGCAAACGACCGCGAAACAATATTAGATTCATTTCAACCTTATTATCAAAAAACCAGTGTTTCGGAAAATCCAGACCCGAATCATTTGTACGATTTAAAACATAAGTTGGACGAAAAACAGGTTTATTGGCAATCGGAAATAGAAGCTTTTGCAAACGTCTATTTCAAACCAAACAACCGCTTATCAATAAAAGATCAGTCAACTCTCTATGCATATATTGACCCAGCGGTAGACAGATTCAAAGCATTAGAAACCGAAGACATAAAAGACGAATTCAAAAAAGGATTGAGAACGTGGTGCAATTTATACTCTTTTCTTTCTCAGATTATGCCATTTTCTGATTCTGATTTCGAGAAATTCTATGCTTATGCTAAACTACTGCAAACAAAACTTCCAAAACGTGATTTATCTGAAACGTTGCAATTGTCAGATGAATTGGCGATGGAGTACTATCGTTTAGAAAAAATTGCAAGTGGTTCTATTGAATTACAGAAGGAAGATGGCGAACTTGATGGATTGACGGAAGCAGGTATCAAAAGAGCAAAAGAGGAAAAAGCTCCATTGTCTCAAATTATCAATGTTTTGAACGACCGTTTTGGTACGGAGTTTACAGAAGCCGACAGGTTATTTTTTGACCAAATGGAAGCTGATTTAATTTTAGATGCAAAACTAAAAGAGCAAGCCCAAGCGAACAAAATTGATACGTTCAAATTCGCTTTTGAAGATTTATTTCTGACAAAGCTCATTGAACGAATGGACCAAAATCAGGATATTTTTGAGAAAATACTAGAAAATAAGGCTTTTGGTGGTGTTGTGAAAGAATTACTTATGAAAAGTGTGTATATGAAGTTGAATGAAACTCCATAAAATCCCCCTGTTAGCCGTAGTGTGAAGTTTGACAATCTGGGTGTTCGGCAAAGCGTCTCGCTATGTCGAAGTTAAAAGGAAAGCTCCAGCTTTCCATATTCGAACCAAACAAAAAAGACATAAGAAATCCCTACCCCTCGTTTTCAACGAGGGGTTTATGGTTTGTCGTTTGTAACGACAATCATCCACTTGATTAATGATAGAAATAATTCCCCATTATATTTTGAAAGTTCGTTAAAACCCATTACATTTGAGCAAAAATTAAACTAAACGGAGGTTTTTAGACAGACTGTCGTTATGGGCAATCGTAAAAAAAAACAAAAACATTGATTTTAAGCACAAATTGACCTTTACTAGAAAATTCTAAAAATCAGAGAATTATTTAGAAATTATACGTTTGAAAAGTGGTAAGTAATAAGAAAATAACAACAAAAAGTAAAACAAAACTGTCTATTGATTTAAATTTGTAATTTTGCTGTTCAACGACAAATATTTTCAACAGATCAAGACAAATTTGAAAAAATGAGTAAAGCCAAAATATCAATACGTTTTTTTGATGACCGTGAAGTACGTGCTCTTTGGGACGAAGAAAATGCTAAATGGAGGTTCTCTGTTTTAGATATTGTTGCTGTGCTTACTGACCAAAATGATTATACTAAAACCCGTAATTACTGGAAATATCTCAAAGCCAAGCTAAAGAAAGAAAATAGTGAGTTGGTTAGTGCCACTACCCAACTGAAACTTTTAGCAAATGACGGTAAGAGGTATTTAACCGACATGTTAGATTATGACGGTATTATTGCATTGGGTAAAGAATTCCCCGGAAAAAAAGCTAACCGATTTATCGAATGGTTCACATACAGTGATGAAAGTATCGATGGAAAAAGTAAAACCAAAGCGTATGCTTTATTCGAAAGTACCTTTATAAACAGCATTGAAGTTGGAACCGCTAAAGGGTTACAACAAATTCACGCTTATTTGTTTGGCGGACTGTATGATTTTGCAGGACAAATAAGGCAGAAAAACATTTCAAAAGGCGGTTTCCAATTTGCTGTATCACAATTTTTAGGCGAAACATTGAAGCTAATAGAAGAAATGCCAGAAACTACATTTGAAGAGATAGTAGATAAGTATGTGGAAATGAACATGGCGCACCCATTTATGGAAGGAAATGGCAGAAGTACCCGAATCTGGTTGGATTTAATTCTGAAAAAACGTCTGAACAAATGCGTTGATTGGAGTAAAATAGGAAAAAAAGTCTATATGAATGCAATGATACAAAGTCCACTAAACAGTAGTGCTTTAAAGAAAATACTAGAAAGCAGTTTGACCGACAAGGTTAATGACCGCGAAATGTTTATGAAAGGAATAGATTACTCGTATTATTACGAAGAAAATGACTGAGAAAATTTATACTAAACGTCTGCCCATAATCGAGTAGACTGCCCCACCAGTAAAGACTGATGGGGAGAGCCTCTCACACGATATCGAAAAAAATCTTGTTTTCTTTTATTATGTATTTGATAGTGTGTAGCTACAATTCACTAACAAGTATGCATCTTAATGATTAGGGGATTGGAGAAAATCTATCTTTCACAAGCTGAAAAATGTAGTCGGTTGTTTTTTCCAATCCAAATACCGAAGAATTTACACACAAATCATATGATTTTGCTCTTCCCCATTCTTTGCTCGTAAAATAATTGTAAAAAGAAGCACGCTTTTTATCGGCTTTTTCAATAAGGATACGTGCTTCATCTTCACTTATCGTATGCGATTCGGCAACACGTTGTATACGATCACTCATGTTAGCTGTAACAAAAATATTCAAACAACGCGGATGTTCTCTCAACACATAATCAGCTCCACGTCCTACTATTACGGCAGATTCATGTTCAGCAATCTCACGAATAACATCACTTTGGATTTGAAAACAAGATTCACTACTAAAATAAAATTGTTGAAAAAAATCGCCCAAAAGCCCTCCTGTCTGAATAGGACTAAAATGCTCATCAACTTGCTCCATAAAAGAGCTAGACAGACCGCTTTCTTTGGAGGCTCTTAGAATTAATTCTTTGTCGTAAAACGCACTATTCAGTTTTTTCGCCAATTGAGCTCCTATAATGCGACCTCCACTTCCTAATTCTCTACCAATGGTAATAATAAAATTGTTGTTCATAGAAAAATCCTCCTAATAACGTTGAATTAAATCCCTACTTCATCACACGACTTAGTCTGTTTACTCCTTTTAAATTGTTTAAGTTGTTTACTAAGCAACCATCCTGCAACCAAACTTGAGGCTAGATCAGCTGTAGGCAAACTAAACCAAACACCTTTCACGCCCCATATGGAAGGGAAAATAAGCAAACAAGGCAACAAAAATATCATCTGCCTAGTAAGTGAAAGAAAAATGGCTTTTTTTGCCTGACCAATACTTTGAAAAAAATTGCCCGTTACCATCTGAAATCCAATAATTGGAAAAAAAATCATCACAATACGCAAGCCTTTTACTGCATGTTCGGTAAGTTGCACATCGGTGGTAAATACAGATGCAACAGAAAATGGGAAAAATTGCCCTATAATAAATCCAAAAATCATAATGCCTGTGGCATACAAAATAGTTGTACGCAGCACTTTATCTACACGATCATAATGCTGGGCACCAAAATTATACCCTGCAATGGGTTGCATTCCCTGATTAAGTCCCAATACTACCATGGCAAAAAGGAAAACAACACGGTTAACAATTCCATAAGCACCTACTGCCAAATCCCCACCATGACGGCTTAATGCCTGATTGATAACGATAATAATAACAGATGACGCTGCATTCATAAAAAAAGGAGATAATCCAATGGCAAACGAATCGAGAACTATCTTTTTTTCTAATCGAAAAACTCCTTTCTTCAAATGAATAAAATTCTTTTTATTACTAAAAATTGTTATCTGCCATATCAACATCAAGAGTTGTGACAGTACAGTAGCCCAAGCACTCCCTTTAATACCCCATCCAAAAACATAAATAAATAATGGGGTAAGTCCTAAATTAAGAATAACCGAACATATCGTTGCATACATTGCCTTCTGAGGACGACCCGATGAACGCAACAAGGCATTAAGACCCATATACATATGTGTTACTACATTTCCGTAAAGAATTACCTGAAGATAATCATACGCATAAGGCAGTGTTGCTTCGCTAGCACCAAAAAAATACAAAATAGGTTTCAGAAAAACAAGCATGATGCCTGTAAATGCCAACCCCATAATAATATTCAGCACAAATACGTTCCCTAGTACTTTATTCGCAGTGTCATAGTCTTTTTGACCTAATCGCATCGACATAAGAGCAGAAGCTCCCGCTCCAACGAGCGAACCAAATGCCGCAGCTAAGTTCATAACCGGAAAAGTAAGAGCTAAACCTGATATAGCAAGAGCTCCAACTCCATGCCCAATAAAAACACTATCCGTGATATTGTATAGAGAAGAAGCTGTCATCGCTACAATAGCAGGAATAGCATATTGTGCCAACAGCTTACCAATACTTTCTGTACCAAGACTTAGTGGAGAATGTTTCTGAATCATTGTTGTTTTTTTTTGGAAGAACTACAAAGTTCGTGAAAAGTTTACAAATACTACTGATTTTTTATACTTTTTTCGGAGAATATTCAACGTAACGATATCTCCTTTTCTATTTTCAAAATGAATGGGCAAACATAGCATACTAGTCAACGAAAAAAATCGTACACACAACCAACCATACTGTATATTCTTCAAAAATACCATTTTTTAGTACAATTATACCATATAGTTATTCTCTTTTTCAATACTTTTGTACATAGATAACAACGATTTTATACTTACAGACATTGTGGGGATAGGGTTAAACAAACATACACACTATGAAACTAAATAAACTAAAAAGGAGTTTAGACTTAAAAGATGCCGTAGCTGTTGGCTTAGGAGCGATTATTGGAGCAGGTATATTTGTTGTTACAGGAGTTGCTGCTGGTGTATCTGGACCTTCTTTTATCATTGGCTTATTGATAGCAGGTACAATAGCCACTTTTAATGGGCTCAGTTCATCACAATTGGCTGCCGTTTATCCTCAATCTGGAGGTACGTACGAATATGGGTATCGCTTGTTAACCCCTTCGTTAGGCTTTTCTGCAGGATGGATGTTTGTATTAAGCAAACTATCAGCAGGAGGCATTGTGGCTATAGGTTTTGGAAGCTATTTCCATCAACTTATACCCTATTTCTCTCCCATCGAATATTCTATTGCAGCCATTGTATTGCTTACGTTTGCCAATTTGTGGGGCATACAAAAAGTAGGAACGATAAATATTGCTATTGTACTCATCACCTTATTATCACTACTATATTTTGTAGTTGGTGGTATTCCAAGTGTTGATACAACAAATTTCATTCCTTTTGCTCCATTTGGATGGAAAGGAATAGCCGAATCTGCAGCTATCTTATTTTTTGCTTTCACAGGATATGCACGTATAGCCACATTAGCCGAAGAAGTTCGCAACCCACGAAAAACAATCCCCAAAGCGGTGATTATAACTATAGCCGTGGCAATACTACTATATGTTGGCGTATCTATAGTGGCTACGGGAGTATTAGGAGCCCCATCTATGGCAAGTACGAGTTCTCCACTACAACTAGCAGCAGACAGGATACAAGCTCCAGGTATGTCTGTTGTTATCACCTTAGGAGCCTCAACAGCTATGTTGGGCGTACTACTAAGCCAGATAGTAGGTATTAGCCGCATGCTTTTGGCAATGGGTCGCCGCAATGATTTGCCTCATTTTTTTGAATCGATTCACAAAAAAACAGCAGTTCCTCATATAGCCATTTTATTCACTTCGGCAATTATTTTGTTAATCACTCTATTCGGTTCTTTCCCATTTGTTGTACGTACAGCCACTTTCACCATTCTATTGTATTACACCATAGCTAATGCAGCTGCTATTCGTCAACCTCGCATTGAACAGATATATGGCTCTATAATACCTTGGTTAGGACTGATAGGGTGTATCGTAATGGCTTTTTCTCTCCCATGTATGGTTATTGTTTCTGGCTTTGGATTATTGCTTATTGGTTTTATTGCAAGATATATATACCAATATAGTAGCAAGATAAAAAATGGGGAATAGATTCTATTCATATAATCGAAAGCAATTCATCTTCAATATAAAAGCAAAATACACCGTTTTAAGACAAATTAACTCTAATAAATATCATTTCTAGAAAATTTGTCGCGTTTTTCAGTTTTTTATTGATATTATTTGTATTTTTGCATCCGAAAAAAAAGAAAGCAGCAATAACTCTATAATTACCCTTTAGTATACACTGTTTTTCTTTTAAAAAAGAATAAAAATTCCCCCTAATTTAATAACAAGCTTTTATGTCGAAAGCCACAAAAATCATAGCCACTATCAGCGACAAGCGTTGCGATGTAGATTTTCTACGCCAATTATACAACGAAGGAATGAATGTTGTGCGGTTAAACTCAGCACACCTCGACTTGGAGGGATTTTTACGCATCATAAACAATACCAGAGAAGTTAGCAACCAAATTGCCATACTGATGGATACCAAGGGTCCTGAAGTACGAACAACCATTGTGCAAAACAATAGCATTGATATAAAAACAGGGGATAAAATCAAAATTTCAGGCAATCCAGATAAAATATCTACCCACGAACATATTTATGTTAACTATCCGTTTTTTGTTCGTGACTTGAATGTAAACGACGATATTTTGTTCGACGATGGTGAAATTGACCTAAAAGTAATTGAAAAAACAACTGATTACCTACTATGCGAAGCCCAAAACGATGGTATGCTAGGTAGCCGAAAAAGCGTAAACGTACCCGGTGTACGCATCAATTTACCCTCATTAACCGAACGGGACAAACAAAACATCTTAATAGCAATTGAAAATGATATCGATTTTATTGCCCACTCTTTTGTACGCAATGCACAAGATATAAAAGACATTCAAGCTATACTCGACCAACACAACAGTCCAATAAAAATTATCTCAAAAATCGAAAACCAAGAGGGGGTTGATAATATCAACGAAATATTGGAACAAACGTATGGGGTAATGATTGCTCGTGGTGATTTGGGCATTGAAGTAGCTCAAGAAAAAATACCCGGAATTCAACGCCGCTTAATACGCAAATGTGTACAAGCCAAAAAACCAGTGATTGTAGCTACGCAAATGCTACACACCATGATACACAATCCTCGCCCAACACGTGCCGAAGTAACTGATATTGCCAACGCTATCTACTACCGCACGGATGCGTTAATGCTGAGTGGCGAAACAGCTTATGGCAAATACCCGGTAGAGGCGGTACGCACCATGGCAACAATAGCCAAAGAAGCCGAAAAAACTAAAATGGCGGAAAATGATATTCCTATTGAAATAAGCACCAACGACACCACATCTTTCCTATGCAATGCTGCTGTTTCAGCATGCTCTAACTTAGGGTCAAAAGCCATTTTTACTGACACCTACAGCGGACTTACAGCTCGCTATTTGGCGGCGTATCGTGGTCAAAACCCAATTTTTGCTATCTGCTATCACGAACGATCTACCCGATTATTAGCTCTTTCCTATGGAGTTTTTCCATTTTTTCAAGATAGTGGTAACGACAACACGCAACAATACATCATCAAAGGATTACAGTTTCTACTTAACGAAAAATGGATTAACATCAACGATACTGTATGTTATTTAAGTGGGAGCTTTGGTGTCGGTTTTGGCACTACCTTCCTCGAAATAAATACTGTAAAGAAAATATTTGAATCACGAGAAAAATACATCTTACCAAACTTCTAAAATCACTACTTTACAAACAAAACTAGATAGACGTTTTAGAGGATAAAAGAGAATCTTTTTTGCTACAAACAAACTAGATAAACTATAATACAAAGGTATGCATATTCCGCGTAGGATATATCTCCATTACTGACTAGTGGTTCGTTTTCCTACAATTTTCTGATTGCAAGCGGACGATTCCTTAAAAAAATGCCTATCTTTGTATGAGTTAATTGCCTACATAATATACTTATTCCTTTGCCAATGAAACAGATACATTTTACTCCACAGATGAAATTAGCTAGCCTTATTTTGCATAATTTCAAACTGTTGCCCGTAATTACCCGATTTGGTATTCCTCTCGGGTTTGGCGAAAAAACCGTAGCTGAAGTGTGTAGCCACTATGCTGTTCCAACAGATTTTTTTCTACTCGTATGCACTATTTATACGCAAGACGATTATATGCCTACACCTAGCGAAATACAAACAATTGACATACACACTTTGCTCTCGTATCTATCCAATTCGCACCAATACTATCTAACTGAACGCATTGTAGAAATAGAACAATCTATACATGCAATGAACCAATCCTGCTCCAATAAGCATTATAGTATTATCGAAACTTTTTTTGATGGATACAAAAAAGAAGTAATCAAACACCTCGAATACGAGGATAGTAGCGTTTTTCCTTATGTGTATAAACTGATTGCAGGAGAAAAAACACCAGGTTTTGGTATCCAACAATTTGAAAAAAACCACACCAATATTGAAGAGAAACTAGGGGACTTAAAAAACATTATCATTAAGTATGTGCCCAACGATTGCCCTTCCCGTGAACGCAATAAATTACTATACGATATTTTCTTATTCGAAGAAGACCTCAACCGACATACATTGATAGAAGATAAAGTGTTAATCCCATATGTTGAAAGCATAGAAAAAAGTCAAAACTAAGTGAGTAGTTACTACATGCCATTATGACAACACAAACAAACCAACGCATTATCATTATCGAACCTTCTACTATTGTGTTTGCTGGATTGCAATCAATTATAGAACGAATGCACATAGCGGAGTCAATCTACCACGTTACAGAATTAGACACAATTACTCAAAAACTAGCTCAACTGCGTGCAGATATTATTATTGTGAATACAGCTGTGTTTGGATTTCATAAAAACTTATCTATCAAATCTATTTTTAAAGATTGTACTCATGCATCTATCATTGCTTTTGTCAGTCAATATTCCGACAGTCAATTTCTAAAACAATTCGATGATATCATCGATATTTATGATGATGCACAAACAATCTCTGCAAAAATTAGACACATCATCGAACAAGATACAATTGACATAACCGAAACAGATACCACTGAATTATCCGAACGCGAACAAGAAGTACTTATTGCAGTTGTAAAAGGCTTAATAAACAAAGAAATAGCCTCAACTCTCAATATTTCTATCCACACGGTAATGTCGCACCGTAAAAATATTACCCGCAAAACAGGGATTAAATCCATATCTGGACTTACTGTATATGCCCTGTTCAACAACCTAATTAAGCAAGAAGACGTACAACAGCCTCATCACTAGTTATAGTGAGTCAACAGGCTATTTTTCACTACTTATAGTCATTGCAAAGCAAAAATAAAATACTTACCTTTGCAAGCTAAAAACTACAATCAATGCGTCTATCCGATTTGCAAACAGGAGAAAAAGCCATTATAGTAAAGGTTCTAGGACATGGCAATTTTCGCAAACGCATTATCGAAATGGGCTTTATCAAGGGCAAAAAAGTAGAAGTACTACTCAATGCACCTTTAAAAGACCCCATTAAATACAAGGTAATGGATTACGAGGTATCTCTACGTCGTAACGAAGCTGAATTAATACGTGTTATCAGCGAAAAGGAAGCCTTAGCGAGCTCTACTACATCCAACTATTTTGGTACAATAGAAGCTTCTTCGTTAGACGCCATTGCTAAAAAAACAGGTCATATTATCAACGTAGCTTTAGTAGGGAATCCAAACTCTGGCAAAACTTCCTTTTTCAACATTGCCTCAGGTAGCCACGAGCGTGTTGGCAACTACAGTGGCATTACGGTAGATGCCAAAGAAGGACATTTTACACTTGGCGATTATAAATTTCGTATTTTCGACCTTCCTGGCACATACTCCTTAGCTGCCTACTCGCCCGAAGAACGCTATGTGCGGAAACATATTTTTGAAGAAACACCCGATGTAATCATCAATATTGTATCAGCCTCTAACCTCGAACGCAATTTGTACCTTACTACACAACTCATCGACATGGACGTGCCTATGGTAATAGCACTCAATATGTACGATGAACTGGAAAAACACAACCATACGCTCAATTACCTTCAACTAGGTAAAATGATTGGTGTACCCATTGTGCCCACAGTTGCCGTAAAAGGATACAACAACGAAAAAAACGGAATCAAACACGTATTCGAAAAAGTAATAGAGGTTTACGAAGGGAATGAACCTACCGTACGCCATATACATATCAACCATGGTGGCGATTTACAATTGGCTATTGACAAACTCAACGACCTGATTAAAGAAGATGCTCATTTTAAAAGTCATATTGCCGCTCGTTTTTTTGCTGTTAAACTTCTCGAAAAAGACAAAGAAGCCGAACAATATATTCACTCGCTGGCAAACCAAAAAGACATTTTGGGATATACTGAAAAAGCAATTCCTTTTCTGGAAAATGAGTTAAAAGACGACACCGAATCGGCTATTATCAATGCAAAATATGGGT
>Ga0116161_1004204_pt1 | contig 12313 bp, 26 predicted proteins | sample AD_JPNAS3_MetaG_FD_89877 | JGI IMG/M metagenome (GOLD analysis project Ga0116161, IMG submission 89877) | Active sludge microbial communities of municipal wastewater-treating anaerobic digesters from Japan - AD_JPNAS3_MetaG | ecosystem: Engineered > Bioreactor > Anaerobic > Digestate | place... | reverse complement strand
TTTCATATAAGAACGTGCAACATCGCCATGTTTCTGCGTGCTGCAATCTTCTATAAAAAGAATATTTTTAAGCCGTGAAAAAGCTCTGTCATGTCCTGCGGCAAACTTGAAAAGAATTTTGCCATCAAGACTTCTCACAGTTGTTCCGACTGCTCGCCAACCTTTGTATTCTGTGTAGATAATAAACTCAGCGGGAAGCGTATCGAAAAGTTTTTTCTGCGGAGCAGTCATTTCCTCAACCATGTAGAAATTCTATCACGCCTGTTGAGAGCTTTGCACAGAAATTCTACAAATCAAATCTTTTTTCAATTTCATCCATGAGCAAATTATATGCTTCTGCTTTGGTTTTTGCTGCCCAGGGCAAAAGCTTGTATGAATTATCCAATAATTTCGATGTATAACCGAGCCATTCTTTGCCTGATCTTGCCAATGCACAGTAACGTACACCAGCAGTATTTTCTAAAACATATGCAACATCAAGTCCGATTCCACCAACGCCTCGATATTTTGGCAACATGGAAACTGGAACCTTAATTACTTTAATTGAATTCATTTAATGACCTCTTTCAGAGAATATATATTATATTTTCAGAGTTTTGCACAGTTTTTAGTAACCGAAAATATAAGTCACGCCATGGTCGACATACTCAATCTGAGGATTGTAATTGCACTCTTTTGAAGCTTTTATATAACCGTCTGCAACTTTCGTCCAGTCGTTTTGCTTTTCAAAGTCCAGGGCATCAAAAGCTTCGAGGATATCATAAAAGATCATTGACTTCTGACCAGAATCCTCACCGTCAATGATAAGATTTGATGTTGATGTAACTTTAATTTTTGGAGTTGCATGATTTTTACCGTTTTGACTTTTCCGCCAAGCATACGAAATTTGTCGTTGTGGTTGCCCAGGTCGTTTTGCAATTGCTTCGGCTGCATGTTCTTTGCTAACACTCAAAAATCGAGAAAGCTGAAGAACAGAGTAGTTACCATCTTTTGGGCGAGGTCCGTAGCTCATTTATTTTTTCTCTTTCTGAAGAAGTCCAACCAATGAAAAGATTGTACCTTGTTTTTCAGAAACTTTGCACAGAATTTAACATTTCATATTTTTGAAATGATACGAAAGTTACAATCTTCTTCTTCTGCTTTAAGATTTTGAATGACGGTAAGATGTTTTATTGTCCATTTCACGTATCTTGTTTCTGAAACCCTGAAGTCGAATATCAAAACATTGACATCGCTATCAGACATCGAAACAATGGTGTAACAATATTTGAGCCGCTCACAATAATGAACAGAACCAGGTATGTTTTGCATTTGTAGAAAGATTGTACAACAGAAACACAAAACTTTGCATAGATTTTGAAAAATAATTTGAGCCCACAGAAATGCCCGAGAACGTTCATTTCCCTGAAGCCATAGGTTACCCTACGCAATCAATGGTGAACGTTCTCGGGTGAAGAGGAGTGTTTATCGAATTTGGTTTGACTGCATTGTGATGGCGTCAATGACTTTCTGTTGGAGATCCCGTGGCAAAGCACCGAGATAAACATACTGATGAGTCAGCGGCGAACCATCAATTGAACCACCTTCAACCATGACATGTCTTTTCTGTTTTAGGTTGAGATAAAGCGGTGGTGCAGTGTTTGGCGGCAGTTCATAGGTTGTTGCCATGAAGAAGTTTAGTCCTTTAGAATATTCAGTTTATTTCCTGCCGTGGTGGAGGGAAGCTTCTCGAGCTGAGATTCAATCTTGAGCATTTCTTTGTACAAAAAAGAATCCTGCTCGAGAAGCGCTTGTTGATCTGAGATCAATGATTTTATTTCATTCAATCTCAACAATAGTTTTTCACGTGTTGCTGACATGATTTATCGCTTGATAACTGGTCCTTCTTGATCATAATAAGCGTGGAATGCCTCAGAATCAAAATAATCTGGATTGAGGTGCTTATCAAGAACGCGATAAATCGTTCGAGCTTCTCGCCCAGAAAACTCAAGCAGTTGCTTTCGACCTGAAACGGGATGCTTTCGCAAGATCGACAGAATCGATTTATAACTTGCTCCATTTTCTCGGGTTAGCATTGCAACTTGCATCGTTCCGGGATCACGCTTCTGCGTTGCAGTTACACTAACATCATCAACAACATACTGTGCAATTGACGCCCTTTGATTCTGTGCCATTAATTCGTTTCTCCTTGTTCGCGTTTAGTTATATCATGCCACAATGTTTGTGTTAATTATCATACAACGTTATACGGGTTTGTTCAAGTCTTGAACTTTTTAACGCCAACCTCCAGCATTGAGATCAAAGCATCTTGAGCTTTTGCTCCACCAAAATGATTCACTGTTCGAAATCCATGAGCATTGTTCGGATCAGACAAATCACAATAAAAACTTACAGCAGCAAGACCAATTCTAATCTCAGCAGCAATCTGTGGATCAATGCCAAGTGAAGAGAAACTCCACCACACAGTATTATCATCTGACACAAAGTGTGCCAAAGGGTGATGACCCATCAGTTGATAACACTCAGCAAAGCGCAGTTTCTGTTGATCAGACAGTTCAGGACCAAAGATTGGATTCATCTGAAATAACTTTCTTGGCGAGGTGCGTTGTTTTGCACCTCGCCAGATTTATTTAACCGATTGAACTATACTTATCAGCGCTTTTACCAAGTGAAAGTTCAATCACAGTTTCACAATCATCAGGTTGAAACATAAGCTTATGACCGGGACAGATAATCCATACACGAGAGACAGGACTTGGTGATGGTTTAGAACACTCACCATCGGTTAGCATAATCACACCATCCCACCGACCGTGATTCTCAGGCAATTCCATTAAGCGCACCACAGATTCGAAATCGGTCCCACCACACTTTTCTCGTGTGCATTCAGGAATAGATCCAGCATGCCAGCGAGTTACATCACCACACTCAGTATCAAAACTCACAGTGTCAAAATCACAATTCTTGCTTAACTCGGTTAATTCAGCAAAGAAAGTTGCCACTGCTTCATTGCTTACACTGCCACTTTGATCTTTTGCCACAAGCAACAGTGGGCGATGTGAACGTTTAGAACCTGGGTGAATCATGGGATAACGCTTATTCACTCGCCGAATGGTTGAATGCTTTTCACCACGGATTCTTCCGTTGGTCCATTGTGCCAACAGATTGCGCCAATCAACTTCACCACCAATAAAAGACCGAATCTTTTCACGAATCTCAGCGGGAATGCAACCCCAACCATTGCTTGACTGATCAGCACTTACTGCAGCTTTACGCAATAGATCTTTAACTCGTTGTTCAACATATTCACGGTTTTCATCAGATGCTTCACCATTGGCGTTTCCTTGGCCGTCTTCAGAAACAATCCAATGATCATGTGAATCCAAGGGACCAGGACCTTTACCACCTTGACCATCACCACCATCTTCGCCGTTGCCGCTTTCTTTGTTTGCTTTTTCAATTTTATCTTTGAAAGCAGCACAAAGTGCTTCGAAATAAAGTTCAGATAGCAACGCAGGTGGCATTTCAGAAATGGCTTGTGCTAGATCACAAGCAAAATCATCATCAACACCACGCTGATAAAAGCTGCCATCTTCTTTCTTCATTTTCTTGCCAGGAATTAAACACCCATCCGGCAACGAAGAATTTCCGTCAGAATGTTTATCATTTCCAACAATCATATAATTGATTGAAAGATCTGTTGCGACATTCCAAAGAAAATGTGGTTTTCTTGCCCGAGCAGTGCAATGTGACAAAGCAATGTGAAGCATTTCATGAAGCAAAATGTTTCGCATCCAAGTGTCACCAAGGCCCGCAAGAATCGCATTCCCAGAATTCACAGTTTTCTCAACAAAATCAGGATTCCAATACAGAATAAACCGATCCAGCTTTTTATCGAAACTGACGCCAAGAGTCGGCAAAGACCTTGTGCAAACTTTATCAAGATTTCGCACAATTGCTGTGAAAAATCCTGAACTTTGCGTCAAGAATCCAACCAAGTGCGGGTTGATGATTCTTCGCGTATTTACATCAGTAATTTCTACAGGACGAGAATACTGCTTATCAGCTTCCGGTTGTTTTTCTGGGAGTTTCTCAATTTGCGACATTTGGTTTCTCCATTGGGTTGATATAAAGATTCTGCTTTAGTGAATGATAAAATCATTCTATACTAACTGATGCAACTTTGCACAAAAATTATGCAACCCAAAGAACTTTCAAAACTTTTTTATTCTCGTCAAAAGAAGATCTGGAGATAAAAATCTGGCTCGGCTTTCCCGGCAATTTGCAGTGCTTCATGTTGGGAGAATATTCACCGACCAAAATATTTGGTGAGCCGTCAAGCGAGTAGAAGCACTGAGCTGCATGCAAATCTTTGAATTCGACTTTGCAATTTTTGAGTGTTTCCAGAATCTCGTCTGCGAAGTATTTGAATTTGTCGTTCATCTAGAGTAACTCTAACATAGCTTTGGCAAAGTTTGCACAAAAAATAAATTTATTGATGGCACCCTCGCGCGCATACACGCGCTTCCTTTTAATCAGGATTTTTGATTCAACACCGCATTGGAAAAATATTTGAGTGCCCACAGAATGCATCGAGAAAGACAGAGATAAGTTGCGTAGGGTAACCTATGGATGTGGTGTTGCCGATGTTCTCGGGTGATTCGGTGTGTTGTCAATTATTTTTCAAAAACAGTGAAAAGTTCTCGCAAGTTTTGGTAGAGTTACTACATAACCCACCAAGTGAGGCAGAATCTTTTCATGGTTCAGAAATACACCTACAAGACAAAAAAAGAGATGATCACTGAACACGGCGAAATTATCAAGAAAGGCACCAAAGTTCTTGATTCAGAAAATTCGACCTGTCCAGATAGTTTTGATTACATGACTGGTTCTTGGTCTCGTGGTAGTGTTCGTGAGAGTGTTTTTGTTGTTGAATCGTGTGAAGCTGGTGGCTGGCGGATTGCTCTAAATAAAGCAACTGAATAAATTTATTTTGTGCAAAGTTAGAGAATCTATGATAGAATGATTTTATCAAACGAAACTTGGAGAGAAAAAAGAAATGGCACGGACCCGCAAAGATCGAGTTAAGAAGTGGTCTTGTTTTGGTTTCAGCAAAGCTTGCATCCGTATCTCGCAGCTTCGTCAGTATTCCAAGAACTGCCTACGGTTTGTTGACTATACCGGCGATGACGGGTTTTGCAGCAAAGACATCATCAAATTATTTTAAAAATATAGTGCAAACTTAAAGATACTGTGGTAGAATGATTTTATCAGGTGGAAACAAAAACGGTTTCCATAAACTTTCACAAAAGGATTAAAAGACCATGTCGAGCTTTACCATTAAGTCCACGCTAAAGACCCTTCCTATGATCACCGCCAATATTTCGATTTTGCTTCGTGGTGAAACCGGAATTGGTAAGTCTTTCATTGTAAAGGCATATGCCAAACAGCTTGGGTTGCCAATGATTGACCGTCGTTTGTCGCAAATGACTGAAGGTGATTTGCTTGGTTTGCCTTCCATCACTGATGGTTGCACCAGCTTTAACCCACCAAACTGGGTCCATGAAGCCTGCCAGAAGCCAGTGGTGTTGTTTCTTGATGAGATGAATCGAGCCACCCGAGAAGTTCAGCAAGGTGCATTTCAGTTGGTTCTGGACCGTGAGTTGAATGGTTATAAGCTTCATCCAGAAACCCGAGTCTGTGCGGCAGTAAACGTTGGTGGTAAGTATAGTGTTAACGATATGGACGCTGCGTTGCTTCGTCGATTCTTCGTTATTGACCTAAACCCTGACGTTGCTGATTGGATCACTTATGCTCGGGCCAATAACATCAGCGAGTTTATTGTATCGTTTATTGAGAATAATCAGAAGATGCTTGATCCTGCCGAGAAAGCGGCTCATGGTTCTGTCCAACCAACCCGTGCATCTTGGGAGCGTCTGAATGAACTTCTTGTTGCAAATGGTTTGACTGAAGCACCAAATGATCCTAATTACTTTGATCTCGCAAAAGGTATGGTCGGTGCCGAAGTTGCTTCAGCGCTGGTGCAGTATGGTAAGACCTTTAAGTTCCAAGTTAGCGCTGAGGATGTTTGGTATCACTATGCTGATAAGAAAAGTGATATCCCAGAGCGTATGAAGAAGCTTGGTCAAGAACAGTGGCTAGCGACCATTGAGCGAGTTGCTGACTTTACCAAGAAGTGGAAGGTTATGCCTAAGGAGTGTGGTAAGCACCTTAAGGCTTTCTTTGAAGATATGCCTGAAGAGTTGCGTCCAGACGCTTGGGGTAAGTTGATCATCAATGGTGCATCTGAAAACGGTAATGACCACGCTGAGTTTGCCAAAAGCATTCATGAGTTTGTGGTTGTAGCAATTGTCACTGGAACCTTTGGTGTTGAAGTCGGTGCAGCTGGTATTAATCAGAAACCAAAGATTCCTCAGCTTCTTCAGGACCGTATGAACGGCAACAAGTAACATTGTTTGATTGAGGCAAATGTGGCGGTGTTTATTTAACACCGCCACATTTGCATTTAAATTAAACTCATGATCTATAAAACTCGTGGTGCTGTTTCATTATCTTCTGGCGATTTGATCTGCAATCCAACACGTTATATATTGTATTTTCAGATCACAGAAAATATTGAATTATCGATTTTGGGGGAAACATTCGATATCAATATTCATTCAAATAATGAAGCGTCTGTAAGATTAAGCACGGTTTTGTTTGACAGTGATAAATGATACAAAGCAATTATAAATATTTCTTGTCTTCTGGTGATCTGGCTTCGACGACGCCATATCTATATTTCCAAATTACATGTGATATTGATTTAAGAATTTGCATTCTAACACATAGATTAATTCTAGATACGTTTACAACAAATCGTTTAAATATTGATGATGCAAAAATTTTATTTGACAGTGATAAATGAAGTTAGAAAATGATATGTTGTTTTTATCTGCAGGCGACTTGGTGAACACCAAATTAGCACTTTATTTTCAGATTACTGCAAACGTAGACTTAAGAATCATTGGTGACAAACATTTTTCCGTAACAACAACAGCAAGTAATGCAGTGTGGAATTTAACGCAAACTGAAGTGTTATTCGATTCAGACAAATGATTCAAAAAGAATCACTTTATATAATAACACCCGGTGATTTGATATTAAGTCAAATCAATGCTTATTATTTGCAAATTTCAAAGAAATATGTTTTGCGTTTATTTGCAGAAGAAGTCACGTTAGGTGCATATAAAACAAATTCATATACATTTAATCCAGGACATGCATTGTTATATAACGTGGACAAAACATGAAACGCATAAATAAACGTACAACATTAATATCTTCTGGTGATCTTCTTTCAACAGAAAATAGAATGAATATATTTTTTCAAATAAGTGAAAACGTTGATATAAGAATCTGTAATATAACATGTGAACTTGGTTTAGAAGAATTTGAAATCGTTGCAGATACAAACAATGAATTGTTGTCTGGACATGGTTTAAAGTGGTTGTATAACGTAGATAAAAATAAATCATGTTAAAAGATCATAATATGTCAATTGTAGTTTTCTATTCGCCAGGTGATCTACGCATATCTAGAAATATGGGAACAATTAGCATACAAATAAATGAAAAAGTTGAAATACAAATTTTTGAAGATGAATTCTTTATTGAATTTGAAAGCACAAATATTTCATCTGAGCATAATCATAAATGTCTATACAACACAGATAAATAAGACATGTTAAAAGATAGTCAATATCCAAAGTTTGTTTTTTATTCACCCGGCGATTTGTATGAAGCTGTGAACATCAATATTCTTTATCTACAAATAAGCAAAGAAGTGAATTTACTAATTTATCAACATAAACTTACTGTTGATAGCAATGGAATCACAAATCATGTTCCGAGTACAAGTTATCATTGTCTATACAACACAGATAAATAAGACATGTTTGTAAAATATGCACGTCAATTAAGAGATTCTCAATATTATCCAGAACCTGGCGATTTATTAGAATTTAAATATCTTCCATCTACACCTATTTTTTCATTGCAAGTTTCAACAGCTTTTGATGAATCACAAAAATTCGGATTAAAAGAATATGCAGTTTGCGTTAACACAAAATTGCACACAATAACTGTCAATTGGTCATATTCAGGCATCAGTTATGAATCCAAAGGTTTATATAAGCAATTGTCAGGAACGGTGCCAGAATGACATTTTATACACGTGAAATTCAATTAGATTCTGGAGATTTGGTTTTATCTGGATTTGGTGACTTTAATTTGCAAGTTTCTGAAAATATCGCTGTGTATATTCAAGACAACGAGATCAGCGTACGTTTAAATTTGACACATGTTTTTGATCGTATACATTTTGAATCAAATGAATATAGGATCATATATGATACAAAAAAGTGACAAAGTTATTTGTGTCTCTGGCGATTTGTTGCGCTTTGGTCACACACGCAGATCAACAAACATTTATTTTGCAATTTCAAAAGAGTTTGATCTTGTTGCAACGCCAGAGTTAAAAAGACATGCATTGAAATCAACATACACACAAGAACTCGACAAACATCATTTTGATAACAACGGAGAGCTGTTATTCAATGCAAGCAAATAAAGAGATTTATTATCCGGGTGATTTGTTATTGGAGAGATTTGAAACGAGCAGAATAATCATACAGATCTCCACAAATGATCAGCATGATTCTGGCTGTTGTGATTTGATTGAGAGTTTTTCTGAGATATTGATTAGAACTTACGTGACTTGCAGATTAAATGAAAAAAATCTTGAGTGTTTGTGGTCAAAGAAATAAATCACTTCAAAACAACATCATCATCCAAAGTTCGAAGAATTTCTGCCAGCGCTGCTTGAAATTTTGGATTCCTTGCAATTAAATGAACTTTTGCATCTGTTGCATCCAAGTCATATGATTGCAGCACCCTTCTTGCAATTTTCTTCAAACCTCTGATCACATAATTTCTTGCACTTGAATGATTCATTGCGAATCCATGCAAAGTCAGCGTGTCTGCAATGATTCGATAATCACAACCCATTGTATCTTGTGTGGTTGCATATTCTGTTGGTTCATTCATGTTTCTGCCTCACTGAGAATTTCCGATCTAGAACGTCACCCAGTGCATCGTGGAGCCTTTTTCCTGCAACCGTAGGGTTGCCATTAAGCTCAACAGGAATGATGTTCCTGGGTGATTTGGAAGCGTTCTTGATCTGTTTTTTGGTTGTATATAACAAAGCAATTGACAAAATTATGTCGACAAAAAGCAAAAAAGAAACAAAAACAAAAATGCCCGAGAAAAATAGAATATTCTCTGGGCCACAAACATTATGCAATATTTTCTGTAACATTGTTATCAAATAATCCAAATCTTAATTTCAAAGCAATTAATTCTGGCAATGACAAATCTGACATTGCTGCTTTTATTGTTTGTCTCAATTCTGATCTTAACATAAGTTCTAAAACATTTGGTTCATCAGAAACAAGCGTATCACCAAATACTCTAGAACCGTGTTGATCTTTAAACGGTGTTTGAATTGATATTTCTCTACGAGCATATTTCACAGCATCATTAACGACAGCAGAACCCTTCAGCGTTTCATCTCCACGACCAGATGCTTCTGCTTGTTTCAATTCTTTTTCAGCAATTGCAGCATGTGCTGGGATTCGAATATCTCGATTTGTGATTCTTGCTTCAGCAGCAACTGCTTGTCGAATCCACCAACTAGCATATGACGGAAACGAAACACCTCGCTTCCAATCATATTTTTCAATTGCTTTTAAAATTCCTTCATGACCAACTTGGCATAGATCCAATAATCTAGACGGATCACAATATCGTTGAAACTTCTTGGCAATCTTCATCACCAATCGAAGATTGCCCTCAACAATTTGTTTATCTATCTTTTTTTTTTCTATTTCGTCTGCAGAATCTCGAGCCTGAAACAATGCCAATGTTCTTTCTTTGTCAAGAGATATTGTTCTTCGAATATCTCGAGACCAAGATTTTTCAGCACTGATTTTCATTATTTTGATCTTTCATACGTAGACATGCGATAATCAAATTCACGCAAAAAATAACAAAGCTCAGTTTCAATATCTTTGCGCTTTGGATCTTCTGGATGCGTGGAACTTAAGAGATGCTCAAAATTGATGATTGAATTCCGCAATTGATTGGAATCCATGTTTGCCAACTGATCACGACTTACCTTATTCACTTGCTTAAACGACATATCAACTCCAGAAAAATAACAATGAATTGACGTACACAAACATTGGATAAAATATCCAATGCCAAGTTCTGCGAGAAGGATTCGAACCTCCGACGTGCTGAGTCAAAGTCAGCCATTCTACCACTGAATTATCGCAGAATAAAAAAGAGCACTGAACGGGATTCGAACCCATTATTGCAACGCGGCTGCAAAGCCGCGCAACCAAACAACACTTTCAGTGCATAACTTTATTTAATGCATTGATCTTGAAATATCAAGACTGGATCAAATGGTATATAATTTTGACAGACATTTGCATTGTCAAATATTGACATGTCTTGAATTTGATCTTGCATTTGAAAATCAGGTTTATCTAAATCAATATTGTCATTGCATTTTGCAAACAGAAAACAATATGCAAGCCCGCATAACAAACACGATTTAATAAAGATTGTCAGTTTTATTGGCATATGCACTCGACAGGATTCGAACCTGCATAATTTGCTTTGGAAAAGCAACACACGGCCTTTATGTCACAAGTGCGAATTAAATGGAACCTACAGGACTTGAACCTGCAACATTCTGCTTGCAAAGCAGACGCTCTCCCAATTGAGCTAAGATCCCTTATTATTTATATATATCAGTTCAGTGGGCCCAGTAGGACTCGAACCTACACTCAATCGGTTATGAGCCGATTGCTTTGACCAATTAAGCTATAGGCCCGAACAGAAACAATCCATGCAAATGGATTTGAACCAATGACCTGCCGCGTATCAGACGGCTGCTCTTCCAATTGAGCTATGCATGGGAAAAGAAATAGCGGAAGCCAGATTTGAACTGGCGATGTCTGGGTATGAGCCAGATACCTTAGACCGGACTAGGTGATTCCGCAATAAAAAAATCAGGGTAGCTGGATTTGAACCAGCGATCTCTTGCTTCCAAAGCAAGCGCCTTACACAGACTCGGCTATACCCTGCAATTTAAACAGTGCGATTGGTGAGATTTGAACTCACGACCAACGGCTTAAAAGGCCGCTGCTCTACCAGCTGAGCTACAATCGCTTAAAAGGAACGAGTGGGCGTCGAACCCACAATGGCGATTAAACCAAACTAGTTTTCAAGACTAGGTGCGCTAGCCACTACGCAATCGTTCCAGAATCTTTGCTACAGGATTTGAACCTGTGACCCCCGGATTAGAAGTCCAGTGCTCTATCCAACTGAGCTAAGCAAAGGTGAATCTGCCGTGATGGAGTCGAACCACCCGAGTCCAACGGCAGTCAAGAGCTTGGTACAGGAATCGAACCTGTGACATCCATATTACAAGTATGGCGCTCTTCCGTCTGAGCTAACCAAGCAAATTATTCAAATATCAAAGGGTGACATACGGGATTCGAACCCACTTAAACCTGATTCACAATCAGGCAACTTCGCCAATGAGTTTCATGCCACCATAAAACGATCTCGACGGGATTTGAACCCGCGTGCTTTTGATCGACAGTCAAACGAGGTAAACCAGACTCCTCAACGAGATCATACTTTAAATAGTCCTAGTGGGAATCGAACCCACATCTTCTCAGTGAAAATGAGGTAAACTTGCCGTTGTTCTATAGGACCGCGCTAATAGAGTTAATATAACATGGTTTTAATAATTATACACAATTTTATTTTGTTTTCAACTTTTTTTCATTTCTACGTTTTTGCTTCAGAATCTTGGTCTTTAGTTTCTTGACATTGCACTTCAAAGCATCAACTAGTCCAATAATCGCGTAACGTTGCGCATCAAATGTTTCTGAATCTTCTGAATGGTAAAACCAACTAAGTTGCTCTCGTGCTTGCTTTAAAGGATCATCAGGATTCTTCATGATAAGAAGATTCTAACAGGTTTGACATAACATTGCACAAAATAAAAATAAAAAAATCTGTGAATTGTCAGATGCAATTGTGATATAATGAAAAGATGTGGAATGAAATCAAAGAAAAAACTGTCATTGTTTATACACCGTTACAAAACGGAGGTGTCACCGTACACGAGCCCGCAGGCACGCTTTCCTTTTTAAATGGTCACCAAGCAATTT
>Ga0116161_1004200_pt1 | contig 12324 bp, 7 predicted proteins | sample AD_JPNAS3_MetaG_FD_89877 | JGI IMG/M metagenome (GOLD analysis project Ga0116161, IMG submission 89877) | Active sludge microbial communities of municipal wastewater-treating anaerobic digesters from Japan - AD_JPNAS3_MetaG | ecosystem: Engineered > Bioreactor > Anaerobic > Digestate | place... | reverse complement strand
GATCTAATTCCGTAGCTATTTCGACCACTTGATTAAGGAAATCCTCATCAGCATCAAAACCCCATGGCGATGTTTTATATATGGCTGATTCCCTAACTAAAGTAATCTCTTTTGATTGAATTAGCGTACGGGCTTTCAACAAGTTATGATTTTTATCACCAAGGTTTGAGCCAAGTAAGAGATAACTTTTTTGCATTTTTGAGAAAAAATGATTGAAATCGTGTCAAAAATAAGACAACTTTTAAAAATTAATGCCACCTTTGCCATTATTAATTATTCATTTTAAAATACGTAAGTTATGAAACAGTTTTTCAAGTTCATGTTTGCCTCCATGTTAGGCTTTTTGTTAATGTCAATTGTTATCTTTTTCCTGTTTCTGGGCATGGTCAGCTCATTGGCAAAATTTATGGAAAAAGAGACTGCTAAAGTTGCTGAGAATACCGTTTTACATGTGAAATTTGATGCTGAGATACGCGACAGAACATCTAAAGATCCATTTTCGGATTTTGATTATAACACTATGCAGCCCAAGTCTTCATTAGGATTAAACGACATCCTAAAAAGTCTGGAAAAGGCCTCAAACGATCCAAAGATCAAAGGTATCTATTTAGATTTGAGTACAGTAAAATCGGGGGGAGAGTTTTTGGAAGAAATAAGAACTGCCCTTTTAAAGTTTAAGGAATCAGAGAAATTTATTATTGCTTATGGCGAATCATATTCACAAAACGCTTATTATCTTGGATCCGTAGCCGATAAGGTTTACCTGAATCCCGAAGGGAGTATTGACTTTAAAGGTATTTCGGCTGAAGTAACCTTTTTTAAGGAAATGATTGATAAGATAGATGCAGAAATGCAGATTATCAGACATGGTAAGTATAAAAGCGCCGTAGAGCCGTTTATGCTCGACAAAATGAGTTCTGAAAACCGTGAGCAGATGATGGCATTAGTAACAGGAATATGGAATACATATCTCAATAGCATCTCCGAATCCAGAAATATTACCACCAGTGAGCTTAACAGGATTGCCGACAATTTATTGATCAGAACAGCAAAAGACGCTGTACAATTCAATTTTGTTGATGATTTGAAATATTATGATGAGATCATTGCCGAGTTGAAATCACTCTGTGGTACAAAAGAGGGCGATGAACTGAATTCGATTAAATTATCAAAATATTTTACCGCTCCTTCTGATAGTAAAGAGAAAAAAGATTTCCAAAATCGAATAGCTATTGTTTATGCTGTTGGAGAGATCATAACAGGTCAGGGTAATGATGATGTGATTGGTTCTGATAGAATTGCCAAGGCCATTCGTGATGCCCGCAAGGATGAAAAAGTAAAAGCTATTGTTATGCGTGTCAACTCACCTGGTGGTAGCGCTCTTGCTTCCGACATCATTTTGCGTGAAGTGAAGTTAGCTGCTGCCGAAAAGCCTTTCGTTGTATCAATGGGCGGTGTAGCTGCTTCAGGAGGTTATTATATCTCGGCCGGAGCAACAAAGATTTTCGCCGAGTCCTCCACAATCACCGGCTCAATAGGGGTGCTTGGTGTGTTGCCAAACCTTGAAAAAACTATGAAAAATAAGTTGGGGATAACATTTGACTATGCCATGACAAACGAAAACTCTAACCACATGTCGGTATTCAGGCCAATGACTCAAACCCAACGAGATAATATTCAAAGCGCCATTGAAGATATTTACAGCACGTTTGTCAATCATGTTGCTACAGGCCGCAATATGACTTACGAGCAAGTTGATGAAATTGGACAAGGTCGGGTATGGATTGGTACCGACGCTCTGAAGATAGGCCTCGTTGATGAAATTGGCGGTCTTAACGATGCTGTCGAGGCGGCTGTAAAATTAGCTAACCTCGACACCTATTCCATCAAAGAGCTGCCTAAACAAAAAGATTTTTTTAAAGAGCTGTTTGACGAAATGTTTGGAAATGCATCACTTGAGGCTAAACTCCAACGCGAACTTGGAAATGACTATAAGCTCTACCAACAATTGCGTTATTGGCGTAATGCTAAAGGAATTCAAGCCAGAATGCCATTTGATATCCATTTGAATTAAATGGTTAATTTTTCAAAAGTTTCGTTTGATAAACAGCTTTATCCGACTTTAATTCTAAAAAGTAAACGCCGTTTGGCAACTTGCCAAGATCCAACGCCTTGTAAAACTGGCCATTGCTGATTGCTATATTTTCTTTATGGCGAACTTTTCCGGTAATATCGGTAACCGATAACTGAAAGTTCCCTGTAGCCTGTGTATCCAAAGTTATATTGAACACGCCTTTTCCCGGGTTAGGATATACTTTTAATTCATCATTTGCAGTCTTTAGACTATTCACTGAAGTTACATCAAGCACTGCAATGTCGTCTATGGCCAGATCACTTTTATCACCGCTTCCGGTTATACCTCTTATTCTAATGCCTATTGTTTTTCCGGTCCATGGCGATAGATCGGCGGTGAGTTGCCGCCATTCATCACCTTGGTCGCCAATTACAGGGGGTACAATATCACGAATAATTTGACTGCCGTCAAATAGATCCACATGTAATCTCCCCATGTCAGCGCCAAAAGCATGATACCAAACACTAAATACTGGCATGAGTCGGTTGGTAAGGTCAATGCAAGGTAGCGAAAGTATAGCCTCTTTATTAAAACAAATAGTTGATGCTTCTAAATAGAGATATTGCCCTGATATAGTTCCGATTGTATGATCAAATGATGGACCTGTGTTGAAGGAGTAGGTTGAGCCTTTCCAGGTTCTCCAGTCAATATCATCCTGAACCTGATTTGTAAGATTAATCCAACCATCGTCAAGGTTGCAGGAATAAAGCTCACAAATTGGAACTGGGAGGCATTGCTGAAACGACTCCATTGTTTGAATAGTGCCGGGCAAAATAGTAGTTCCTTCTATTACTTCAAAATTTGTGATTATTTCGTCATTTTGTGGATTAGTATCCGGCGCATATTCCACCCATGATTTTAGAGAATAAGTGCCAATGTTGTTAATGCTGATGCCTTGGGAAAAGGTAAAAGTAAGCAATGAATCGGGCATGATTGTTCCCTGGTAAACCTCATTTACAATTTCACCATCATTGAGTTGAAAATGAAATGTAGGATTTATTATTGGCTCAAGACCAAAATTTTTCATTCGGATTGTAACATCAAGGTTTGATATTTCCATACACGTCTGAAACAAACCCCAATCAACAGAGGGGGCATCAAGCATCTTTGCATCAGTAGTGTGGCAGTTTAATGTGCCGGGTAGTTTTTGAACAGCATTCGCACGTTGGCCTACAGCCCCATCGGGAGTGATCGCACTAACACTAAACCAGTAAGTTAGGTTTGAAGGAGAGTCTTCAAGGATAAACGAATTAATATTTGTGGTACCAACTGGTTCCATATATTTCTCGCCGAGTTTATAGACTACATATCCTGAAGCGCCGTAAACCTCGTTCCAACTCAAATGGATATCATTTGCGCAAGCCCAGTCAACTTTAAGCTCGGTTGGTATTGGTGCGATGGTGATAGGCACATTACACTGCGAAGTTGATCCTTCACGCGAGATCTTTACCAATGCTTGCCCTGTAAGAGTTGAGGGAACTATCCAGTTGTAATGTCGTGCAGTTCCGGCAACATCATTTTTTATCAAATACCAGGAATTACCGTTATCCAACGAGTATTCTAATGTGAAAAGGCCTTCATTTCCGGAAGCATCCCATCTTAGTAATTCATCGGCGCCAGGCCTCCAAAGCTCTCCACCAAAAGGATAAGTTAAAACTACCTCATCCGGTACAAAATCATAAATAATATAATAAGTCTGAGGGCCTTGGGGAATAGTTGTTCCGGTAACCGTTAGGGTATATTGGCCTGGTTCGGGAAACGATAAAGTAACCTGTTCCTGATTGTTTCTGTCGTCAATTCCTCTAACTGCCGGTTTATTTAAGCTGTCGTGTTTCGGATAATGTGAGAGTACCCACGGGAGCCATTCATTGCCAGAAGGATCAGTAACTTTTATATCGAGATTATTAACTAAAGCCCAGTTGGTGTTTACAGTTGCTTCAAAATCAACCCAATAAACCATTATACGGGCTTCTGCGGTATTCTGAGGAACTTCAAACTGATGTTCTATTATTTGATTTGTATTGATTACAGCCGAATCGTAACGCCCTTGTTCCAATACTTCCACTGCTCTTCTACCATTTATTCTTCCAAATCCAAATTTAAAATCAGGGCCAGGATTTCCAAGATCTTCTGCCGTGTTCATAACGATAGCTTTTATCAGGCCTCCAGTTGGATCATTCCCATCGTTAAGCTCTCGAAATGCATGAAATAACTGCGTTACTACCCCTGCTACACCAGGGCATGACATAGAAGTTCCGGTTTTGAAATCGTAAGAGTTAGGATCAATCGTTGAATATACATCGGTACCTTTAGCTGAAATTTCCGGTTTAATTCTTCCATCATGTGCTGGTCCACGGCTACTTGAGCTATTCAAACCATCCGTTTCATTCAGATTAGCTACGGTAAAAACATTTTTTGCTGCTTTATGTCCGCCGGTAATATTACCCCATCCGACGCCTGCGCCATATCCGCAATCTTCTCCTCCAGCATTTCCGGCAGAGAAAACATGCAACAGCTTTCTATACATTCTCATGTGTTGATCCATTGTTCGGGTTAAAGAGGTGTATCCTGCATTACATCCATTGCTATAACTAGTAGAAGTAACACGTATTTGGTTTGAAGAATAATGAGAGGGGATATTAAGGAAACCCGAATAGTTGTTAGCGCTATAAACATAAATATTTGCGCCAAAAGCGTTTCCTCGGGCTCTCGGATCCAAATTGCCGCCACCCATAATGATTCCTGCACAATGATCACCATGATTACCATTATTATTACCTAAATACTGATCCAGTATTCGACCTTGGTAATCAATGTGAGGGCCGATAATACCATCGTCCTGCAACATAACATTTACTCCGGTACCATCATAATGACGACCAGTGGAAAAATCACTTGCTAAACCATTCGAACGATGAAGGGTTCTGCCACTATAATTATCAGGTTCTGGTGTGGGATAAATGGGTTCAACATAAACCACATAGGGCTGACGAGCTAAATATTTGATATTTTCGACTGATGAAAGGACAGGGATAAATTCCCCGAAACTATCGTTTAATAATACTTCAAACCCGGCTGAAACTAAAGCTTGTGCAACTTTTTCTCTATTGAGATTCGGATAATGACCTACTAAAAGCTCAACCCTGCCATCCTCCTTAAAAGCATGATCGGGGATTTCATCAACAAACAATTGAGGCGATAATTTGACAGCTTCAGTAATGCTTACAATAGCTCTAACATTTGCATTTGTTAAAACATTCGGATTAAATCCCGGCTCAAAACAGGTAAAATAACTATAATGAGGGATATAATCAAGGAGCAGCACACCTGCATCGGAAAGATTACTTCGATCAAGTTCTGAGGGTATTGAATAAAACTGAATGATCGTAAAATATTTGCCTTCAAAAAGCTGATCGGCTGGGATACTCTGTAAAGTTAAGTTACCGATCTGAGAATCAGGAGTAAAACTCATGTTCTTGAAATGTAACTCATAATCTAATTGTTTTTGAGCCATCAATGCTGACCACGAAAAGGTGAAAATAAAGGCTGTGAAGATCAATAAGGTAATTTTAAATTTAGGCATCTTTTCGAAAATTTATGGGATTAATACTTAAAATAAAATTATTAAAACTAAAACATATTGTTGACCAAGATTGTTTTAAACTACAGTTTTTTGAGAGTATTACTATTCTCAAAAAAACCTCTTTTTAACATTGTAATTTATTTAAAGGGTTTGTTAAAAACAGTAATTTGCAAACTTAAAGAATATTTTAAACATTATCCGTAGTTGGGCAAATCATATTGCAATTGTTAAATATGTGTTAATGTTTTGAGTTCTATTAATTATTAAAATAGATTTGCCTGCTCAATTATTTAGAGATTAATCATGAAAAAGATTATACTTTATCTTTTACTTATCCTTGCTATGTTTAAATGGCCGGCTTTTTCCCAAACAAAGATCTTTGATGAATCTTTTGAATCGGATTTGACCGGATGGAATTTTGAAGGAAATTGGTTTCAGGAGCCGGGTTACATTTTTATGTACTATCACCCTGTAACTTACAATTACGACTTCTGGACTATCTCCCCTGAGTTTCAGGTGCCGGTAACGGGCGGCGATCTTATTATTAATCATTTTGTTGATGTTTACCAAGCAAACGTTACTGATGAGAAATGCGAAATCTTAATTTTACATAACGATCAAGAAGATGTAGTTTGGGAATATGCTTTGAGCAACGGAACTTGGGGAAGTATTTTTGGCACTGACATGCTTATCCCATTAGACGAATTCATAGGAGAAACGGTAAGGGTTAAAATTAAATCTTATGGTGCAAAATCCAACGCTCTTTGGGGCTGGTTCATCTTTAATATGAGCCTGACAACTTTTTTTAATTATGACGTTGAAGCATTGCAATTAAATGGCCCTGCAAGTCTTAATCCCGGTGAAGTCGGGGACTGGACATTAAGCATAAAAAATCTGGGGCTTAATCCAATATCCGATATTACCATAAAGCTTTTTAGTTATAAAGAGCATAATGAACTTGCCACAGAAATCTTTAATCAATCTATACCTGCCGGTGAAACCAGCCTGGCTCCAATTACCTGGAGTAGCAATTTGGTGCACAACACAATGCTTTATGCCGTAATTGAACACACCAACGATCAATATTCTGCCAATAATAAATCACAAAGCAAGTTCTTGCGAATCAATCCGCCACAGGAGGTTAATATTTTAGTATGGGACAATGATAACGGAATAGAGACCATTATCAATCCTGAAACTGGTGTTAATCAACAAGCTAGCGCTACAATAGAGCAAAATTTACAAGAGGCAGGGCTCCAATATTCACTTTTAGAAAAACTACCTGTTGATCTCAGCCAATATGATATTGTAATAGCCACAATGGGCAGCCATTGCCTTGGGTGAAGCACGACCCCACCTGGTACTGTAAACGAAGCAGACCAGGCCATACTCCTTAATTACCTAAACAATCACAATGGTAATCTATATATCGAAAGTACAAAGCTGGGATTTGATCATTATGTAACAGATCTTTTCGCACATTTTGGGATAAAATTCCATAGCGAGGGTGAAGTATATGAAGTAGAAAAGGTTATTTCAAATAGCCAAACGTTAATGAATAACGTTGACTTTACTTATGCAGGTGGAAATGAACCACATTATACCGTTGACCGGTTTCTGAGTAATGGTGCAGAAATGCTTTATACTTCCGAAGATGGATATCACAGGATGTTTGCCTACAACCCTGATAGTAGCTATAAAGTAATTTCATCCTCTGTTCTAATTGGAGCGCTTAAAAATGCGGACAGCCTTAGTACAAAACCATACCTATTAGCCGAAATAGTTAATTATTTTCTCGGTATAGAAACCGCAACAAACATCCGCGAGCTGTTTGACAAAAAAATTGCCAATAGTGTTACAGCTTACCCAAATCCATTCAGTAGCAGTACAACAATTGGTTTTACACTTAAGACTGAGGGTAGTGTAAAGGCTGATATTTTTGATGTAAATGGCCGCCATATCAAAGCATTTAAACAACAAGTAATGCCATCCGGCCAGCATGACTTTATCTGGAATGGAAGTAACGATGCAGGAACCGTAGGGCAAAATGGAGTTTATTTTTATCAAATAAATATTGACGGAAAAATTGAATCGGGAAAGATTGTTTTAAACCGTTAACCGTCACTAAAAGTTATCATTAAAAGGATACCAAAATAAAACTTGCGCCTCCTTTTTTTTATTCAGATTAAGCATTTGCCAACACATAGTCAGGATTAAATCAATAGATCTGTCCAAAAGAGCTATCAGTTGATTAATTAGGGTTTATTTTTAAAAGGTTATTACTTTTGTTTTTAGTTAATACACTATTCTATCATCAAAAAATCAGATGGAAGAGAGACTAAAAAAAATACCTGGTGTTGATATTTTGCTAAACAAGCCTAAGGTTAAGGATTTACTCAATCGCTATCCAAGAAGCCTGGTGCGTCATATTATCCAATTATTATTGAAAAATATCCGGATGGAAGTTCTCTCAGGAGGAAAGGTGCCTGACGAAGAAGAAATAGTTAATGACATCAGAATTAAAACGGAATCTTTTAGCAGTAAAAGTCTTCGACCGGTGATTAACTGCACTGGGATAATCATTCATACAAATTTAGGGCGGGCTCCATTTGGCGACCAGCTTCTTGCTGATGTACAGCATCTTTTAAGCGGATATAGCAATCTGGAGTTTGATTTGGAAAAAGGGGAAAGAGGTTCGCGATATGTACATGTTACAGAGCTTATGAAATTTCTTACCGGCGCCGAAGATGTTTTGGTGGTGAACAATAATGCTGCTGCTGTGATGCTTATCTTAAGAACTTTCGCAAAAGATAAAGAAGCTATTATTTCAAGAGGAGAGCTAATTGAGATAGGAGGTTCTTTCCGTATGCCGGATATTATGGCGGCATCCGATTGTAAGATGGTGGAGGTGGGAACTACCAATAAAACAAAAATTACCGATTTTGAAAATGCAATATCAAAAGATACATCAATAATTCTCAAAGCGCATAAATCGAACTATGTGATAAAAGGATTTACAACGGAACCACCATTATCCGAATTAGTTGATTTAGGCAAAAAAACCGGAGTAATGGTAGTTTACGATATGGGATCAGGTTTGTTGAGAAAAGCAAAAGTTAAGATGCTTGACGATGAACCAGATGTCAGATCAGCGCTTGCCACCGGAGTTGATCTTGTTACTTTTTCAGGAGATAAGCTACTCGGCGGCCCGCAGGCAGGAATTATTGCAGGAAGAAAAAGCCTTATTGAAAAGCTTCGCAAAGAACCTATGACCCGTGCTCTGAGAGTAGGTAAAACAGTGCTTGCCTTATTAGAATCAATCTGTATGATGTATCTCGATGAAAAGTTACTTATAGATAAGAGCCCTCTTTTTGCTATGATGAATTCAACCATTGACACACTTGAGAAAAGAGCATTGCTACTTGCCGATGATTTAAAAAAGAGAGATGTTGGATCAAAAATAATAAAAAGCGCTGGTCAGGCCGGAGGCGGTTCGCTACCTGATAAAACCATTGAAAGTTACGCTGTTGTACCGCAAATTAAAGCTAATTCAAGAGCGGAAAAAAATGAAAAGGCAAAATGGATCTATCATCAGCTTCTCAGTCAAAACACACCAATACTTGGAGCGCTGCGCAAAGGAGAGTTGATTTTTGATGTACTCACCCTTTCCGATAAGGAGATTAAGATAGTAGCGGAAATTATTGCAAACACATATCAGGAGGCTAATCGTGTCTAAACATTTGATCATGGGAACGGCCGGCCATGTTGATCATGGTAAGACTTCACTAATTAAGGCGCTTACAGGAATTGACGGTGACACCCATAAAGAAGAAAAAAAACGGGGTATCACGATAAATCTTGGATTTTCCCACCTCGATCTTGACGATAAAATATCTCTCGGAATTGTTGACGTGCCTGGCCATAAAGATTTTGTAAAAACTATGATAGCCGGAGCGCATGGTATTGATTTCGTTTTGCTTGTAATAGCTGCCGATAGTGGAATAATGCCTCAAACACGCGAACATTTTAATATAATAAAAATGCTCGGTATTAAACATGGTTTAATAGCGCTCAACAAATCCGACCTTGTTGATGACGAAACCATTGAACTTGCCAAGCTCGAGATTATGGAATTTGTGGATAACAGTACATTAGAGCATGCCCCTATTGTTCCTGTTTCAGCAACTACCGGCTTTGGACTTGAAGCCTTAAAGTCCGTAATAAAAAGAGTTGCCGAAAAAGTTGACACAAAAACGACTACTAACCAGTTCAGGATGTATGTTGATCGAATTTTCAATGTTAAGGGTATTGGCATCGTTGTTACCGGATCGGTGTTAGGAGGGGAGGCGAGCATAGGGGAGGAGCTTTTTCTGTTGCCTGGAAGTCATAACAAGCTAAAGATAAAAGGTCTTGAAAGGCATGGCAGGCAAGTGGAAAAAATCATTGCCGGCGATAGAGCAGCCATTAACCTCTCAGGACTGAAATATAACGATTTTGAAAAAGGGATGATCCTTACAAAAATTATCTTGCCAGAAATAAAACTGCTTGATGTAGTATTAGAGTTATTTCCCGGTAATCAAAGGGTTGGAATATGGAGCCAGATGATTTTTCATACCGGAAATTTTTCATCAAAAGCCAGGATTCATTTGCTAAACAAAAACGAAATTAATGGTAGTGAAACAGCCTTTGCTCAAATCCATTTGGAGAAACCAGCTATATTGCTCAATCGCGATCGTTTTGTTATTCGAAATACTTCCAATGATCTTACCATCGGCGGTGGAATAATTATTGACAACCGTCCACTACACCATAAAAAGCGCACCAAAACTTTATCCCGTTATCTTGAAACACTTGCACAAGCTACAACTGACCATGAAAATCTATCGGCGCTAATTTTATTGGAACTCAATAAGTCAGCATTACCGTTAACAACCGAAACTATTGCTTCAACACTTAATAAAACAATTAATGAGGTTGAAAATGCCATTTTGGATGTCGAATTACAATCGGCTATACTTGTTTACGAAAACAAAAATTATCTTATTCCTAAAGCATTCATCGAAAAAAATAATAAAAGAATTATTGAAACATTAAAAGTATGGCACTTACAAAATCCATTAAGTGAATCTGGTTTAGAATTAAGAGAGATAGCCGGAAAGGTAAAAATTATGGGGGATTTCAACATATATATGCTTGGTAAAATCCTCGAAAAGATGACTTTTGAAAAAGTGATTCGTACTGTGGGAGCTACTTTTGTGTTAAAAGAGCATAAGGTGTCATTCGACAGTAAAACACAAGAAAAAATCATTTGGCTTGAAGAGACTATTAGGGATTCGGGTATGCAAAAGGCTACAATTAATGAGGTAGAAGCGATAGCCTTGACAAGGAATATAAAAAAAGGTCAGCTTGTAAAACTCTTGCAATATCTTGCTGCCAACGATAAAATATTTTTCAATGGTGAAGATATCCTTCACAATAGTCTGGTTCGGAAAATAAGGTTAAAACTTTTACAAAACCTTTCCGAAAACCCACGCGGAATAAATGAAAAAGAATTTAGACTATTGGTTGATGGTACTAAAAGGGTAATACAAGCGCTTGTCAACTTATTTGTTCAAGAAGGGATTATTGAAAAACAAACTTTTTATCTCTTAATTACGGAAAAGGGAAAAGAACTACTTTTGTAAAGATCAAGCCTTAGTATTATCCTTTTTTAAATAAACCCTATCTGCTTTTTTTTCGTACCAATATATAAAATACATAAGCGCTATTGAAAGTATAATGCTAATAATGAGTAAGATTGGATTGTCCACTTTGCCGAATTCATCAACAGAAACCTCAATAATTCCCCTATTCATCAAAAAAGAGATTATTACCGCTGAAGCATTATTTATAAAATGTGCGATAATTGGTAAAAAAAGCGATCCTGACCATACGAAGAGATAACCAAAAACAAGCCCGAGCAGGAAACGAGGGAGAAAACCATAAAATTGAAGATGAAAAGCGCTGAAGATAAAAGCTGAAATAATAACTGCCCAATTGGAGCTTTTAAACCACGACCTAAACACTCTTATCAGCACAGCTCTGAATAACAACTCCTCGCCAACAGCAGCTAAAACACCAATTATTAATAAGTTTATCAACAACCCTTTAATGGAGGTCGTTCGCATAAAGGCTTTTGTCATCTCTTCTGCTCTCATTTCCGATACCCGCATCCACTCTTCAACCGCGCTTAAACACGATGGTAGCGACATGTTTTGATTAATCCGAACCAATTCATTTATAACGGGAAGCAACAGATAAATAAGAATAATGGCTGATAAAACTGGAAGTAGATTAGGTTTTTTCTGTAAACCAAGATACTCCCTGATATCCGTAGAAACAAGGAAAGCAAAAAGAAAAGGTGGGATAAGAAAAGTTCCGAACTGATTAATTAATTGCATGGATTTCAGGAGATTAATCTCGTTTCTTGTTTCCGGAATAGCAATACCTGAAAGAGTTTCAAGTACGGGAATGCCAAAGAATAAACGTGAAAGAACTACACCTAAAAAAAAGCTGACAATCCAGAAACAAAGTACGAGTAAAAACAATACAACCAATTGAACAACAG
>Ga0116161_1004182_pt1 | contig 12349 bp, 5 predicted proteins | sample AD_JPNAS3_MetaG_FD_89877 | JGI IMG/M metagenome (GOLD analysis project Ga0116161, IMG submission 89877) | Active sludge microbial communities of municipal wastewater-treating anaerobic digesters from Japan - AD_JPNAS3_MetaG | ecosystem: Engineered > Bioreactor > Anaerobic > Digestate | place... | reverse complement strand
TCACAGTCGTCGTCAATTTGATTGCATTCTTCCTTGGCGGGAATCCTGGCGCTACACTCAGAGTCGCAGGTTCTGGTACCACCACATCTGCCAAATTCGTTTTCGTTGTAGCAGTTTGTAAGGAAACGGGAGTTTTTGAATTTTTCGGTACATTCGCACTGGCCATCCGAAGGAACGCACTGCTTAATCAGGCTTGTACCAGACTGAACATCCCGACAGTCATAACCTCTGGGGCAATCAGAGGTTAAATTGCACTGGCCGCCACAGAAGCTGCCTTCTGCACCATGGTCGATGCAAAGATAACGCTTGCTACCTGAGCTCCACGAAGGCACGCATTCGGTATCGTTTCGACATGGCTGACAAAGAGTCGGGAATGGGTGGACACAGGCGTAAATAGGATCTGTGCCACCAGCAATTTTCTCGCAGACCCAGCCGTCTGGACATGACATGTCACTACTGCAAAGCTTTGAACAAACCGACTTATCGTTTGTAGGCGTACAAACCGACGAGTAACATTCAGCACCCTGCTCGCATGGACACATGAAGTTTCCAGGACAATCGGGAGTAACAGTGGTGTCATCGTCAGCGTCAGCGTCATCCTCGATTTCGTCATAGACGATGTCCATTGGCCCTGTCTTATCACCAGGAGTGTCGGTCCCAAGATCGCGACGCCCCTCATCAGACAACCCGACATGGATGTCGTTGGCGTCACCTTTGATGGAGTCCTGTTCTCCAGAGCCCCCAATATCGGGCAGCTTGCCATCCCCCTCACAGGAGGCATAAAGCAACGCACCTGAAGCAATAAGCGCCACAAGTAAGGAGAAGGATTTTGAGTGATTCTTGTTAGCCATGTGATCCTCCCTGCAAGCAGTGCACCAAAAATAGGGGCACAATCGGAACTAATAATAACCTTACGCGTTCAAAATTTCTAGTATGGACGTGGAAAAAATCAGCCTTAACTATCTTTATTTGCATTTAGTGTGATAAAACGCCTAAGAGCCACTCTTTAGGGGTTTGGGAATGCGGTTTTTTGGTATCGTGGGCCAGGATCGAGTAAAGAACATTCTCCTTCGGACAGTCAGCGCCCAACGTATCCCGCATGCCTTTTTGTTTGCAGGACCTGAAGGGGTCGGAAAGCGAACCACCGCGTTGGCTTTCTTTTCGTTCCTAGTGTGTGAGGATCCTACTGAAAACGATTCCTGCGGTCTGTGTCGCGCTTGTAACATGGTTGATGCAGGCACCTTTCCCGATCTGGCAATCTTGCAGCCAGAAAAGGGAGTTATCAAGATTGATGCGATTCGCCAGGCAACCCCTCGGCTTCAGTTTGAGCCCCTAATTGGCCCCTGGAAGGGCCTGATAATCGACAATGCAGATTTGATGACTCTTGAGGCGGCTAATGCGGCATTAAAAACCTTGGAGGAACCTCCTTCAAAAACCCTGTTTATTTTGATTTCATCTAATCCAGATGTGCTGCCTAGAACGGTTATATCAAGATGTATAACCTTAAATTTCAACAGGTTAAGTGCGGAGGACGTGGCTGCCATAATAGCCGAAGAACGTGGGCTTTCACCGGCTGAAATCGTGGATGCAGCGGCGCTTTCCATGGGTAGCCCTGGTCGAGCGATTCGTCTTTTGGATAGCCCTTTAATGGGTGAACGACGGGCTTTCATTCAGACTTTTTTGGAGCTTGGAACAAAGGGCCTTGACCAATTGCTTGCGTTTTCCAAGGATGTGGCAAGTTCAAAAGGTGATGAAGCAGACGTTTTGTTGTTACTTGAGTCGCTGCTTCAGGATATCGTTCATGCAGCATCTGGCAGCCCTGATTCGGATTTTTGTAACTATGACATGGTTGAAGAGATTCGAGGTTTTGCGAATAAAATTGGCATAGATAAAGCGTTAGCTGCTGTGAATGCTTGGACAGATTGGGATTATAAACGGCGCTATCATCCGGATTTAAGGGCGGCTCTGGATAAGGTGTTTTTGGCGTTAGGCGGTGATTTTTGAGCGCCTGGCATACAGGTCATCAGTCCAGCGCAAGTGCTCTTTGATGGAAAAACACTGATCGATTTCTTCATCAGATAATCTGAGTTTGATATCTGCGTCTGATTTTAGATTTTCGATGAAGCTACCCTCGCCAGACATGGCTTTAAGGGCGCACCTTTGAACCAAGGCATAGGCGTCTTGTCTGCGCATTCCGGACCTTACAAGCGCCAACAGCACCCCTTCTGAGTGGATGATTCCACCAGAATGCTCCAGATTTTTGGCCATTGCGTCTTCATTTACAGTCAGGCCCTTAATCACGCCGCACAACCGTTTGCATGCGAATTCTAAAGCCGATGTCGCATCAGGACCAATCACCCTTTCGACGCTGGAATGGCTGATATCCCTTTCGTGCCACAAAGGTACGTTTTCTAGGGCCGCCAACGCATATGAACGCAAAAGCCTAGCCTGACCGGTCACGTTTTCGCAAAGCACTGGGTTCTTTTTGTGAGGCATGGCCGATGAGCCGCGCTGCCCGCTGCCAAAAGGTTCATAAACTTCACCAACCTCGGTCCTTTGCAGGTGTCTGATGTTTGTCGCGATGTTGTCCAAGACGCTTCCAGCCATGGCCATGGATACAAAAAGCGCTGCATGTCGATCACGTGCAACAATTTGGGATGCGACTGGTTCTGGCCTTAGTCCCAAACGTTCAAGGACACGCTTTTCCCTTTGTGGGTCGCCAAATGCCAGATTGCCCACGGCACCTGACAGCTTTCCTGTGGCAATATCGTTCGCGGCCGCAATCAGACGGTTGTGGCTTCTTATCACCGATTCCCGCCATGACAAAACGACCAACCCAAAAGAGGTCGCTTCCGCGTGCATGCCATGGGTACGACCTGCAATGGGCGTTTTTTTGTGACGTTGCGCCAGTTCATCCAGCGCATCTATCAGGTTTAACATCTCTTCCAAGATGAATGCTGTGGCCTGTTTAAGCTGAAGAGCAAACACCGTATCTAGGACGTCGGAACTGGTAAGGCCATAATGCAGGAATCTGGTCGCTTCACCAGCCTGCTCTTCCAAATGGGTCAAAAACGCTATCACATCGTGGCGAAGCGTCTGTTCAAGGGCTGCAATCCGGTCGGGGTCTATGGTCACCAAGTCCTTAATTTTTTTAGCTTGTCCTTGGGGGGCAATCTTGTCTTCTTCTAAAGCCTCAAGATATGCTAGCTCTACGTCCAAAAAAAGATTCCAACGATTCTTCATGGACCAGATATTGCGCATGCGCACAGTTGTGTATCGATCTATCACTGTTTGGCTCCTTGTGGTTGAAGGCTTGATGCAAGATAGATCAGCGAGTTGTAGGATTGGCACAACATCTGAATCCGTCTGTGGATTTCGGGCTAAAACGCTTAGTTTTGTAGGAACAAGATCCAATCCCACCAACGTTGGTGTCACCACCTCTGATGAAGTTGTCAGAGGTCCATTCCCCAACATTTCCGATCATGTCGTACACACCGTTGGATGTTACGCATTCAGCGTAGGAACCTGCGGGCTGAACGCCGCCTGTCACGTTGCACTTCGATGCCTCTGGTGTGCCGGTTTCGCAGGCTTTTAACCATTGGGCGCTACTGCACAACGCCTTTCCAGCCTTTTTGCACAAGCTGGTTGCGGTGGCCCTAGACGCGCCGCCCCTTGGTTTTTGACCAGCGCCAGGAAATTCGTGGGTGTCGATACAAAAGCCTACTGAGCTTGGTTTGGCCTTGGAGTCAACAGTGGCTGTTTCATCCAGCACGATTAGCACCATGCCCGCGGGGCAGACTAGGTTGTCTGCTAAAAGGGCGCCTTGGGGGGCTGGAGCGGGCTCGGGGGCAGGGGCTGGTTCTGGGGCAGGTGCTGGTTCAGGCGCAGGTGCTGGTTCAGGGACAGGCTCAGGAGCTGGGGCCGGAGCTGGCTCGGGGGCAGGAGCTGGCTCAGGAGCTGGGGCCGGAGCTGGCTCGGGGGCCGGGGCTGGAGCCGGATCTGGGGCCGGGGCTGGAGCCGGAGCTGGGGCCGGGGCTGCTGCGGGCTCAGGAGCTGGGGCCGGAGCTGGAGCTGGGTCATCAACAGCAGCTATGGCTGGCTCCTCCACTGGATCAGATTTACCCATGTACCAAAATGTTGCAGCACCACCCAACACTAGCACCAAAGCTATAAGCCAAAGAAAACGCATAATTCCGCTTTTTGGCTCGTCTTTTTTGATTACAGTTACAGTGCCGGTATCTATAGGCCTGGTAGGTGGTTTTGGTAAGGGGCCAGTGGGTCTGCGCTGTGGGGTAGTCAACAGCAGATCTGGCACATCTGGTGGGGCATCTGCAACTACAACCGGAGGAGGTTCAGGTGCAGGTGGGGGCTGTTCTTCCTCCTTTTGAGCGGCCCTTGCCGCCTCTTTAGCGGCCTCCCTAGCGGCCTGTCTACCCTTTTTCCCTTTTCTACCCCTTCCGGCTTTGGTGGGCTCAGGTGCCACGGGCTCTACTGTCTCCTCAACAGCAAGATCTTCCTCATCATCCATTGCAGGTGCGCTAAAGACAACCTCGATTCCCTCTAAGTCCGAGTCATCAATGCGATTTGTATCGAATTCGATGCCCTCTTCCTCTAGTTCGTCAGCAGGGTTGGGCTCTGGCTCGGGGTCAGGGACAGTGACAGGATCAGGGGCGGGGGCAGAGACAGGTGCAGGCTCCGGGGCAGGGGCTGGCTCTGGCTCGGGTGCCGGGTCAGGGGCAGGCTCGGGCTCGGGAGCTGGGGCAGGCTCGGGGGCTGTGACAGCAGTTGGTTCTACTACCAGTGGAATTGGCTGACCATCTGGAGCTTGGACGATCCTTAACGCCTTGAACGAGCCTGTCTCGTGCATTCTGCGGACCCACAGTCCGTCAACATCTACCTTGGCAAAGGCGCTGCTTAAATCCTTGGCAAAGCTTTGTAATGAATCGTACCTATCAAATGGGTCGTCTTGGGTAGCCTTGACAAAGACATCATCAAGATGTTTGGTCAGCCTTGGAATTTGTTCAGAAAGAGGGGCCCCCGCCCTTACTGGATTAATGGCAAGAATCTCACCTATGATTAAAGCGACGGCGTAAACATCAGTCTGCTTCAACTCCATTCGTGGTTCCGTAAGTTGCTCTGGACCACGATAGAAGTCAGTAGCTGGAATCTCCTGGCCCTCAACAAGCGTGTTAAGGACCAAGTAGTGAGGATCCGAAACCATTAGTTTGTCCGGTAAAACGAACAGGTTCTCCGGCTTCAGATTCCCGTGAATAATCCCCTGTTTATGGATGGGGACAACAGCGTCTATCAGCCACTCTGCAAGCGACCGAATCTTGGGCGCTGGAAATCGCTCGCCACTTTCGTCCCTCAGATCAAGCACTGCCCTAAGGGACATCCCCTCAACTAACTGACTGGTCACAAAATGAAGGCCGTCCTCTTCCATGACCTCAAAAATTCTGACCAGATTACTGTCTTGCAGGGTCCTAGCCCTGTACAGCCGCAGCAGATTCAGCTCCCTAAACGCGGAACTAAACAGCTCTGGATTAAAAACTTTCACTGCCACAGGCAAGTCCAAAGCCAAATCAAAAGCCTTGAACACCACACCTACTGGCCCGGAGCCTTTAATTGCAACTATGCGAAACCTACCGCCAATCTTGTCTCCAATCTCAGGAAGTCGAACAGCCCAGTCCATGATTCCCCCAATCAGACGTTTCCGAGGCAGAGTATCAAAGGATTCACACTGTTTCAAGATGGGGATTATCCCTTTTTTAAGGGTTTTTATGCCAAAAAAGAATTACTCGGCCCTGAATGTGCAAATCATCTTGTCTTGGGCCTTAAAACTGGCAGTTCCAGTAGCAGCTGCAGCCTGGTCAATGACACACCCACTGGCCGTTACTGTCACTTGGCAGAAGTCGGTCTCACCACATTCCCAAGTGGCGGTTTTCAATGTCACATTGAGGTCATTACACTTGTCACCTGTGAAATGTACCGCGTAGTCTCGCACTGTTTCACTTTGCTCCTCTAAGCTCAGGTCGATCTTGCAACCGCCCGCCATAAGCCCCCTATATGTCGCCCGTGGAAGGTTATTTGGCAGATGCGGTTGAAGGGAGACACGATGGTTTGCAGCGTCTGGCCAAAGCCCTGTCAGATAGAAAATAATGGCCTCTGCATCCTGGGCCCCCTCCCACGGACGGAAACGCGCCCAAATCTCACCAAATTCACCTGAATCATCGTAAAAAGGCATCAGTGGGACGAAGCCCTTTGTTGCATAATCCTCGGTGACATTCCCAGAGGCGGTAGCAATTTCCCTAAAAGCATTAAAGCTTTTTTGTGCCAGATCGGGGCGATGACGAGACAGCGCATACAAAGAAAAACCTGGCGTCATTCCGGTTGCTATGCCCATCGAAAGGTCAAAACCTAAAAGCTCACGATAAGCACCTGCGTTGGTTTGAATAACTCCAAGCTCGTCAACCCATGCCCTTTCAACTAAGGCATTAATATCACTGCTTATCCTGTCCCATCCCAAGGCATCTTCGAGGTTCATCCAAGCAGCGGTAAGATTTACATCTTCGTATGGAGCCATTAAAGGCCTCAGGTCGTCTTTGTAAACCATGGCTGCCCAAAAGCCCTCTTCTTCTTGCCAGTAGTACTGATCCAAAGTTGCGGCCACAGAATTTCTGACCTTAACGATGTCGTCGGTCTGCTCGTATCCAAGGGCAGCAGCAAGGCCATCAGCGGCAGCCACATAAAGCAGCGTGGAGTGCAGAGACCATGCCACATCGGCAAACATCATTGATGCCCCTCCATCAAGGTTTAAGTTCATGGCCATGGCTGCCCTAAAGGTCTCGTCATCAGAAAATGGCAGCAAGAATGTCTCGTCCATGTTTTGCTTTTGAAGCCCATAGCGAAGCATCTCTTCCCTTTCACGCATCAAGGACGAATCGCCGGTAGTGTCAAATAACCGGTGGTACATATGAACAATGTAGGATGGCGCCTCGGCAGCTGTTTTGTTTGTAAGGACGGGCAGCGCGGACCAATCAGTTACAGCACAAGGAACGTCGGTAGGCCAATCAACTTTGGAGGCATTAAAGAAGCCCTCATTTGCACAGGCTGCGACGTGGTGATAATCAAGTATGGACCGTGCCTCGTCTGGCCTGGACATGATTGACAGCATCCTTACGGGGGAGCTGATGTCACGAGTCCAATACTCGCCATAGTGAGAAAGCGGGCTCATTGCGCCGTTGTATGAAATTTGCGCTTTAAGGGTGTACTGGAAGGACTCGATAAGGTCGGTAACCATAGGGTCGTCCAATTCCACAACTAAGCCCTGTGAAAACCAGTCTTCCCACCACGAGTTGGTCGCGCCGAAAATTTCTTTGACGTCTGATGCTTTAGCTAGGGCAGTCAGGTGCTCTACCCTGCCTGCTTCCACCTTTCCATCGGAGAAAAACAACCAAAACTGGATATCTCGGCTGGCACCAGCTTCTAGGTCGACATCTTGCACAACAAACGCGGCTTTGTCACCGTCCCATGTCGCATCAGGACAAACGGTTGTTATGCGGCGGTCCAATTGTTTGAAAATAGCCACGCCTTCAGCTGATTCTTCAAAACCAGACATCAGCTTCATTGAAAAACCAACTGATTTGATTGGGTCTGTCCCGGTGTTGGTGACCCGGAAAATGGCAATGATCGAGGTTCTGATGTCTGCATCATCACTGACTGGGGCCGCAAATAGCGAAGAAACTTTAAGGCTCTGGCCCTCGTTTGTAATGCCAACAATGGAGCTTTTGCTGAATCGACCTATGCGTGAGACATCCACCTTTTGGGCTTTACCAGCAATGGTTGCGTTGAAATGGATATCTGGAAAAGTCTTTAGTTTCGGTCGGTTGTAATCAGGTCCATAAGGTTCGTGAAGCACTGTTAGGGGGTAAGTTGTACCCAAAAAGGAAAAGGTGCGCCCATTAGCAACTGCATAATAGGCAAGCTCGTGGTGTTTGAGCACGGGTTCTGACTTGTTAAACTTCCAAGTAACCTCGTCGACCCAACCGTTAAATTCGGTTAATCCATAATCCTCGAACAGGTCACTTGCAGGTGGCTTTGGGCCTGCACGCCAAGGCGTGGCCTTTTGTGAAAATCCAGATTCGTCGCCAGAATCGTCGTCACCAAAAACGTCTTCAGTGGGGGTGTCATCTGATGCGTCTTGGATAGCATCATCCAAAGGGGTTGGCTCTGGGCTTTCACTACAAGAAACAGCAAAAACCAAGGATAAACCCGCCAAAATTGACCAATGTTTTTGATTAGATAGCCCCATCAACTCCCCCTTGTAAAACGGCAAAAGGACACCATCAAGGTCTGCATTGTAGTCATTTATCGCCCAGTGGCAAAAGCATATGCATTTTGGAACATGCGCAGCCAAGGACCGGCTTCGCCAGCAAACATGTCAGCAGGTCTGTAAGCTAGCTGGACGGCCCTGAAGGCACGCTCGGGGTGAGGCATCATGATTAGCACGCGTCCATCAGTCGTGGTAAAACCAGTCATGCCGCCAACAGAACCATTGGGATTTTCAGGATATTGCTGGGTGCAATTCCCATCATTATCAACGTAGCACACGGCGGCTAAGGCGGCCTTTTTGTCCTCGTCGCTTGCAAATGTCACAAGCCCTTCACCATGGGCCGATGGGACTGGGATGCGGGCCCCTTCCATCCCACGCAAAAGGACTGATGGCGATGGCATTATCTTGACGGTTGAGTACCTGGCCTCAAACTGACCGCTGACGTTCGCCATGAATCGTGGCCAGTGGGCTGCGCCATCAATGATGCTTTTTAGCTGAGAGATAGTCTGGCACCCATTACAAACCCCAAGTGTGAACGTGTCTTGCCTTGCAAAAAACTTGGTAAACATGGCTTTCATGGTTGGATTAAACAGGATTGACCTGGCCCATCCGGTACCTGCGCCCAACACATCGCCATAACTAAAACCGCCGCAGACGGTCAAACCAGTAAAACCGTCAAGATTTATTCGACCTGCTAAGAGATCGGTCATGTGAACATCTACTGCATCAAAGCCGACAGATGTGTAGGCGGCGGCCATTTCGACATGGCCATTTACGCCCTGCTCACGCAAAATCGCCACCTTTGGTTTAGTCAGATTCAAGTTGACTGGTTTTGGCAGCAAGTCATAAGTTAGCTTGTACTGCCTGCCTTTTGCGTCAGGCGATGTCGCGTTTTCATATTCTTGCGCGGCGCACGCCGGATTTTCGCGAATTGAGCGAATCTTGTATGACAAAGCGGACCACTGGCGACGCACGTCAGTAATGGTTGTCGAGACTAGGGTGGAGCCTTCATTTGATTTGAAAATCAGGTGGTTATCTGTTTTGACAGTACCCAACGTGAAACAGATGTCCAAAAGGCCATGCTTGTTTAGCAGGTCCAACACTGGTTCACGGTCGGCAACCTGAATCACAACACCCAATTCTTCACTAAAGAGCTGGGCTTTGGCTGTCGAGGAATTGCCCGGCAAGGTGACTTCAAATCCACGACCACCAGCCATCGCCATTTCTGAAAGAGTGATAAATAAACCACCGTCAGAGCGGTCGTGGATGGCCAAAAGCAGCCCTTTATCCACTAATTCCTGGATAGCGGACCAAAAAGCCTTGAACTTCGCAGGATCATCCAGGTCTGGGGCCTCATCGCCGACTTGGTTGTAGACTTGTGCTAAAGCACTGCCACCTAGGCGATTTTTGCCAGCTCCAAGGTCAACCAAGACCAAGCTTGAATCGACCGGTTTTAGATCCGGGGTCACCGTTTTGCGAATGTCTTGGACCGGTGCAAATGAGCTGACAACCAAGCTTAAAGGCGAGGTCTGGCGGCGATTTTGACCTGATTCATCCTGCCAGACACTGCGCATTGAAAGCGAGTCTTTACCTACTGGAATGGACACGCCGAGAGCTGGGCATAGTTCCATCCCAACGGCTTTAACGGTGTCAAAAAGCTGGGCGTCCTCGTTGTCCTCACCACAGGCACACATCCAGTTTGCCGACAGCTTAACGTTTCCAATTTCGCCAATATTTGCGCCGGCCAGATTGGTCAGCGCTTCGCCAATCGCAATACGACCAGATGCAGGGCCGCTTATCAGCGCGATAGGAGACCGCTCGCCCATTGCCATCGCTTCACCCTTGTATGAAAGGTAACTGGTGGCAGTCACAGCACAATCTGCAATTGGGATTTGATGTGGACCAACCAACTGATCCCTATGAACCAGACCTGTAACGGAACGGTCTGTGATAGTTATTAAAAACGATTTATCGGCAACCGCGGGCAGATTTAAAACCCGGTAAATGGCGTCTTCGATGGCGACATGTTCCAAATCGAGGGGTGGAGGTTTGACCTCGGCCCGTTGGATGCTTCGCTGCATTTTCGGGGGCTTTCCAAGCAACACCCTGATATCCATGTCGATTGGGCGGTCATTAAAATAGCTATCTTCAACCACAAGGCGCTCGTCACCAGTTGCCACACCTATGAATGCCACTGGGCAGCGCTCCCTTTTACACAGCCCTTCAAATAGCGCTCGATCCTTTGGATCTATGGCCAACACGTAGCGCTCCTGAGCCTCGCAGCACCAAATCTCCATGGGATTCATCGAAGGTTCCTCGTTTGGGATATCCCTAAGCTGGAAAATGGCGCCAGTGTCTTCAACCAGCTCTGGACAGGCGTTAGAAAGACCGCCAGCTCCAACATCGTGGATGCTTATGATTGGATTGTCATCCCCCATGGTGACGCATGCATCGATAACCTCTTGGCAGCGACGCTGAACCTCAGCATTTCCGCGTTGGACCGAGTCAAAATCCAAGGCGGCCTCATTTACACCGGTGTCCATAGACGACGCCGCACCACCGCCAAGACCGATGCGCATGGAAGGACCACCTAGCTGAACAATCAGATCGCCTGGTTTAAGCTTCTTTTTGTAAACCTGACTACGCCTGATGTTTCCCATGCCTCCAGCAAGCATTATTGGCTTGTGGTATCCACGATGACGACCGTTTACCAGATCTTCAAAGGTCCTAAAGAATCCAGCAAGTTGAGGACGACCAAACTCGTTTCCAAATGAGGCCCCACCCAACGGCCCATCAAGCATGATGGACAAAGGAGTCGCAAGTCGTGCTGGGTGCTTGGAATGCTCAACCTCCCAAGGCTGGATATGACCTGGGATGCGTAAGTTGGAAACCATAAATCCAGCCAACCCAGCCTTGCTCTTTGAACCAGTCCCAGTAGCGGATTCGTCGCGAATCTCCCCTCCAACACCTGTGGCCGCACCAGCAAATGGGGAAATCGCCGTTGGATGATTATGAGTCTCGACTTTCATAATCATGTCGATTTGGTCTTCTTGAAAGCTGTAGGAACCTTCGTCATTGATTTCAAAGGCTTGCACTAAATGCCCCTGCGCCACGCTTGAGTTGTCCTTGTACGCGACAAGCGTTCCTTTTGGACTGCATGCGTGGGTATGCTTGATCATCTGAAACAGGGTATGCTGTTGAGGCTCGCCATCGATTACCCAGTCGGCGTTAAAGATTTTATGGCGGCAGTGCTCCGAATTTACTTGGCCAAACATCACAAGTTCGCTGTCGGTGGGATTTCGACCAGCCTTTGAGTAGGCTTGGTACAGGTAGTCAATTTCATCATCTGATAAGGCCAATCCCATTTTCGCATTGGCCTTATGTAAGACGTCGATTCCACCATTTTTTAGATCAAAGACGACGCCTGGAGCCGGTGGCTGCGAGTAAAAGAAATTGTCAACGTCTTCATACACCCCCTCAGTCATCTTGTCATAAAGCAGGTCAAGCGCCTTGGCCAGATCGGCGGGCCCCAGCGATTTTCCAGCACTGTCCTTTACACAAAACGCTATGCCACGCTCAACTCGTCGCACCGCCGTCAACTCGCAATTGTGAAGGATGTTAATGGCTTTTGACGCCCAAGGAGAAATGGTTCCAAGCCTAGGAGTCACAAAAAAGCACCCTGGCAGCAGCGGCTCATCAGTTGCGTCAAGCAGCTCTAAAATCCTAGCCCTTATGGCTTCATTCAAGGGGACGTCCAGATCGAGCATATAAACGAAGCTTGCTGAAACCTGCTTAATCCCTGGAATTATCTCGCCCAGTGAATCAGCCAAGGCCTTGAGGCGAAAATCTGAAAAGGCAGCTGCCCCTTGAACTAGTTCCTGCATTGCTGTTGATTTCAAGGTATCCCTCCGCAAGCTTTCACGTGCCAATTAAACTACACAGATTTGATAAACATCAAAGTCCGCAGACTCTGATACCGCCAAATGACTTAGTGTGCAACTATTGGTTGCAATTATT
>Ga0116161_1004178_pt1 | contig 12352 bp, 12 predicted proteins | sample AD_JPNAS3_MetaG_FD_89877 | JGI IMG/M metagenome (GOLD analysis project Ga0116161, IMG submission 89877) | Active sludge microbial communities of municipal wastewater-treating anaerobic digesters from Japan - AD_JPNAS3_MetaG | ecosystem: Engineered > Bioreactor > Anaerobic > Digestate | place... | reverse complement strand
CCCCCCGATCGACACACCGACCCAAAACCCGATTTTGGGATTTGAGCCTCGCCCTTCCGGATCTGTGAAAAACCCATATGCAAAACCTCTAAATCCAAAGTTTCAGCCCAATCGGATCACTTTTATTTTTTTGGGAAAAAATTTTAAACTATTTCCAGCCCCCCGCAAACATCACCGGGAAACCCCCCCCCCCCCCCGGGCAGCCCTCCTTGTCTAACCCTCCCAGTCCACCTTCGTGACCTGCCGTTTGGAATCTGTGTAAAACCCGTATGCAAAACCTATAAATCCAAAGTATCAGCCGGATCGGATCACTTTGAAATTTTTCGAAAAAATTTTAAACTATTTCGAGGTGCCTGCATACATCTCGGAGAAGCACCCCCCCCCGACTCCGGCAGCCCTCCTTATCTGCCCCACAAGAAACGTCCGATCGACAGTTCAATCAAAAATAGAGTCGCCTGAAATTCACAATGTCGCATCGACACACTTGACATTTGCCGTCGGTCGAGAACCAGACTCGCGGAGCACACTCGACGCACGTCGCCAGGTGCCCGCAACTCTCCCAGACAACACTGGCTTCGTTGTCGCGACAATAGACGCACGCCAGACTCGGATGTCGCGGCGGATTCGTGTCGCCTGTCAGTTGTCGCATAACAGTGTCGAGCGCCGACCGTGCGACGCGGTTTGAGTTGGCGTTGGCAACTTCGGTTTCCACGACGACGTCGATCGCCGAGCTGGCTTCGTGATCGTTGATGCATTGCTTCAGGCGAGCTTCGAGCTGCTGCTCGACGCGTTTCGCGATCTCTGCGTCGATCTCCCGGTTACGCGCGGCCAACGCTTCGTTGACCTTTTCGGTCGCCAGAGCACGAAACTCCTTCTCGCGCGACTTGCGTTCGTTGCGCATCTTCTTTTCGTAATCGCTCTCGAGTTTGGCTTGCATGGCATTGACTTTGTTGTCGTAGTAGGTTGTCGCTCGCAAACAGTCTTTCTCCAGCTGTTGGAATCGTCGTTCGTGCCTCTTGAAATTTTCCTGCGCTTCTTCAAACTTTTCCCACTTTCGATCAAGCGAGATTTCACGATTCAACGCGTAGCACTCGTCGCGCCTCTTTATATGCCAAGATGGGAACGACGTATCCTCGCTCATCTTAACACGTCGTTCGGGTTCCGAGAAAATGCTACTTCCAAGCAATCTTTCCAAATTGGGTTCTGGCAACGGTCCGGAATTTCCCATAATCCATTCCTCTTGCCGAGCCATCAACACTTGCATTGGTGTCATCTTGTAAGTTTTGAGCTTTATTTTTCCTTTCCGCCAACCAAACTCGTCGGATACATTCGGTGCGCGATCAACGAGATGCGGTTCGGTCGCAGCGCAAAAGACACTGGCGTAGCCGGCCACGGCCGCGACGGCTGTTCGAGTTGTGCAGGTGTGCAGGAGCACTCGACGCAAACGCAAATGATCACGACCATTGCAAACACGCAGAGTGCCAGGAGCGCAATCGCCAGTCTGTCGTGGTCGCTCTTTGTGTATGTCAAAACAAAAAGCTTGTCGGTTGCCGTCGGCGTCGATTCGGCTAGGCCGCACGGGACGTCGCTGCCGCGCGGGTGTTGCTGCCACAGCTTGTCGACAATCGACGCCGAATCAAAGCCGACAAACAGCGCGCGCGACACGACGTAGGTGTAGTTTGCAGCCGCACCGATGACGCGCACGCCGGTGACCTCGTTCGAGTCGCGCAAGGCAAACGCTAACGAGACGTTGCTAAACTCGTCGCCGACGGTTTTGACGAATTCGTACGTCAGTACGTGGCAGGCTGTCGCCGCAGCAACCGCCGTTGCATTGTTCATTTTATTTGATTGAAACAGCGTCACAATGCGAGCGTGTGGTGTTTAACAACGAGCACTCTTTCGATGGCCTTTGTCGGCAACGCCGAGCTCATTGTGTTTGAGATTGCGCTCGTTGTGCTCGTCGGTCTCGCCGCGCCGACGTTTGCGGCGCAGTTCTTTGAGGGCGGCGGCTACAACCACCGCAAACTGATCGACGGCGTTTCGTGGGCGCCGCCGGCGCGCTTCTTCAGCGCCGTCTGGCTGCTGATGCTGCTCGTCGTGCTGCCGTTGGCCGTCTACCGCATTCGCACCTACGGCAACTGGGCGTCGGGCGTCAATCTGACGGCGCTCGTCGTCTTCTGGCTGACGATGGCGCTGCTGATGTTGCACCGCTTCTTCGCCGACCTCAATCTGTGGTTTGCGTTTGGCGCCGTGCTGCTCGCGTTTGGCGCCGCGATCGGCGCGACGTCGGCCTTCTTCGCGATCGAGACGCTCGCCGGCGTGCTGCTCGTTCTCGTCGACGTCTGGCTGCTGTTTGTCACCGTCCTCTCGTTGACCATCGCGATCAGCGGCAGCAGCACCAACACCAAGTGCATCAGCGGCGCAGCCACGTGGAATGGCGAAATCGGCAACGGCATCGACAACGTCACGACAACAACCGCCGTGCGCAGCAGCAGCGTCGCACAACGCACGCAACAGCGAAGAAGCGTTGCGGCGAGCGCCGCCACGAACAACGCCAACAGCATGCCGCCGACGCGAATCGTGTAATTTTGAAACAAGGCAATTAAAGTGAATTGTTTGTGCAACACAAAGCAATCTGAACACAATGCTTTTGTTGGTGCTGTTTGTCACGGTTGTCGTGTTGGCTAACGACAATGTGGCGCACGACAACATGTTGGACGCGTTTGGAGATGCACTTCCTTCGCAATACTCCAACTTGCGCACGCCATGCCAAGAGCCTCTATTTGTGTGCGAAAACGATCGCGTCGTCGGCGTTGTAATGGCCGGCAAAATGCTTCTCGATACATTTCCCGACATTTCAGGGTTCGACAAGCTGCGCAACCTGACGTTTGACAAAACATTTGTCTTTTCCCAGCCGGCGACGCTCAACGGCATCAGCAATTTGCCACTGCTCGAAACCTTCTTTGTCAATGGGATTGGCGCGTCGAGCGGCGGCAGCATCGATTGGCGCCAGTCGCCTTTGCCGACAACAATCGGCACGACGTGGCCAGTGCTGCGAGCATTTGGCGCGGCTTCGGTGCGCAACTTCCCGTCACTGCCGGCCAGCGTGACGGCGTGGACAAAGCTGCAGATGTTTTTCGTCGACAACGTCAACCAGGCGACCGGCAGCAGCAACTTTGCCGTGCCGGCGAACCTTGCGAGCTGGGCTTCGCTGCAGACATTCACCGTGACCAACACGCGCTTCGGAGCGCCGCCGACGCTCGGCACCAAGAGCGTTCTGGCGAGCGTCACGTACCGCAACGACTTTGGTGCGCTCGGCACATTCAACGATCCGCTGCTGTTCGAGTCGCCGCTGCTGGCAAACTTTGCGATCACCAACTTCAACATCGCGGGCACGCTGCCGCCGAACCTGGGTCACGCTTCGTCGCTCACCAACATCGAAATTGCCACGACGTCGTTCTCGGGAACGATCCCCTCGTCGGTCGGTCAACTCAAAGCTTTGCGACGACTTTCAGTGCTGGCGCCGATTGGCGGCTCATTGCCGACCGAAATTGTACGAGCAACGGCACTGACCGAACTGTTTTTGGGCGAAACCAAATTGACGGGCACGATTCCCGACGATTTGGGCTCGCTCAACTTGAAAGCGCTGATCCTCGAAAATCAAGCAACCGCCGGTCCGAAACTGACCGGAACGATTCCGACGTCTGTCGTGTTGCGCGTCAACCGCGGCACACAATATCTGCAAATCAGCAACTCCAACATCTCTGGGCGCATCCCAGACCTGACTCTCAACAGCAATCCGATACCGATCATCAGCGTTTTGCTGGACAACAACAGGCTGCAATGCACGCTGCCCGAATGGCTGATTATCCTGGCACAAGCTCGTTTCGTCAACGTGTCTGGCAACGACTTTTGCCTCGATCCGAATCCGCTGACGACTGCGCAAAAGACAAACATCAACTTTGCGATCGGTCACACGCCATGTCACTGTCGCGAGTGCGCCGAAAACACGTCGCTCGAGTGTCCGGACTGCGCCGGCGTGCTGCACGGCTCGGCTCGCTACGACGGCTGCGGCGTGTGCAACGGCGACGGCACGTCGTGCGACGACTGCAACGGTGTGGCCGGCGGCAGTTCGCGCACCGACCGCTGCGGCACGTGCGACGGCGACAACTTTTGCGTCGACTGTGCCGGCGTTCCGTTTGGCTCGGCCGCCTACGACGTGTGCGACGTGTGCAACGGCAACGGTCGTTCGTGTCGTGATTGCGCCGGCGTCGTGCACGGCACGCGCGTCTACGATTCGTGCGACGTGTGCGGCGGCGACGGTCTGACGTGTCACGACTGTGCCGGCGTCGTTGGCGGTCCACACGCCTACGATCTCTGCGGCCGCTGTGTCGACGCCAGCGATCCGAGCTACAAACCGCACTGCTTCGACTGCGCCGGCGTGCCGTACGGCAGTGCGCAGCGCAGCCTGTGTGGAGACTGCATCGGCTTTGCGGGCGACGATCCTGACAACTGCAATCCGTCGCAAATCGCCGCCGGCGTCGCCGGCCTGCAAGCGATCTGGCCGTGGATCGTGCTCTTTCTGCTGCTCGATCTGGGGCTGCTGTTGTGTTTCTTTCTGAGGAAGCCAGCAGCAGTGGCTGCTGGCGCAGCTGCAACAACGCCAGAACCGATCAAAGCAAGCGTGTTTGGTCGAGGCATTCCGCCGCGCAAGATGTTCTGATTGAATTAATCTTCAATCGGTTCGATGGCGTTTTCGTCAAACGTCTCGCCAAACGGCACAGGCTTGCGCACCAGCTGCGCCTGCTCGGTGCGCGGAGTCGATCGAAACGTCTTCAACAACACGTGTTCAAACGACAACGTTCGTGCAAGCGGTGTTGGCGCTTGCGCTTGCGGCTGCGGCTGCGCCTGCGCTTGCGCTTGTGTGTCGATGGCCGTCATCGACTTGGCCTTCTTGGCCAACACCTTGTCGGCGTCGAATTCGACCGGCAGCTTCGTTTTCGGTGGCCGAGCCGACGCCGGCACGAGCGCGACAATCGTCGGGTTGTGCACCGCGTTCTGCACCTTGCAGCGACCGCCATCGCCAACGCAATAGCCGTGCAGCGACAATCCGTCCGGTCCGACGGCGAGCGGGTCGAGAAACGGTCGACCGGCAACGCAGTTGATGTTGTAATCGATCGTCCACGCAATGCGACGCAGCCAGGCGGCGAGAAACTCGGGCGTCGTCGACTTGGCGAGCAGCGCGCTGTGTGCACCGATCAGCGTGTCGAGAATCGCCCGCTCGTCGACCTGCACGTTGATGCGCTCGCCGTCGTCCGACAGTACGACTGCCGTGTCGAGCAAGCCGCGTCGACGCGACGTCAGCGCCTTGAAGACCTTGGCCGGACCAAAACCGGGCACGGTGTCGACCGAATCGTTGCCGCACATCATCAGAAAGTAGACGTAGGTCTGCGGCAGGATGCCCGGCAGCGCGTCGGGGCGCGTCGGCAAACCGGCGCTCGCCATCTCGGCGCTCGTCGCGTTCCAGATGCCTTCGATCAGCGCCATCGGATCGAAAACCTTTGGCTTGGCGTTCTCGTCGGCTGTTGCGTCTGCCCGCGGATTCTTTTCGATTGGCATCAGATAGCTCGTCGACATGGCGCCGACGACGCGATGCTCGGTCGGTCCGCGCGCCGCGTTCAGCGCCAGCAGCGGCAGAATGTCGCCGTCGTTGGCGTGCACGACGGCGTTGCCCTCGGCCAGACTGGCGACGGCGCGAAACACCGCCTTGATCTCGCCTTCGCCGGGCGTGAACGACGGACGCGGCGCGAATTTCGGTCCGTCGACAATGTCTGAACGCCACACGCCAACGTGTTTCGACGCCGCACTGGTGCGGTCGTTTTCGTTGTCTGTCGAGCGCAGCGCCGTGTAGTCGCGAAAGCCGTCGACGACGATGACGTGTCGCGGTCGATTGTTGACCAGCATGCGATGCTCCTTGGCGATCAGCTCACAGATGAAGCGCAGAAACTTGCGCATCAGCGTCGGCGTCGCTCGGACGCGCGAAAAGTCGTCGGGCAGCGGCGTTTCGAGCGCATAGCGGTAGATCGCAATCGGCACTTCGCAGCTCGTCTCAAAGACCTCTTCGCCGCTCTCGTCGTCGTCGGCCGGCTCGCCGTGCCGATTCTGTCGACCGACGAAGCGCTTCACCGGTTCGCACAGCTTGACTTCCTGCTTGTAGCCGATGTCGCCCGTCGATTCGGCGCGCTTGTCGCGCTCGATCTCCTTGGTCGGCGGCGTCTGGGCATAGTCGTCGATGCAAAAGATCGACACTGTCTCGACCGTGTTCGGATCGTCGACGCCGGCGTGCGAAAGTTCGTAGTGCTGCGTGAGCATGTTGCGCAACCGAACGAGCAGCTCGGCTCCGGTTCGACAGCCGTTGGCCATCGAGTGGGCGACGCTCATCAGATCAACGGCCACCGTCTTGAACACCTGACCGTCTTTCACTTGGACGGCGCTGGTAAATGCGCCGGGCGCCATCTTTCGCAGCTGCTTCAGTATATCTTCGCCGTTTTTCAAACCCATTCTTTGGTTGTGGTGTGTTTTGTGAGGGGGCGTTTATTCGCACACTGTTTCGGGTTCAACAGTCGGCGGCGGCGCGCTATCTGGCGTGACGCGGTAGATGTGACAATAGCAGCCCATGCAAAACGGCCGCGTTCGCTTGTAGGCCGGCGCCGTGTGACACATGAAACACTGCTCGCAGATGTTCGACGCTGCAATGTCGACCGGCGAGTTGTCTTCAGTCACAAAGACCAGATCTTCTGAACGACGAAGCAGCGTGACATTCATCGTGGTCAACACCTGACGCATGCTTTGGTATCGTTCGTCGCGAACTTTTTCTCGGGCGTTCATTCCTTGTCGGTGCGTGCGCGTTTGCGGTTCTCGGCCTCGCTGCCCAAAGTCGCCGCTTCGTCAAAGGCGGCGGCCGCCTGGCGCAAGTGGTCGAGCGCTGCAATCAGCCGTCCGACTTCGCAATTGTTCGGCGCGTCGTTGACCAGCTTGTTCGACAGCTCGGCGATCGCCTTGCGCGCGTCTTTCGTGTACTTCTTGGTATCGTCGTCGACGACGCAGGTGTCGTTGATGAGGGCGAGGCGAAGTTGGACTGCCGGATTGGTGGTCATTTTTGATGGAAATTTGCGAACGAGGTCGAGCCACGCCTGGTTGTTGCACTTTTCCAGGCTGGCGATAAATTCGAGCGGCGGCACAGCGGACACGATTTCGGCCGTGCCAAAGCGGTCGACCACGTCGACGACAAAGTTTTCGCCCAGCCAGTCGACGAATTCTTCGGCCAGCGCCTCGTTTTTCATGTCGATGTCAAACCTGTAACCATAGTCCAACCCCGTGATATAATACTTTTGCCAGCGGAGAACTTCGTTGCGTTCTTCGTCCGTCGTCTGCTTTGGCAACGAAGCGCTTTTGCCGTCTGAATTCGTGCTCATTGGGTTTTCACTTTGCGAATCATGTCGAGCCACGCCTTGTTGTTGCACTTCTCCAGGCTGGCGACAAACTCGGCGGGCGTTTCTTCCGTATCGATCACGACCGCGCCGTCGCGATCGACGTCAGAGACGTCAAACTCCTTGGAAAGCCACTGGAGAAATTCTTCGCACAGGTCTGGCTTGTTCGAGTCGAGAACAAACGTGTAGCCTTCTTCGGTTCCGCAGATATCGTACGGAAACGGCTTGAGCAACACGTCGCGTTGACCTGGCGTCAGCACGCCCGTAGACGAAGATTCGTCTTCGTCGTCGCCTTCGGGCGTCTCGGTGCGACTCCGCTTTCGCGACGGCGACTCTGGCGTCGACGGCTTGTCGAGCAGCTTGCCAATCTGTTCAAGCAGCTCGGCATCTTTCAAAGCGAGAATGCGATCGAATAGCTTTTTGCAATCGGCTTCAAAGGTAGACATTGTGTTTCAGATTTCGGTTTGAGCGCTGCTGGCGGCTCGGCCGCGTGTTGCGACGGAGCGAAAATGCGCAACCCAAACTCGACAAAGAATAACTTCTTTGTCAACGCCGGAGCACAACACCAACAAAAAAAGCATCTTCAAAAGACACGATGACTGAACAACAAGTGGCACTCAACGGCTCGCGACCGCTCGTCGTCGGCAATCTGATGGATTCGCAGTACAAGTCGAGCGCCAAGGCCGAGGCGCGTCGCGCAGCTCTCAGCGCCAACTCGACGGTCGCGTCGGTGACGTCGGTCGCACGCGTCACGCGTCTGACGTTCAACGCCAAGCTGGTCGTGATGGGCTCGTACCAATACACGGTCGACGGCGTCAAGACGCAAAAGTTGACCGGTTTGCTGATGGACCCACCGAGCGAGTACAACGGAACCGAGGATCTGTTTCAGGAGAAGAAATTGGCCAGCGGCAAGATTCAGCCGCCGCAGGCGTTGATCAACAAGTCAAAGTCGACGCTTTCGATTGCCGTCAGCACGGCGAGAGATGCACAGGAGCGACTCGAGAAGTGGCGCTCGCGCGGCTTTGCGCTGGCCGACTTTGCGCAGTATCACGAGTTCAAGGGCCCGTGCGTCGTCGATTTCAAGGTCGACGTCGAAGGCGTGGTGCCGACGGTCGAGCTGCACGAATCGTACATCGTGTCGATCAGCGTGTTTGGCTACCTGCCGCCAACCGATCCCGACCCGAAGAAGCCGAACCAGAAGATCCGCGACCCCGAAGGCGTCGGTTATTCGATCTGCGTGCACACGTTGAAGCGCATCGGTGCGGCCAACTCACCGCTGCTCGCGCGTGTGTTCCTCGAGAATCCGCAGTTCGTCGGCATGCCAATCAAGACGCTGGCCGAAATCAAGGCCATCGACACGGCGCGCAACGTCGGCAAGGACGGTAAGGTCGACATCGTCGGTTCGGTCGTCGTCACGATTCCGAATCTGTGCGGCATTCCGGCGCTCGAGGAGCCGTTTCTGCTGCTCGAGGACGGCTCGCTCGCGACGCTCGAGCTGCAGTCGAAAGCCGGCGCCAACCCGCTCGAGTGCGCGAAGAAGGGCAACGCCGTGGCGCGCATCGCCGACCTCGTCTTCACGATCAAGCAGTGGCGCGGCGACCACTTCTCGTGCAACGTCGCCACGACGCGACTCTGGGACGAGGCGACGGCGATCTTTGGCGTCGCGCACCACGCCAACTGGGTCAACGGCCTCGGCGAGGCGTTCCTCAAGCAGACGCCGGCGTTCTACTCGGGCACCATCAGTCACACCGACTCGGACCAGATGACGGCGGCCAACACCAACGAGGAGATCACGTCGTTCCTCTCGCTCCGGGCGAAGCAGCCGATCGCCGACGTGCCCGGCTCTGTGGCGGGCATTTTCGGCGTGCCCGTCTCGCTGCACTACGTCAAGCACGTCTCGCTGCCGATGAAGCGTCCGAACAGCTCGGCGCCGGTGACGCACATGTCGTTTACGTTTGCCGACGAGACCTTGTTCGTGTCGAACGCCATCAACACTTCGTCGTCCGAGGTGCTCTTTGTGCTCAACGAACTCGATGTCGTTAAGCGCAAGGCGATCCTTGAAGACAAGGAGGCGGGCTTTCTCTACTACGCCGTCGTCGGCAACAAGCTGATGACCGAAGTCGACCACGAGCTGCTGCAGAAGCTGCGCCAGTTGCAGCAGACGCCCGACTACGTCGGCCCGCTCGGCGAGATGCTGCTGTGGGCCAACTTCAATTCCAACGATCCGACCAAGTGGAAGAACTACATCTACGGCCCGACGGCTAGCGAGCCGGCGTGCATCGTGCCGCCGTCGCACCCGGTGATTGTCGATCGCAAGGGCGCGCTGGCGCCGAAGGATCCGGCGGTTGTCTATCTCTACGCGTTCAGCACGGTGCGCTACGCCAAGGCAATGGAAAAGAAGAACGCCGTCGTGCCGGGCGCCGGCGCCAAGCGCGACCGTCTGGCGATCGAGAACACGGCGACGCAGGTCAACGATGGCGCGCCGAGCGACGATGACGACGACGATGACGACGACGACGAACGCGAGCACAAGAACGCGCGTCGTTTTGAAAACTGAAAGAGTTTCACTCAATCGCCCCAACGACAGATTTAATTGTGCACACGCGCAGGATGGCGTCACAAACGGTTATCAACGCCGATGAATACCACGGCAAGCTGAGTGATTTCACGTCGGAATACGACGAGTTCCAGGGCACAACGCTGCGACTCGACAGGGCGCGGTCGTTTGACGACGTGGCGGTGTTTGACGTCGACAACTTTTACGGCGACGTGTCGACCGAACTGACGGCCGACCTGAAGGAGCGCTTCGGCGGCCTGGTGTCGTTGTCGTTTTCGCACGACGCGCAGCACACGCGACGCAAGCTGCTCAAGTTTACGGTGCAGAAGCCGTCGCGCAACGCGATCGAATGGCTGCGACGCAAGTGGGCCGAGCAAGAGCACTTGGTCCAGTTGAAAACCTGGTCGACGACCCATCTGCTGGTGCTCGCCGTCGTTGCGCTGGCGCTGTTGGCGCACGCCACCTACGCGCTGCACGAACACACCGAATTTCGCACCGACAACTTTTCGGTGCTGGCGCACTTTGTCACGCACCGCCTGATGCGACTCTGGCTATTTGCGAAACTCGAATGAAAACAATGCTTCACTGTGTTTCGATCGTCGTCAGCAGTGTCGGCTGGAATTCGAGCGCTGCAATCGCCGCTTCGTCGGCGCTGCTCAGCTTGGGTCGCGCGCGGAACCACGACAACGGATTCCACCAACTCGACGTTGTCGTCGTCGCCACAGGCTCTTCCGTGGCGTCGGCGGCAACGTCGTACTCGTCGGGATCGTCTTCGACTGGCACGCGAGGCTTGGCTCGGTTGTTGTTGCCACTGCCGCGAGCCTTGACGACGGTGTGCGTTTTCACAATCGACTTGCGCGGAGCCGCCGATTTGCGCTGCGTCGTTGCTGCGGCGCTGCTGCTGCGTTTCGGCTGCTGACCGGTGCTCGGCGCGCTGTAGCGACAAACGTGGTGCTGCGCCAAGTCGTCGTAAAACACTTCGATCAGCGTCGCGCAGCGATTGCCGTGGCCGAGCGGCACCGAGCGCAGCTCGCCCGACATTTGCGCGACGCTCGTCGAGATCGCGTTGGGCAGCGGCACCAGGTCAAACACGAGTCCGTACGATACGCCTTCGCTGCCGCACTCGATGGTGATTTTGTTCAGCGCACTCTTGAGCGAGAGCGCCGCGGCGCGCTGCTCGACGGTCGCGGCAACTTGCGCGAGCGCCAGCCGGTCGCGCGTGCGCGTCTCGAGGTCAAGACCGTTGGCGCGCGCCGCCGACTCGACCGCCGCCGTGATGTTGCTCATTCGTTTTGGCGTCTGGGTTGCGCGCCGCCGTCGCGAAAGACTCGTGCGCAATCAAAATTATATTTTCGCGTCGCTGCAACAACAGAACCAGAAACACAATGAGTTCACCCGAAAAGAAGCGAAAGATTGGCAAAAAGAAATTTAAGCTTGCCGTTGACATCGAGACCATTGGCAAAGAGGCCGAGCGCGGCATCTTGGCAGTCGGACTCTGTTTTGGCAAAGACGACGGGACGATTATCGAGAAGCGCGCCTTCTGCAGCAAGGTGCCGCCACCGGAGAAGTTTGAGAAACACTGCTGGGAGCAGTTCTGGAGCAAGTTCCCCGAGCAGCTCGCGCGCATCGACGCGTGCGCCGTCGACGACCATATTGGCAAGTTTCACGCATTCCTCCTCGAGCTCGAGCAGAAGTACGGCCCGTTTGGTCGCAAGCACAACCGCGAAGTTGAGCTCCGCCTGGTTTCCGACAACCCCGGCTTTGACATTTCGCGCATCAACTTTGAGTTTTATCGTCGCGGTTTCCCGGTCGCGCTGGCCGAGATGTTCTCCGACTACGTGCCGACCGACGATCCGACCGAGCAGGAGCGCGGACTCACGCAGCGCCAGGCGGCGCTCGTTCAGTCGTTCATCACGGCGCCTCACGATCATTTTCCTTCAAACGACGCTGCGCAGATCTACCAGCGCATGTGTGCCGTCAAACTCGTGCTCGACTGCACGGAAGTCAACCACGTCAAGGAGGTGGCGCCGGGCGACTACCACTCGTGCCCCGAAACCGACGAGCACGCCATCGAACTCGTCGAGATCGACCTGAAGCGCATCGAAGCGGCGCGCGCGTCGTTCAACGACATCGAGACTGCGCCAGCATGCAAGGAATGAAACCCACTGTGCAAGTCGAAAATCAATCAGAATCGAATTCTGTCTTGTCTCTGTCGAGTTACGGGTCGGGCAATGAGGGCTGCCGGAGGGGGGGGGGGGCTTCGCCGAGGTGTATGCAGGCACCTCGAAAAAGTTTAAAATTTTTT
>Ga0116161_1004163_pt1 | contig 12386 bp, 8 predicted proteins | sample AD_JPNAS3_MetaG_FD_89877 | JGI IMG/M metagenome (GOLD analysis project Ga0116161, IMG submission 89877) | Active sludge microbial communities of municipal wastewater-treating anaerobic digesters from Japan - AD_JPNAS3_MetaG | ecosystem: Engineered > Bioreactor > Anaerobic > Digestate | place... | reverse complement strand
TGATCACGAGGAAGAGGTCTGAAAAGTCCACGTTGCCCAGAAGGAGCCCGATGGGCGGCATGATGATGTCATCAACCAGGGACTTGACAATTGCTCCGAAGGCTGCACCGATGATAATGCCTACAGCCATGTCCACCACATTGCCCTTCATAGCGAATTCTTTGAATTCCTTAAGCATATTCCATCTCCTTGTCTGGAACATCATGCGTTGAAGCAATGACGCCGTATGAATTGTGAATCCTGATCCGCCAAGATGTCTGCCCGTCAAACACCTTGAACTCTTCCCGTCGGACCCTGTCCGCTCCCCGGTGGAGACAGGGCCTTGAGATCGGATCAGCCCTTATCGGATGGGCTTGAACTCGATCCTCCGGTTTTTCGCCCGTCCTTCCTTCGTGTCATTGGGTGCAGCGGGTACCGACATGCTATAGCCCTTTGCCGTGAGCCTTTCGGCGGCGATGCCTTTTTCGATCATGTATGCCCGTACAGCCTCGGCCCGTTCATCGGAAAGCTTCTGATTGAACTCCTCAGAGCCAACGTTGTCGGTATGGCCCTGGATCTCAAGCCTCACCCCGGGATTTTCCTTCATATACTTGACCGCTTCGTCGAGCACCGGACGGCTCTTGGGTTTGATCGCTGATTTGCCGGTGTCGAAATAGATGTTTCCGAAGCTGTAGGTGCCTCGTTGCGTCAGTTCCGCCTTTTCAGGCACAGGGCAGCCGTCTTCATCGATCTCGGCGCCCGCCGGAGTATCGGGACACTTGTCAAGATAATCATAGACGCCGTCTCCGTCACTGTCAAGAGGACAGCCGTTCTTGTCGACTGCCACGCCCTCGGGTGTATCGGGACATGCATCCCTGCTGTCAGGCACGCCGTCACCGTCACTGTCTGCAGGGGCGGCCGGAGCCGGCTGGGGGGCGGGTGCGGCTTCAGGCTCGGCTGCAGCGGCCTTTTCTCCGCCACCAAAGAGGAGAGCGATGCCGAAAGTATAGAGCAGGTTATGGTTCGAGGTATCTCCCTCTCCCCTGAAATTCACTACATGCCTGATATCCGCACGAAAGGCTACGTCAGGGTTCACGAAATATTTCAGCCCGACTCCGTAATCTGCCGCGAAATCGTTGTCGCGTCCACCGCCATCAGGCTTGCTGTCGAAGGACATCAGCCCGAGTCCTGCAGCAAGGTATGGAACTAAATTCTCACACGGCGTAATGTCGCTCAGGTGATAGAGTCCTTCAAGACGATATAGATCAACAGGACCATCCACCCTGCCGGCCGGAGTGTCACGGGTGGCGTCGATGCGGCCGTAGGAGAGCTCGGCTGCTAGGTCTCGGGAAAGATGATATCCGAGACCCAGTCCCACGATGGTATCGTTGTTGTAATCCAGATCACTGTCGAAGATAAATCTGCCCAAAAACGGGCTCACGGTAACTGCGCCGGCGCGGTTTTCCGCCATTGCCGCCGTCGCGGTCAGGAAAAGAACAATACATGCTGTAACCGCCGAAAACCTTGCCATATGACTCATTTTCATGTGTCCTCCTCTGCTCTTCACAACGAGCTAGGATATTTTTATATTCTCATAGAGATTAATACGTGGGAAAGAGAATTAGTCAATTCAGGACCGGCATGGAGCCGTGCGGCCGCTCCCTGCCTGGTGGATTATGGTTTTTGTGGTGCGAGAGAAGGGGCTCGAATCCCCATGGATCGCTCTACTGAACTCTAAGTCCAGGTATTTAATTTCATTATCTCATTTTAATATATAATATTTCCAAAAACATGTTTAGTGACATATTTTTGCCATATTTTGCTTCTTTTGTTCTGTGTCTCCAGATGTAGTGTCAAGGACATATATTAGTCACGATCTGATCCTGGCAGCTGGGCCATTACGCCTAAAGAACGGGAAAAGCCATATAAGAGCCAATATTCTCTTCATTTCATCTGCAGGGAAAGGTATTTCGAGGGCAAAGGTAAGTAAAATCAAAGACGCCCTCGGACAGGCATTTCTATCATGTGCATTATGATATGAGTGTCAGATTCTTTATCAAAAAGGATGAGGGCATGTATGCACAGATCGTAAGCTGAAAATAATGGTTTCGCGCCAGGATCAAAAGTAAGCCAAAGGGGTGCGGGTCCAGGACAGCTATGCTCACCTTGATCTTCAAGCTGGCCTTGGGGTGCCCAGAAGACCTGGATACGCCAGAAAGGCCACAACTTGATACCTTTTTCAAAGAATGCCTTTATCGGCGGTGAGCTCAGGGAGACCGCTTAACTATAACTCACGCTGAATGATACCCTCCGTCCACAACAATTGACAATATCCCCATATCAAAACTTATGATGCCAAATATATTACGCATATTTATGGGTTGAGCCGGTTATTCGTTCGCTTTCTTCCATAGGGAATTCCGAGCATACGCATGCGGTGTCTCAGCGTGTTGGGGTTGATCCTCAGAAGCTCAGCCGCGCCTCCCTTCCCGTGAATCTTGCCGTGGGTAAGATCGAGGGCCGACTGTATATGCAGCTTCATGGCTTCGTCGAGAGAAAGAAACTTACCTTCGGGTTCAGGGAGGGACTGCCTTGCCTTCGAGCCACCCCCAGGAAAAGCAAATTCATCAAATCGAAGGGGCTGGGAAGAGCCTGTTATTCGTGATTGGATCAGTACCCGTTCAACGATGTTTTGCAGTTCCCGTACATTCCCCGGCCAGTCGTACGCCATGAGCCTTTCCATCGTGCCCGGTGCAAGCTCGGGATTGAACCCCAGATTCAACTCTCTCGATTTGCGCATGATGAAGTAGCGGATCAGATTGGGTATATCCGATTTCCTTTCTCGAAGCGGTGGGATGGTGATGGGAAAAACATTGATCCGGAACCAGAGATCCAGCCGAAAAGAACCTTCCCGCACAAGTACCGCCATATTTCTGTGGGTTGCCGCAATGATGCGTACATCTACCTTTATAGGTTTGGATCCCCCTACCCGTTCGATTTCCTTTTCCTGAAGAACCCGCAAGAGTCGTACCTGCACGGAGGCTGGCAAGTCCCCCACTTCATCCAAGAATAAAGTCCCCTGATGGGCAAGCTCGAATCGTCCGCTCTTTCTGGCAAGAGCGCCGGTAAAGGCTCCCTTCTCATGCCCAAAAAGCTCGCTGTCTATCAGTCCTTCAGGGATGGCACCGCTGTTGATCTTCACGAAAGGCCCTTCTTTTCGAGGCGATGAATAGTGGATTCTGTTTGCAATGATCTCTTTGCCCACCCCAGTTTCCCCCATAAGAAGCACTGGAGTGTTCAGCGGGGCCACTTGGGTTACCGCCTCCATAACATTATACAGCCCTCCGCCCGCGCCGATTATTTCGCCCTCGGGGCCCTGCGCCAGCCCATGGCAGGCCTGCTGGAGGTCATGGCTGAAGAGTTCCTTAATATTTACAACCTCGTGGTGGGGGCGGGCCCCGGCGGGATGGAGGCTGCGCGGGTTGCCGCGCTGCGCGGGCACGAGGTGACGCTCTATGACAAGTCCAAATGGCTGGGCGGACTCATGCCGTTGGCTGCCTTCATCAAGGAGTCGGGCTATGATTTCGACACGGTAAAGCCGACCCTCGACTGGTACGAAAGGCAGCTGAGAAAGCTGCCGAACGTCACGATCCGCCTGGGTGTCGAGGTCGATGCCACTCTCGTTGAGAGAGAAAAACCCGATGCGATCATCATTTCCCCGGGCAGCAAGTGGGTGGTGCCCGATATCCCGGGAAAAGACAGGAAAAACGTGGTCACCACAGGCCAGCTGATAGGGTATTCAAGGGGCTTCTTCAAGGATAAAGCGCAGAAGATCATCATTCTCGGCGGCGACCTCAAGGGTGCGGAGTCCGCTGAGTTCTTCATCAGGAGAGGCAAGCAGGTAACAATTCTCAAGGAAGACGAGCAGCTTTGGAGTGGAATGAACCTGCAGTTGCAACTCATGTGGTCCCCCTGGATCGCAGCTCGTCAAGTCCCTGTCTATACCGGGGTTACATACGAGGAGATAACAGATAAAGGGGTGAGAATAAGAACCAAGGAAGGGGATGAAAAGCTCGTTGAGGCCGACGTGGTCATGATCATAGCACAAGACAAGAAGAATGATGATCTTTACAAGGCCCTTGTTGGAAGAGCCCCCGAGGTCTACCTCATCGGAGACGGCAAGAATGACGCGAATGCCTGGTTCGACGGAGCGGTTCACCAGGGAGCTCGGGCCGCTTTAAAGCTGTAAGCGGTATTAGTCATGATCCGATCGGACAGCTAGATCCCTCCATATTGACGAAAAGTGATGGTATCGTGCCAGGTTTGACGGTTTGAGTCTTCTTTCAAAAAGAATCGCTCCGATTGGGATATCATAACCGAGGTGCAGGTGAGTCCGGTTAAATCGCAGGCATGTGTACTTCCAGCCCGTGTTGATTGTTCAGAGCTTTCAAATCTTGATAACACTATGCGCCGGTTATGGACTCGATGAGATACGTTTACAGAGGAGCTTAGCTGCGTCAGCTCGCAAATGCCCGGCGTATTGCATCTTTGAGATCTTTGCTGCCAGCTGGTTTCAGGAGCAATTCCTTTATGCCGAAAGACTTGGCTTCCTGCTGGCTTATGACATCGTTGAACCCGGTGCAGAGTATTATGGGAAGGCCAGGACGTTTTTCTTGGAGCCTCCGGGAGAGTTCTAAACCAGTCATACCGGGCATGGTAAGATCGGTGACGACAAGATCAAATTCATCGGGTTTCTCACTGAACTTTTCGAGCGCATCCTGTCCATTCTGGAGCGCTGTCACCCGATAGCCGGACAACTTCAGTGCTCTCTGCAGGCTGGAAAGGACTATCTCTTCGTCGTCGACAAGGAGGATGCTCTCCTTGCCCCGCACCGGCGGTGTGCTTTCAGCATCGGAAGCTTGAGCGGGAAGTTCTCCTTGACTTATAGGGAGATAGACCGTAAACAGAGAGCCCTTCCCCTCCTCGCTTTCGATTGTAACGGTCCCGCCATGGCTCTTAACAATGCCATGAACGACAGCAAGCCCGAGACCGGTGCCTTTCCCGATATCTTTTTTCGTAAAGAAGGGCTCAAAAACCCGATTCAACACTTCAGAATTCATTCCCCTGCCCGTGTCTTTGACCGTGAGCTTCAGATAGTCTCTTACCTCTCCGTCCCGATGGTTATAAAAAGGCTCCATGCGAACATTCGTAAGCCCTATCTCTATGGTGCCCATCTCTGCCTCAAGAGCATCCGCTGCATTCTTGCACAGGTTCATAATCACCTGCTGGATCTGTGTTGGGTCGCCCATAATGACATCGGCCTGCACATGGATGTTCTCTTGTATGCTGATGGTACTGGGAAGAGAGGAACGCAGGAAAGAAAGCGTTTCTTCAAGGAGAACTCTGACCCTGACCGGCTGGTTGGCCCGCTCGCTCCGCCTGCTGAAGGATAGGATCTTCTTGACGAGATCCCTCTGGCGGTAAGCCGCCTTCAAGGTCTGGTAGAGTATCTCATAACGGTTAGATCCCTCCTGCTCCTCATCAAGGAGCTCCTCTATGTTGATGATGATGGGGTAGAGAATGTTGTTCAGGTCGTGAGCAATGCCGCCTGCAAACCTGTCGAGAGCCTCGATCCTCTGAGCTTGGGCTAGCTGGGCTTCAATCTTGCGCTTCTCTGCTTCAGCCTTTTCACGCTCGGCAATCTCTTCCTGGAGGAGGATGTTCCTCGTTTCCAACTCATTGAGGGATTCCAGGAGGGCCTGTTGTGCCTGTCGCAATTCGCTGATGTCCCGGGCTGCTGCAAAAACACCCTGTATTTCACCGTTCTCGTTTCGGTACGTAGTTGCGTTGTATAGAACTTGGGTTATCTTTCCCGAAGTGTGCTGTATGGCAAGGGGGTAGTCCTTGACGAATCCTTCCCGAAAAACTTTCTCATAACCGGCCTGGGCCTTGGCGGGCTCGGTGAAGTAGGCCGAGAAGTCCGTCCCGATGAGATCTTTCCTGTGCACGCCGGTAATATCTTCAGTGGCTTTGTTTACATCCGTCACCTTACCGTCGGCGCTGATCGTGACCAGCGGGTCAGGGCTTGCTTCGATGAGCCTGCGCGCGTACATCGATGCGGAGCGCAGCTCGCTCTCGGCCCGCTTACGCTCAGAGATATCGCGCGTTATACCCAGGATGCCTTTAAGATTACCCGTATCATCACGCAAAAAAGAAAATGTGGTTTCTGTCCAAATAGTTGAGCCATCCTTACATGTCTCCTCGAGTTCAAGGGGAAAAGATATCGATGCATCTTGCGAGCCCTTGAGCACAGAATCCAATTCTCTGGTGAAGATTCTCATGGCAACTTCCTTGGATTCGGGAGTCAGGGCTTCAGAAATAGTCTGTGACATGGCCTCTTCCACTGTGAAACCTCTGAGTTTCGTTACAGACGGGCTGATGAAAGTGAAGCGAAGATCGAGATCCAAGGTAAAGATGATGTCGTTCGCATTTATAGTCAGGAGTCGGTAAAGGGCTTCGCTCTCTCTGAGAGAGCTCTCCACTTTCTTTCGTTCCGCAATCTCCTTTTCCAGTTGGCAATTTCTTTCGGCCAGTTCAAGCGTGCGAGATTTGACCATCTCTTCAAGTTTGTCATAATGACTTCTTAGCTCCTCTTCTGCTCTCCTGCGCTCAGTGATATCCCGAATCAGAGTAATGCGTATTCTTTGTCCATGTATGTTCAAAGGCTTGCCATGAGATTCCACAAACATGACGGAGCCGTCTTTCCTGACCATTCGATGCTCGGTTATCTGCTCCTGGTTTGCCAGGATACCGGGAAGCACTTTGGGCAAGTCATCAGGATGTATAAGGGGCAGAATATCTGCTCCTATTGCCTCGTCTCTTGAATAGCCCATCAGTTGAAGCAACTGGTCGTTAATTTCGATTATGGTCCGATCTTCGGAGAGAACCACACCCTCAAACGTCGATTCTGAGAATACCTGGAACCTTCTCATGCTGATCTCCAGAGCCTCTTTTGTCAACCTGCACTGGGCCGCATACTCTTCCATCTCGACAATGCGCTTGCTGGCATCTGCCAAATCCTGGGCATGCTGCTCCTTTGATTTGTCGAAATCCTCCATGCCTGAGGCCTCCAATGAGAAGCATATAATCCTGCGCAATATTTTAAAATATAATAATGCACATTTCATTACAATCAGGATGAATCTGTTTGATTGTGAGTACTTATTTGCGGGCTTCAGCTATTTCTCGGTGCAGCGAATCACTGATTCACTGATATCGTGTGGTAATGAAAGTCTGCCTGCAATAAAAATTCGGAATGTCCGAGGCGCTTGAAATGTTCCTCCAAAAGGATTAATAAAAATATTTAATGACTAGTATTTTAATGGTAATAATAGTATCAATCTAAATAGAAATAAAGAAGCACTCATATGACCTGCATAACAGAAGGATATGGTTATGAAAAACTCCGAAGCTCTGGGAATTAGACCGGCGAGGAACGGCACCAACCGTTTTGGGCGGCAAGCAATCATTGATGTCATCGAGCAGCTCAGCTCCCCCGAATCCTATAAGGTCTTATCCCACCGAAGCAATCACGATATGCCCATGCCCTCAGTACAAACCCTCAGCGATATCATGGACAGCCTGCGTTCCATACTCTTCCCGGGCTACTTCGGGATGGCAGAACTTCAGGTCGAGACAATGCGGTACCATGTCGGATCGACCCTTGACTCGGTATTCAGGCGACTCTCCGAGCAGATCTTGAGGGGAATGTGGTTCAGGGAGACGGATTGCCGGAATGCTTCGGAAAGCTATTGCGCCGAAAGATCACAACTGCTGACATCCCAGTTCATTCAGAGCCTTCCGAATATCCGCCGCCTGCTGTCCACAGACGTTCAGGCGGCTTTCGAGGGTGACCCTGCCGTGGACAATAAGGGGGAAATAATCTTCTGCTATCCGAGTATTCGGGCGCTCACCAACTACCGAGTCGCGCATGAACTCTACAGGCTGGGAATTCCCATGATTCCGAGAATTATCACGGAAATAGCACACTCCGAGACTGGAATTGATATCCATCCGGGGGCAGAGATCGGCGAATACTTCTTCATGGACCACGGCACGGGAATCGTCATCGGCGAAACCAGCATCATTGGAAACCATGTGCGAATCTATCAGGGGGTGACACTGGGAGCCAAGAGCTTTCCACTCGATGACAACGGGTTTCCAATAAAGAAGATCTCCAGACACCCGATCGTGGAAGACGACGTCACCATTTATTCCGGTGCAACCATCCTCGGGCGCATCGTAATCGGACGCGGTTCAGAGATCGGCGGAAATGTCTGGGTCGATCATGATGTTCAGCCCGGATCGAAAATCGTACAAGGAAAAGCGGAAGAGACGATCTTTCGGGGAGGAGGGGAAGGTATCTGATGAAAAACCTTCCCATGAACCACTGATGGATGAGAAGACGTACAGTATCTTTCCGGTCAAGGAGATTGTCAGATCAGGTGATACCGTGGAGCTCCGGGAACAGGAGAAACCGGTAATCGGCGAGATATCCCTGAAGATATTCATCGATACCGTTGAGTATGCTTCCCTGCTCTGTCTCAATCAGTATCCCGAGGAGCTTGCCCTCGGGTTTCTCTTCAGCGAGGGCGTCATCGACTCAATGGACGATGTATCCAGTATCTCCCATAACGATCGGCTTTTTTCCGTGATGGTCAATCTTGCTCCCGGCAAGGCTGTGGACAGGTGCGAAAGCCTCAGGAGCATGACCTCGGGATGTGGGAGATGCTTTACCTATATCAACCCCCTCAAGCAGGACAAGTTCCAGGCCATACCCATCCATGACAGATTTCCCGTCATCGACCTCTTGAACGCTATGGAAGAATTCGAGGGGCGCTCGGAGCTTTTTCGAGGCGTAGGCGGTGTGCACAGCGTGCTGTTCCATCATGAAGAGTTCTCGGTCTTCAACGAGGACATAGGGCGCCACAACTGCTTCGACAAGATCGCGGGTATCCTGCTCCGGAACGGGAAGATGGGTCTTGCTGAAAGCAGCGCCATGTTCGTGAGCGGCAGGATCTCCTCCGAGATCCTCACCAAGGTGATACGGATGGGCGTACCGGTGATCGTATCACGGTCAACACCGACGGCAGCGGCCGTTCATCTCGCACAGAAGTATCGAGTCACCCTGCTAGGATATGTCCGCCGCAATTCCGGGATCATTTATGCGGGGGAAGAGCGCCTGAGCTGAAGACCCGATGTGCTACATCATCTCGAACATGGTCTCGATTCGCGTAGCGATCTGGCGCACATCCCCGTCGGAATAATCGGTTTCGATCTTCAAAAACGGGAGCTTATGCCTTCTCCTCACATGCTCTCCCACCTTGTATGACTCTATGTTGTAGCCGTGGCAGGCATGCAGGATCACATCGACCACGGCATCGGGCTTGAAGAGCTCGATGAGCCTGTCCATCTGTTCAAGGCGCCGTGTGTTGGGAGACATGCAGGAGCATGGGAGTTTCAGGTAGCGCTCGGCCAATGCCTGGATGGGGTCGCTTGCATTCTCTTCGATGGTGTCCAGAAACGACTTCATGCCGGTGCAATTGTCAATGGCGACGATGACCCCGCCCGCTTCCTCAATGACCTTGAACACCTTCGTGGCATCCCCGCCTACCGGGCACCCGGTGATGAGGATACGTGGAGCACCTTCTTTCCCGATATACGCCCCGTTCTTTTTCCTGTTCTCGAGGGCCTCTATGCAGCTCTCCAAGAGAGGCTCGATATCTGTGAAGCTTGCCGGCTGTGCGAGGAATGTCAGATCGTACATCTCCTGCCAGGAAAGGTACGAGGGTGTACCGGCGGCGTAATCGAAGATTTTTTTCATCATAGTGTTTTTTCTGTTGGTGTCCCTGATGGCGGATTCAATGGCATGTTCCGTTATTGTTGTATGGAAGGTTCTCTCCAGGAACGATTTGAGCCGGCCGATCACTTCCGCCCAGTTTCGCTTTGCCCCGTCTTCATCCGGCATCTGGGGGAGATCCATGACAAACATGGGCTTTCTGTCCGCGATGAGCTCGAACATCTTCTTCTTTCCGTCACAGGTGGTTTCAGCGACAACCGCATCCGACAAACCGAAGAAGGGGCAGGTATCGGTAATGATATATCCGTAGCTTGACTTGATGAGCGGGCATAAATTCCCGGGGAGAACGGACTCGGCGGCCTCGATGGTGCTGTTCGAAAAGGCGCACAGGACCGCAGGGACAGCGTCCATGGCCCGTATGAGCTCAAAAGGGGCATATCCGCAGTAAGCGCCCACGACACGCTTGCCCTGCTCTCTCTTGGACTGTACATAGGCCAAGGCCCGCTTGCTCGGAGCACCTGCAAACTGGTCATGAATGAGCGGTTCCATCTTTTCCCTCCTATCCTTGGGCATCTGGCAATACCTCCTCGTTCTCTGCGCGAATCATACACAAAAGGGATTCTGCGTTCTAATAGGAAGAAGCTATGATACACGGGGACGCATTCGCTTGGGTTATAGATTTTTGGAACGGCACCTGCCGAAAAGAGATTTCCAATCTAAATATTCCCGGTAATCCGGCTTTCTCGAATGCCCTTCATCTCAAGCCACGGTTCCTTAAACAGGGAGGATCCTCTTGCGTATGCAGAAATGGCGGTTCACCGGATCATCCGTCATGCAATCGCTTGTTCGGATAGGTCTTATATCCGGCTGAAGAGAGCAGGATCTTCTCACTGGTCAGCTTTCCGCTCTTTCTGCGAGCGCACAGCAGCTCACCGAAACGCATCTGTTTCACTTGAACTGAGCGCCTCGTTCATGCTGCCGGAGCGGAATCCCTGGAGATCCATGGTTACATAGACAAAGCCCGCCGTCTTGGCAATCTTGACGATCTCGGCAGTCACTTCTTCCTCCATGGCCATGCCCATCTCCTCTTTCCCGAGCTCGAGCCTGAGCAGATCGCCATGGTGCCGTGCGCGGAATATGCGAAAGCCTTTTCCGGCCAGAAAGTCTTCTACCACCTCGATCTGCCTGAGCTTGCCGGCTGTGATGGCAGAGCCGTACGGGATACGCGAGGCCATGCAGGCCATGGGCTGCTTGTCCGCTGTAGGCAGGCCGTAGATCTCGCGTGAGATGAGCCGGATATCGGCCTTGGTGAGTCCGCACTCCATGAGAGGGCTCCTTATGCCGAGCTCATGCGCCGCCTTCATCCCGGGACGGAAATCGCCCGTATCGTCACTGTTGGCGCCGTCTGCAATCGTTGATATCCCGAACTGCGCCGCAACATCCCTGATCTTGGAAAAGAGCTCTTTCTTGCAATGGTAGCAGCGGTCGGGCGGGTTGGCCGAGAAACCCGGGATATCGAGCTCTTCGGAGACGATCGTGGTGTAGCGTATGTTCCTGCTCTCGATCCATCGGACGGCCTCTTCGTACTCCCGCTTCGGATATGTGGACGAGGTGGCGATGACGGCAAGGCAATTCTCTCCCAATACTTCATGGGCCACTGATAGGAGCAGGGTGCTGTCCACCCCGCCCGAGAAGGCGACTGCGAGTTTGTCGAACGATCTGATGAAGCTTTTGAGGGCTTCCAGTTTCTCCCGTGTATCCATATTATGGGATCACCTCTCGTATGATGCCCGATCCAAGGACAACTCCCTTGTCATAGAGGGCCACGCTCTGGCCTGGAGTTATCGCCTCCTGAGGTTCGTTGAAGAGGACTGTGAGCCTGCCGTTTTCAAGCGACACGCTGCAGCCTGCCGGCGAGTGAGCGTACCGGATCTTGGCGAAGGCCCTTTCGGGAAGGCGATCTACGAGGAGATTTACGGAATCCGCCGTGAGCCCTTTTGCAGAGAGCTGCCCCCTCTCGCCTATGATGATTCTGTTGGCGGCAGTGTCTTTGGCGATGACATACAGGGTCTTGCCCCGGCTCGTGTTCATTCGCGCCCGCTGTCCGATGGTATAGAAGGCCAATCCTCTATGGGTACCGAGGACCTTACTGCTCCGATCGACGATATCGCCCGGCGGTGAGGATATATTCTTCCTCAGATAGTCCTCGGTCTTTCCTTCCGGGATGAAGCAGATGTCCTGGCTTTCCGGTTTTGATGACACCGGGAGTCCTTCTCTCTGCGCGATCTCCCTCACCTCGTCCTTGACGAGATCCGACAAGGGGAAGAGAACATGTTCGAGTGCTTCCCTCGGCATGCCGGAAAGAAAGTAGGTCTGGTCCTTCCGGGCATCCTTCGGCATTATCAGGCGACAATTCCCGTTTGATCTTTGTATCCCTGCATAATGACCGGTAGCCAGGTAATCGAATCCCATGGCCAATGCTTTCCTGAGGAGAGAGCCGAACTTGATGTGCCTGTTGCACTCGATGCAGGGGTTCGGCGTCCTGCCC
>Ga0116161_1004160_pt1 | contig 12386 bp, 7 predicted proteins | sample AD_JPNAS3_MetaG_FD_89877 | JGI IMG/M metagenome (GOLD analysis project Ga0116161, IMG submission 89877) | Active sludge microbial communities of municipal wastewater-treating anaerobic digesters from Japan - AD_JPNAS3_MetaG | ecosystem: Engineered > Bioreactor > Anaerobic > Digestate | place... | reverse complement strand
CCTCGGCGTCGAACTCGGGGTCGCCCAGGCCCGCGTGCACGGCCAATGGCGGCCGGCGCAGCAGCAGGGCCACACCGCTGTAGCCGGGCCGCGCAGCGGGGTTCCAAGTGGCCTGATAGCCCAGCGCGCGCCAGGGTTCGCCAGCGAGCTGCTCGGGCGCGGCGCGCACCTCCTGCAGGCAGACGACGTCGGGCTGCGCCGCCGCCAGCCAGTCGACAAAGCCCTTCTTCAGCGCGGCACGCAGGCCGTTCACGTTCCAGGTGATGAGGTTCATCAGTGCTGTGGCCCCAGTCTCTCAGTAGGACGGGCTTTCCAGCCCGTCCAGCCCTCGCCTGTGCGAGACATGGCAGGCGGGGACGCCCGCCCCACAGGCCCGTAGGACGGGTTTTCCAGCCCGTCAAGGGTTCGCCGGCGCGAGGGTCGGCGGGCTAGAAAGCCTGCCCCACAGGCCCGTAGGACGGGCTTTCCAGCCCGTCAAGGGTTCGCCGGCGCGAGGGTCGGCGGGCTGGAAAGCCCGCCCCACAGGCCGGTCAGTCAATGTGCAGCGCCTGTCTGGCCAGCACCTCAGGCGCATCGCCCCTCGCCAACGGCCGCAGGCGCAGGCGGAAACGCATGGGCTCGGGCATGATGAGGTAGCGCGCGAGCGGCCCCGGCCCGCAGGCCGCGCTGCCCAGGCCACAGTGGCGATGGTCCACGTTCAGTGTTATGTCGCGGCGGCGCGTGAGCTCGTGCGTGTGCGCGGCGAGCTCGAGATCGCGCGTGGTGTAGTGCAGCGCGCCCACCAGGAGCGGCTCATCGCCCACCACGAGCAGCCCTTCGCCCGCCCGGCTGCTGAGCGCCGCCCAGCGCACGCCGGCCTTGGCGCCGTTCTCCTGCGGAAAGATGTAGGGCACGTACTGCGCATCGACCGTGCCGCTGTAGAGGCCCAGGCGGGCGCCCTCCTGGCGATCGGGGTAGGCCTCGTGCGGGCCACGCCCCAGCCAGGTGAAGGTGTTGTAGCGGCCGGGCACGACCATCTGCAGCCCCACGCGCGGCAACGGCGGCAGCTCGCCGTCGGGCACGACCTCGACGTCGACGAGCACATCGCCCGAGCCGAGGATGATGTAGGCCAGCGTCGCCTCTACCCCCGCCGCGCACCCCGGCGCGGCCAGCCGCGCGCGCACGGCGACACGCACCGCCTGCGCGCTCAGCCGCTCCACGGTGACGGTCCGGATCGCTTCGCGCAGCCGGTCGAGCCCGGCCTCGCGCCAACGCTGCGCCAGCCGCTCCTCGCTCGAGTCGTTCAGGTCGTTGTCGGTCGGCGCGCGCCACAGCGCCAGCCGCGGCCCACCCTTGAGCACGTGGCGGCCATGGTGCTGCCAGGCGATGCGGCCGGTGCGGCGGCTGATGGCCACGGACCAGTCGGCCCCACGCAACTCGACCACTGCGCCGAGGTCCTCGACCTCCACCGCCGGCATGCCGGCCGTCGTAAGCACCGGCGCCGCCGCGGCAATCGGCAGCGCGAGCTGCGCCCAGGCCACTTCATGCCCAGCCTCGGCCCACGGCGCGGCTTCGGCCAGCGCAAAGCTGAGCTCCAGGTGATAGACAACGCCCGGCTCGGGCTGCGGCCGCTGCAGGGGGATGCGCACGAGGCCGCGCTCGCCGGGTGCGAGCGGCGGCGCCGGCCGCGTGCCCCGCTCGATGGCGCGCCCGTCGGCCAACACCGCCCAGTGGATGGCCAGGTGGCCGAGGCTCAGGAAATCGTAGCGGTTCTCGACCTCCACCAGCCCCGCGGCCGCGTCCACCGCCCGCACGCGCACCGGCTCGAGCACCTTCTTGTGCTCCCAATAGCAGGGGTGCGGCGTGCGGTCGGGCCAGACCAGGCCATTGATGCAAAAGTCGCCGTCGTGGCGCGCCTCGCCGAAATCGCCGCCATAGGCGTACCATGGGCGGCCGCTGGGCGTGTGCTGCAGCAGGCCCTGGTCCACCCAATCCCACACAAAGCCGCCGCTGCAGCGCGGGTGCGCCTCGATGAACTCCCAGTACTCCTTGAGGTTGCCCGGCGAGTTGCCCATGGCGTGGGCGTACTCGCACATGAGGAGCGGGCGCGCCTCGCCTGGCGCCTCGGCCAGCTCGACGAGACTGGTGCGCACTCTGCCGGCGTCGGCGAGCGCGGCGACGGGCGGCTCCAGGCGCGGGTACATCACGCTAACGATGTCGACCGCCGGCGCGTCGCCGGCCGGCTCGTAGTGGATGGGCCGCGTCGCGTCGTGGGCGCGCACCCAGGCCGCCGCATCGTCGATGTTGGGGCCATAGCCCGACTCGTTGCCCAGCGACCAGATGATGACCGAGGGGTGGTTCCTGTCGCGCTGCACCATGCGCGCCACGCGCTCCACGCAGGCCTCGCGCCACAGCGGGTCGCGGGCCGCCTCGCCCCACAGACCGTGCGCCTCCTGGTTGGCTTCGTCGATGACATAGAGCCCGTAGCGGTCACAGAGGTCGTACCAGCGTGGGTCGTTGGGATAGTGCGAGGTGCGCACGGCGTTGATGTTGCCCTGTTTCATCAGCCTGATGTCGTGCTCCATCGACTCGACGCTGACGACGTGGCCGCGCTCGGCGTCGTGCTCGTGGCGGTTGACGCCGCGCAGCAGCGCCGGCGCGCCGTTGACCAGCAAACGCCCGCTGCGGATCTCGACCCGGCGAAAGCCGACGTTGCAGCGCTCGACCTCCAGCACCTGGCCGCCGGGGGCCTTGAGCGTGAGCAGCAGCGTGTACAGGGAGGGGTCCTCGGCTGACCACAGGTGCGGGCCGGGCACAGCGCGCGCGAGCGCCACGGCCGCCTCGCCCTCTTGCGAGGCCGGCACGTCGCCACTCACAGGCTCGGCCCACAGCGCCGCGCCCTCGTCGTCGTAGAGCATGGCCTCGACGCGGCAGCCCGCCGGCAGCGGCCCGGTGTCGCTGCGCACCCGCGCCGTGACTTTAAGCGTCGCGTCAGTGTACCCCCCGTCCAGGCCGGTCACGACAACAAAATCCCACAGGTGCAGCGGCGGCATGGCCATGAGGGAGACGTCGCGGAAGATGCCCGAAAGCCGCCACATGTCCTGGTCTTCGAGCCAACTGCCGTCGCACCAGCGGTAGACGCGCACGGCCAACAGGTTGTCGCCCGGCCGCACGTAGGGCGTGATGTCGAACTCGGCCGGCAGCCGCGAGTCCTGGCTGTAGCCCACCGCGTGGCCGTTGACCCAGACGTGGCAAGCGGAATCGACCCCGTCGAAGACGAGCAGGATACGCCGCCCCGCCCACGCCGCCGGGACCTCGAGGCGGCAGCGGTACGAGCCGGTGGGGTTGTCATCGTGGGGCACGTGCGGATAGTCGTCGGGGTCAAAGGGGTACTGGACGTTGACGTAGATGGGCCGGTCGTAGCCCTGGAGCTGCCAGTTGCCCGGCACGGCGATATCGTCCCAGCCGGAGTCGTCGAGCGCCGGTTCGGCAAGATCGGCCGGCGCCGTGGCTGGGTTGGGGGCGTAGCGGAACTTCCAGGTGCCGTTCAGCAGCCTGAACCAGGGCGAGGCCGTGCGCTCGCCCACCAGCGCCACCCGTGCGTCGGAGTAGGGCACCAGCGTAGCGTGGCCGGGCTCCTTGTTGCGGCCCAAGATAGCGGGGTTATCCCAATCAGGCAACGTCTCTGCGCGGGGCATCGCTTCCTCCGTACACACATGCAGCGGATAGCGGTCGCCGTGCATAGTACCCCATTTCCGCCGGGCGCGCCAATTGCCAGTATGCTTTCAGTGGGTTTTATGGAGGTGGGTCGGCTCCGCCCGCAGCCCGCGGGCGGAGCCGACCCACCTCCATAAAACCCACTGAAGAGAGAAGGAGAAGCACGACGGCGCAGCCTGTTGGTACAGGCTGCGCCGTCGTGTGGGAAGAAGGCGGGAGTGGATGGGAGTCGAACCCACCAGGGACGCCTCTACAGCGCCCCTCAGACGGTTTTGAAGACCGCGGAGCCCACCAGGACTCAACCACCCCCGAACGCCCTTGGAGGATACGCGATTCCGCCTGCCAGGTCAAATCGCGCTGTGACGCGGGCAGTCGACAGACCCGTTTGTAGTGCGGGAGAGCGGGCGCGCGGGCAGCCTCTTCGAGGCTGCCCGCGCGCCCGCTCTCCCGCACTACAAGCATTGGGCGGCGCCCTCGTGGCACACTCCTTGCGGCAAAGCCAACGCAGAAGGCATCTCCTGTCTTGGCTGGAGATTGCTTCGCTGCGGCTCGCAATGACAGGTCAAGGTTCTGTGCTGGACACAGGGTTCCGAGACCCAGGGGCACTCGCTATGACAAGCTTCTCAGCAGAGGAGGTTCCATGGCCCAGGTACAGTTCATTCTCAACTCGGGCGCCGAGATCGACGGCGTGATCCAGGGAGATCCGGGGCACGTGGCCACCCAGATCTCCGAGGCCATGACCGGTTCGCGGCCGGTGATCGTCTATGGCCTGCCCGAGCTCGAGCTCAGCAGCATCAACATCGTCAACCCCCTGGCCATCGCTGCGGTCCGCGTGGTCGAGGGAGAGGCCATCCCCGCCCGCTAACCTGCACAGGAGTCTGGCAAACCTGACAGGTCTTCGAAGGCCTGTCAGGTTTGCCGCCACACCGCGCGCAAACCCCCTCCTGAGCATTTGTCAGCGCTTGGCCCCTGTGCTACACTCTCTTCACTCTGTGCCCAACCGCTCCCCGCTGAGCAGGAGCTATGCCTTGACGCTGGTACACACGCTGCAACGCGCCCTGATGCGCGGCAGGCTATGGTACGTGCTCGTCGCCCTGGCCGTGTGCCTCGTGGTCGGCGCCGCGGGCGGGGCCGCTGTCGCCCTGCTGACCCCGGTCTACGCGGCTGCGCTGGCTGTGGGCACGGCCGGGGGCCTGCTGATGCTGCGCAGCCGTCGCTTTACCCTGGCGGTCATCGTCGCCATTATCTGCCTCTTGCCCTTCGCCAGCCTGCCGCTGAATGTGGGCTTTTCGCCCACATTCCTCAATCTGGCGCTGGGCGTCATCTTTTTCGTCTGGGCGGTGCGCGCGGCCACCGGTCGCCAGGAGCCTTGGGCGTCGTCGCCCGTTTCGCCCGCCGTGGCCGTCTTTCTGCTGTTGACGTTCGGCACCTTCATTGCCGGCCTGAGCCACGCCGCGCTCAGCGCCACCTCACTGCGCCAGTTCATCGAGATCCCGCTGGGCATCGCAATCTTTTTCGCCTTACTGAACAACGTGCGCACCAAGAAGGATGTGGAGCAGCTCACCCTCTGGCTCATCCTGGGCGGTACAGCCGCGGCGGCCATCGGCATCGTGCTCTACTTTGTCCCCCAATCGCTCGCCATCCGCCTGCTCTCGGCGCTGGGCCGCTTCCGCTACCCGTCGGGTGCTGGCGTGCTGCGCTTCGTCGAAGACAACCCCGGCCTCCCCATGCGCGCCATCTCTACCTCGGTGGACCCCAATGTCCTCGGCGCACTGCTCGTGCTGACCATGGGCCTCACCGCGCCGCACCTGGTAGCCTCGCGGCCCTTTGTTAGGCGCCGCTGGCTGGCGCTGGGCATGGCCATCTCGGGGGTATGCCTGATCCTGACCTACTCGCGCGGCTCCCTCGCGGGGCTCGTCGCCGGCCTGGGCCTGCTGGGCCTGGTGGGCCGCTACCGGCGATGGCTGCTCATCGTGATCCTGGCCGGCGTGCTGCTGCTGTTCCTGCCGCAGACGCAGGCCTACGTGGCCCACTTTATCGAAGGGATACAGGGCCAGGACCTGGCCACCCAGATGCGCTTTGGCGAGTACAAAGATGCCTTGGCCCTCATCCAGCGTTACCCCTGGCTGGGCGTCGGCTTTATCGACTCGCCCGACATTGACCTCTACATCGGTGTCTCCAACCTCTACCTGCTCCTCACCGAGCGCATGGGGCTCATCGGCCTGGTTGCGTTCCTGTCTTGCGTCGGCTCTTTCTGGCTGACCCTGTTCGCCGCCTGGCGGCGCGACCGCCAGACGCAGGCGCTCGCCCCGTGGCTCTTGGGGCCGGCCGTGGCCATTGCCGGCGGCATGACCACCGGCATCTTTGACCATACCCTGTTCAGTTTTCCGCACGCCGTGACCCTCTTCTGGCTCATCATCGGCCTGGGCGCCGCCACCGCCCGCCTGGCCTCGGCCGAGTGCCGGTCGCACACCTGACAGGTCTTCGGAGACCTGTCAGGTGTGCGACCGGCATGTTGCCGCTCAGCAGCAATGGCGGTATAATCAGCATGTGCCCTGGTGTGAGCGCACGGGGCACGGCACCACAACGGCATCATCGCAGAGGCGACAAGCCACAGTTCAGCCAATGGCCGACCAAGGAGGCAACCCATGGAGGTCACGTCTCGCCAGCTCAAGCGTGTGGATCTCGTGAAGGTCAACGGCCGTGTCGACAGCGCGACCGCGCCCCAACTCGAGGCCGCCCTGCAAGGTATCACCGCTCAGGAGCGCTTTCACATCGTCATCGACATGCAGGACCTCGAGTACCTGAGCAGCGCGGGCCTGCGCGTCCTGGTCAGCACGCTCAAGCTGGTGCGGCGTTGGAACCGGGGCGACCTCCGCCTCGCCAACGTGCCCCCACGCATCAGCGAGGTCCTCGATTTGGCCGGTCTGAACGTCCTCTTCCAGAGTTTCGACAATACGACCGACGCGGTCGGCAGCTTCTAGGAGCCATCGGCTGAGAGTTGGTTCCTTGATGCTCGACCACTATGACCTCACAGTATCCAGCGACCTGGCGAACCTGGCCCGCATCGCCGATTTCGTGGCCGGCGCGGCCCTGCAACTGGGCCTGACTGAGCAGCAGGTCTTCGAGGTGCAGATGGCGACCGACGAGGCGTGCGCCAACGTCATCCAGCACGCCTACGGCCCGGGCGTGCCTGGCGAGCTCCACGTCCGCTGCGAGCTGGCCGGCGGTGATTTCGTCGTCACCATCCGCGATCGCGGCCGCCCCTTCGATCCCCGCCAGGTGCCGCCGCCCGATCTCACTTGCCCCCTGGAAGAGCGCCAGATCGGCGGCCTGGGCCTCTACTTCATGGGCCAGCTGATGGACCGCGTCGTCTTCCGCTCTGACCCTCAGACGGGCAACGAGCTCAAGATGTACAAGAGGAGGTCGCCTTGAGCGAGTTTCCCACTCGGGAGATCGGCGGGGTCATCATCGTCGAGGCCGAGGGCCGGCTCGATGCCCTGGTGGCCACGCCGTTCGGCGAGACCCTCAGGCAGGCCCTCGAGCGCCAAGCCCGCGTGGTGGTCGATATGGCCCATGTGACCTACATCTCGAGCAGTTGCCTGCGCGTGTTGCTCATGGGGGTGAGGCTGGCGCGCCGCGAGGGCGGCGACCTCAAGCTCTGCTGCCTTTCGCCCCGCGTGCGCCAGATCTTTGCCCTGGCTGGGTTCGATCTGGTGTTCCAGCTCTGCGAGACGCGGGCCAAAGCCCTGGCCTCTTTCGCGCCTGCCGGCGGTCCCGAGCACCTATGCGCCAGCGCCTGAAGCATCGGCCAAGTGGTCCTGTGAAGGCTCCCACACGGCCGATTGGCGCCCTACAACGCCTACAAGCCGCCTGTGGCGGCCAAGGGGGGCTAGTGGTCTGCCGCACTGAACTTGATGCGCTCCGACGTCCACAAGGGGCGAGGCTACGCCCATCAGAATCAATGCGGCAGACCACTAGGCTGCGTCGCCTATGCGATCACTTGATGTTCTAGCCGGCCGCCGAGCCGTGGCGGCCGCCATCTATGAAGGAGCAGTGGGGCTTCTTGGCTGTGCGGCCCTGCTCTACGCCACCTGCACTGCCGGCCGACCGGGCGATCTCAGGGCCGCGCTCCTCTTCCTGCTCCTGGCCATCGCCCTCAAGCGCGAGGGCTTTCGCGTGGCGCACCTCGTCACCCACAGCCTGGCGGGCATCGCCGCGCTGGCCGCCCTCGTCGCCCTCGGCCGCATCCAGGGCGCCTGGGTGGCCGCGCTCTCGGGCTCGCTCTTCCTGGCGTCGCGCATCCCCGAAGCCGATCGTCCTGCGGGCGCCGGCCGCCTGCGGCTGGCCCTGTTCGGCGGCGGCCTCAACGCCCTGATGGCCTTGGCCGGCGCCGCCCTCTACCAGGCGCTCGGCGGCAGCTACGGCCCGGCCGCGCTCACCTGGCGCGACCTCGTGCCCCTGGCCGGCCTGGCGCTCACCTGGTTCCTGATCGATCACGTCGGCTGGAGCGTGTGCATCGCCCTCGAGGGCGGCACAGCGCGCCTCGGCAGCTTTCTGCGCGCCATCTACGGCTACTCTATCGCGGTCGAGCTGCTGCCGCTGCCCATCGGCGCCGTCGTAGCCGTCGCCTACGCCGCGGCCGGCTTGCCTGCCTTCATCCTGCTCGCAGTGGCGCTCGTCGCTGCGGGCGCGGTGCTGTGGCGCCTCAGCCTCACCCTCGACCGCGCCCATGCCCGCGTCGCCGGCCTGACCGCCCTCACCGCCTTCAGCCGGGCGCTGCTGGCCGCCAAGCTCGACGTGCTGGAGCTCTGTCGCCTGCTGCATGCCCACACCTCCAGGGTCGTCGATGCGCAGCGCTCCTGGCTCGCGCTGTACGACCCCCGCCAAGGCACGCTGGAGACGGTCGTGGCCTCCGGCGCCGCAGCCCCGGCCCCCGGCCTCCTCAACTGGCTGCAGAACGAGCGCGCGCCGCTCCTGGTGCGCGACGCCACCCGTGAGCGCCTGCCCTTCGCTCCAGTCGACGCCGGCTTCCGTTCGACCCTGATGGTGCCCCTGCAGGCCGCCGGCACCCTTATCGGCATGCTCGCCGTCGAGAGCTCGGCGCCTGGCGCCTACAGCGATGGCGACCTGGGCACGATAGCGGCCTTTGCCAACCTGACGGCCATGGCCATCCAGAACGCGCGCTCGCTCGAGGCCGAGCAGCGGCGCGCCCGGCAGCTCGCCACCATCGGCGAAGTCTCGCGCCGCGTGATCGCCATTGTGGGCATGGAGCGACTCTTCAGCGGCGTCGTGCACCTGATCCGCGACACCTTTGGCTACTATGACGTGCAGCTCTTCACCATCGACTCGGCCGGGGGCCAGCTCGTCTTCCAGGCCAGCACCACGCCCGCCATCCAGGAACGCGGCATCGCGGTGGCGCGCGGGCAGGGGCTGGTCGGCTGGGTGGCCGAAACAGGCCAGCAGGCGGTGATCGACGACGTCGCTGCCGAGCCGCGCTTCCGCACCGTCGAAGGGCTGGAAAGGACGCGCTCCGAGGCCGTCGTGCCGCTCAAGATCGAGGAGCGTCTGGTCGGCATCCTCGACGTGCAGAGCGACCGGCCGCATGCCTTCGGCGAGGAGGACCTGTTCGTCCTGCGCACCCTGGCCGACCAGGTGGCCATCGCCATCGAAGACAACCGCCTCTACCGTGCCGAGAAGGCGCGGCGCCAGCTCGCCGACACGCTGCTCGAGATGGCCGGCGCGCTGAACTCGACCCTCGAACTGCAGGTGGTGCTCGACCTGGTCCTCACCCAATTGCAGCGCGTGCTGCACTACGATGGCGCCGCCATCCTCGAGTGGGAGGACGGGCATTTCTGCATCGTCGCCGGCCGCGGCCCGCGCTACGCCGGCCCCGACCGCTGCCTGACTTTGGCCGAGGATGCCGGGCTGCGGCGGCTGGTCGTCGAGCGCGCGCCCATCGTCTTTGCTGCCGCAGACCGGCCCGGCGCCACCGCTCTGGCCGTGCCCCTCCTGGTCATGGAGCATCTGTTTGGCGCCCTCATCATCGAGCGCCTGGGCGCCACGAGCAGCTACGCGCCCGAGGAGATCGGCGTTGTCGCGGCCTTTGCCAACCAGGCAGCGGTGGCCATCGAAAACGCCCGCCTCTACGAGGCCGAGCAGCGCCGCTCGCGCGAGCTGGCCACGGTCGCCGAGGTGGGCCAGCGGGTGGCCAGCATCCTCGACCTCGATGAGCTCTTTGTGCAGATCGTCGAGCTGGTGCGCCAAGAGTTCGGCTACTACCACGTCTCGATCTTTACAGTCGAGGGCGACACGGGAGGCATTGCCTTCCGCGCCAGCACCAGCCAGCGCATCCGCGAGCGGGGGCTCGCCGTACGCAGCGAAGCGGGCATCATCGGCTGGGTCGTCACCCACGGCGAAGCGCTCGTGGCCAACGACGTCGCCGCCGAGCCGCGCTACGAGGCCGACGAGGCCCTGCCCGATACCCGCGCCGAGCTGGCCGTGCCCCTACGCGTCGAGGGCCGCACCGTCGGCATCCTCGACATTCAGAGCGACCGCCCGGGCGCCTTTGGCCCCGAAGACCTCTTTGTCACCCAGACCCTGGCCGACCAGGTGGCCGTGGCCATCGAGAACGCGCGCCTCTACGCCGCCCAGCAAGAAGAGGCCTGGGTCTCGACCGCACTGCTGCAGGTGGCCGAGAGCCTGGCGAACCTGATCGGCGTCGACGAGGTGCTCGATGCCGTCATCCGCCTGCTGCCCCTGCTCGTGGGCGTCGACCGCTGCGCCATCTTTTTGCGCGACCAGGACGCCGGGCACTATCAGGCGGCGCGCGTGCACGGCCTGCCCGCAGCTCTGCGCGAGGCCTTCCTGGCGCAGACCCTCGAGGCACTGGCGCCGGCGTTGTGGCAGGCCGGCACCCAGGCCCCAGCCCCGGCGCCGCTGGACCTGCGCGAGGCCGGCCTGGCCCACGAGGCTGAGCGCGCCTTGGGCGTGGCTGGGGGCATGGCCCTGCCGCTGCGCGCCGGCGGCGAGACCATCGGCGTCCTCCTGGCCGGCTACGAGCAGGCCACAGCGCCCCTGGGCCGCAGCCACCGCGCCATCCTCACCGGCATCGCCAACCAGGCGGCCATGGCCATTCAGAATGCGCGCCTGTACGTGGCCCAGCGTGAGGAGGCCTGGGTATCGACCGCGCTGTTGCAGGTCTCCGAGCTCGCCGGGCGCACCCGCAACCTCGACGAGATCCTGGCCAGCCTCGTCCGCCTCACCCCCATGCTGGGCGGCGTGGACCGCTGCTGCGTCTTTCTGTGGGACCGCGAGCGCGGCCGCTACGTCGCCTCGCAGGCCTACGGGCTGCACGACGAGCTGCGCGAGCGCTTTGGCGGCCTGCGCTTTGCGCCGGGCGAGTTCCCCCTGCTCGACCAGGTGCGCGCCGGCCGCGAGCTGGTGCTGGCAGAAGCCGGCGACACGGCCCGCCTCGTGCCCGCCGAGCTGGCCCATGCCTCGGGCGCGGCCTCGGCCCTGGCCCTGCCGCTGCGCACGCAAGACGAGGTGCTGGGCGTCATGCTCGTCGACCACGCCGGGCCGGCACATCGCTTCAGCCAGCAGCGCATCGCGCTGCTCGCCGGCATCGCCAACCAGGCCGCCCTGGCCATCGAGAACGTCCAGCTCTACCATGAATCGCTCGAGAACGAGCGCATGGCGCAAGAGCTGGCGGTGGCCCGGCAGATCCAGGCGACCTTCCTGCCCGAAGCCTGCCCCAAGATCCCGGGTTGGTCGGTCGCGGCCACTTCGCGGCCGGCCCGCGAGGTCGGCGGCGACTTTTACGACTTTATCGCCCTGGGCGAGCGTCTGCTGGGCTTGGTCATTGCCGACGTCTCCGACAAGGGCGTGCCGGCGGCGCTGTTCATGGCCCTCTCGCGGGCCGTTATGCGCGCCAGCGCCGTCGAAGGGCGCTCGCCCGCAGCCACACTGGGCCGCGTCAACGACCTGTTGCTGGCCGATACACGCTCGGGCATGTTCGTCACCCTCTTCTACGGCATCCTCGACACGGCGAGCGGCCAGCTCGTCTACGGCTCGGCCGGGCACAACCCACCCTTCTGGCGGCCACGCCGCAGCCGTCGCCTCGTGCGCCTGGCCTCGCGCGGCATAGCCCTGGGGGTCATCGAGCAACCGCTGATCGACGAGGCCCACATCACACTGCAGCCCGGCGATGCCCTGGTGCTCTATACCGACGGCGTGACCGAATCGTTCGACCTCAACGAGCGTGAGTTCGGCGAAGGCGGCCTGCAGAAGGCCATTCACGCTGCCGGGCCCGTAGCCGCAGCGCCACTCGTAGCCGCCATCAACCAGGCTGTGCACGACTTTGTGTGCGGCGCCCCACAGCACGACGACTATACCCTGCTGGCCATCGCGCGAGACCCCTAACAGTTGGCTCCGCTCAGACCTGACACACCGATTTCCATGGCGGGTGGTCAGCGCCAGCTCTCTGGCAAGAACTCGGGCCAGCTCGCGCCGCGGCTGACAGACGGTTTCTCCTGCTGCAGGGTGGCCCCCCCCTACCGTTCCCCCGCGACGGGGGAACGGTAGGGGGGGGCCACCCTGCAGCAGGAGAAACCGTCTGTCAGCCGCGGCGCGAGCTGGCCCGAGTTCTTGCCAGAGAGCTGGCGCTGACCACCCGCCATGGAAATCGG
>Ga0116161_1004153_pt1 | contig 12398 bp, 16 predicted proteins | sample AD_JPNAS3_MetaG_FD_89877 | JGI IMG/M metagenome (GOLD analysis project Ga0116161, IMG submission 89877) | Active sludge microbial communities of municipal wastewater-treating anaerobic digesters from Japan - AD_JPNAS3_MetaG | ecosystem: Engineered > Bioreactor > Anaerobic > Digestate | place... | reverse complement strand
TTACTTCCTATATTGTATCACATTGTCCATATAAAAGTTGTTTTAACAACTATAACCTGTCCATTCCGCTTTTTGTATAACGAATTGGAAGTGATGATTCGTAATGCTTTGACTAATAAAGGGTATTTTCGGCTATATAGATAACAAAAAAAATGCACCTTTTTGGTGCATTTAAAAAAGAAAAAAAGTTTATTTTAGGTGAGATAAATGAAACTTTCAGAGCTGCTTTGGGAATGGCTGTATGGTTTTCATAAGGATAATATAAAAATTCAGACATTCGTCCGGTACGAATGTGCCATCAACAATTATTTTCTCCCCCACCCCATCAGCAATCTCAACATCAAAAAAATCACTGCACGTGATATTCAGGCCTTTATCAATAAGAAGAAGAGGAAGCGAAGCCGAATGACAAAAGGGGCTCTTTCCATTAGTTCTGTAAATATCATCATTACGGTATTGAAATCCGCTTTCGGTTATGCGTTGGAATTCGGTTTAATCAAAGAAAACCCCTGCGATAAAATCAGACGCATTTCATCAATCCGCCAAAGAAAAGAGGTCCTGGCTTTTACCGTTCAGGAACAAATCAAAATCGAAAAATACATTAACTCCCTTAACAATCCTGAGTATTTCGGGATAATCCTTTGTTTATATACGGGACTAAGAATCGGCGAGTTGCTTGCCTTGGAGTGGAGTGATATTGATTGGGAAACCGGGATTATGACCATAAATAAAACTTTGTATACCACTAAAAACGAAAAAGGGGAATGGTACACCGAAATAAATATGCCCAAAACCAAATCCTCAGTCAGGGAGATTCCTTTGCCGGGTTTTGTATTAATGGAGTTAAGGAAATTGAAGTTGAAATCCAAAAGCAACTATGTTGTTTCCAAAAATAACGGAAAGCCAATGCAATCGAAATTGCTTCGGTGGCGATTTAGCGAATTAACCAAAAAGATAGGTGTAAGAAGACTTAATTTCCATGCTTTAAGACATACCTTTGCCACCCGCGCACTTGAATCGGGAATGGATGTCAAGACTTTGGCAGAAATCATGGGACATGCCAATGCTACCATAACCCTGAATACCTATGCTCATTCCATGACCGAACATAAAAAGAAGATGATGAATAATTTGCCTTGTTTGATTAATTATCAGTAATATAAGACTCGGGAGTTTTTTGATTAAACCAAAGAAACCGGAAATTGACCGTTAGGCAAGTTTTTTAGATTTCGAAAAGGAAAGCGATTGGGATTGTCGCTTTCCTTTTTTCCTTCCCGTTTTTAATAATTGATTATCAAAATTGGACGAATAAATTCCCCTAAACCGGATTTACTGATAAAAACAATTCGCGGATTTATTTTTTTTTAAAAAAAAGGGTAATAAATTTTCGTCAGCTTTTTCCTATTGGATAATCAAGTTTTATCATAAGAAATATTGGAGAGTAAGAACAAAAACTTTTCTCATAAGGTGATTATTTAGCAATCAATTTCCAATTCATAGATTTTTATTTGTCAAAAATAGGGAAAAAACTAGTCCTATTATGGTTGATTATTTTTGAAAATAAAAAAACCTTCTGCTTTAGGTTTTGGTAACATGACCAGCCATTTTAACAGAAGGTTGCAAATCAAGAAACGGATTTTTTAAACTCACTTTAAATTAATGGAATTAATAAAAGTAACAGTTTCTCCTTGTGAAGAAGCGATGCGGAAATTGCCTTACGATTCCTCTTGTTAATTCATCTGCCATTAACATGGCTTGATGTTCCATTTCGTCATATAAAGCAACATTTTGTTCTAAGTTACTGTTTAAGAAATTGGTTGCTTCTGAATTAACCAAATTTAAATGATCATAAAGCATTTTTTGCCATTCAAGGTAGTTCCAGTACGGATTGATACTTGCAAGGAATCTGGCAATTTCATCTGCATTCCCAAACCAGTGGGTGGTTAGTTTTGTGACTTGACTAGTGTCATTGTTTTTGGCGGCGGTTACAATCTCCGCCGCAATCACCAAATGCTCCTTTAAAAGCTCTTCAAAGGTGGTGGCATTTGCTTCCCCGTAAAACGGGGCAAGCGCGTTCTTGAAATCGGTGGGGTTTCTGAGTAACCGGGAGATTGCAAATTCTTTTTCCGGAGCATCATAGACGATATCCTGGATTACGTTACGGGTCCAAGTGATGTGCTGTTCCCACAACAGGCGCATCAAGTTGTTTAGATTTAAAACTTGTTCATTGACGGGCACGTTCAACATGTTTTACCTCATGGGAATCAAGATGACTTGACCGATTAACAGATTATATGGGTTTAGTCCCGGATTTACGCTCATGATGGCATCAACGGTCGTGTTGAAACGTTGGGCAAGAAAAAACAATGTGTCCCCCGGCTGAATGGTATATGGTAATAATTGAAATGTCATTTGCATTTTTAACCTTCCTTTTCCTTTTATTTTCAATATATCATATGACAATCGCACGGTGCGGTAGCGGGCAATAGTTGGATTTTTCCTTCGATTTTGATTAAAATGTTATAAAAGTGCTTGTGGACGATTTAAAAAAGTGCTATATTATAGGTAAAGATTTTTCGGAAGAAATGATTTTTGTTATTTTATTGGCTCGTTTTTATAAATAAATGACTTCTTAAGTACTCCTGGATGTGTTTTTATTGAAACGAAAAACGTTTCGGTAAAGTTTTCCCAAATTCAATTAGCTATTCTGTATTGGTTCATTTGATAAAAAAATCTTGCAAAATGTCGACTGCTTTTTTTAACATCATGAATATAATAAGGAAAAGATTTGTTTCTATTGGTTGATAAAAAGAAAGGAAAAAGTTAGAAAATGAAAAAAATAGCTATCATTTATGGGGGTAAAACGGGAACAACCAAAAAATGCGCCGGGATTTTAAAAAGTCTTATTCCCGAAGCATTTGTTTTTTCGGTCAACGAGGATTTCAAGTTAGATGACTATGACGTTTTGGTCTTCGGATCATCCATACGCATGGGACGCCTTGATAAAGGCATCCGAAAATTGATTAAAAGAAACAGCCAAGTATTGAAAAACAAAAAAACGGCCTTTTATGTTTGCCACGCCTTGCCTGATTATCAAAAAATAATCGACGATGCCTTGCCATCCTGGTTCAAAGAACAGGCTGTTTCCCTGAAAAGTTTTGGCGGCGAAATTCACATTGATGAGGCCAAGGGTTTTACTAAACTATTGATTAAATTCATGTTAAAAACGGTTCCGAATCAAATCAAACAAATCGATGAAGAAGCAATTCAGACTTTCGCCAACAAAATCAAATTATTGCTTTAGGTGAAAGTATGAAAAAATTCTATGTGTTTATTGGCTTTTTGTTGTTTTTTGGTTATTCAAAGCATGGCAAGCAAACAGGAGAAAGAAATTGCGCTTTTGAAGATTGAACCGATTAATCTGATTTATGTGGAAGACGGTATTTATTACGGGGAAACCGATACAACCTTTGTCAAAGTTAAAGTAAATGTCGAAGTAAGAGATCATAAAATTATCAAAATCGAACTTTTGGAACACCAAAACGGTTTCGGCAAAAACGGAGAAAGCGTGATTTCGGAAATGGAGAAAAATAATTCCATTGATGTATCCAATGTGAGCGGTGCCACGAATTCGAGTATTGCGATTTGGTATGCGGTGGCAGAAGCCCTTAAAAAAGGCTTAAGATCCGATATCGAGTAGAAAATCAATTATTAGCGATAAGGGTGAGTAAAAACAAAAGATTATTGCTCACCTCTTATTTTATCAGAAAAAGGTAATCACTTTTAAATACAACTAAAAACGACACCTAAAAAGTAAACCTACAGGTTTTTTTGTTAAAATAATTGATTTTTTAAAGAGGTTTTACCGACAAAAAAAGTTTTACCAAGAAAAAGAAAGTTTAAATTGTTCTATTAATAAAGGAGCGTGAGTGTGTTTTGTTCAAGTCCAAAAAGACGGTTTTATTTATAGTTTTGACTTTATTTATTTGCTTTACTGCCGGCTGTACCCTTTCGGGTAAAAGCACTGTCCTCAAAATCGAAAAAATCAGTAATGCGATCAATCCCGACTTTAATCGGATCAAAAACCTATCCTTAGGCGATTATGACAGCGAATTTGTATCCCTTTTGCAAAATTTCTGTGCTAGAAGCGCTTCAGCCATCATCGAAGAAAGCGAAAAGAATATCGTAATTTCCCCTATCAGTTATTATCTGACACTCGCAATGCTTTCGGAAATGACGAACGGGATAACTTTTGCAGAAATCCTAGCTTCCTTGGAAATGCCTTCTCTTGAATATGTACGCACCAATACCAAGCAGATGTATGAAAAATTGTTCGACATCACAAGCGAAAATGAGAAAATTCTGCTTGGCAACTCCATTTGGATCGATGACCAATTTTCAGTCAAAGAAGACCTTTTAAACGATTTGGCCGAATATTATTATACTTTGTCTTATAACGGCGATTTGCAATCGCTCGATACCGCCGCCAAAATCAAAAAGTGGATCGATTCGATGACGGGCAACCTCATCAAATCGGTTCCGGAAGATTTTCTGGGCGATGACAGTGCGGTTTTTATGTTGTTTAACACTATCTATTTTGAAAATTCGTGGTTCAAACCGTTTGACAAAACCACCAAAAAAGGCGATTTCTATTTATCAAGCGGCGAAAGCGTAAGAGTCGATTTCATGAACTGTTCGGATGCGGAAACGGCTTTTTTGTCCCCGCGCTTCACAAGCTATCATAAAGCCTTTAACCAAGGGTATTCGATGCAATTCGTTTTGCCTAACGAAAACGAAAGTCCTTTTGACTTGGTAAACGATTTGGAAATATTGAAAGAAATCCTGACTCTGTCGCTTTATAACAAAAAAGCCGACGTAACGATCACGATAGCCTGCTCCGTGATTCCTAAATTTGCTTACCGTTTCGATTGCGACTTAATTTCCGCCTCGCAAAAACTGGGCATTAACGACATCTTTAATCAAGCCAATCGGGGATTTACCAAAGTGAATGAAAGGATTCCGGTATATGTTTCGGGTTACAACCAAAAAGCATACGTCGAACTCGACCAAAACGGCGTTAAAGCAGCTGCGGTAACGCAGGTTACCGGAGAAATAACATCGGTTAATCCGGTTCAACCGATTACAATTCAATTTGACCGGCCGTTCCTTTACGTCATCTACGACAAAGAACATATTCCGCTTTTCATCGGAATCGTAAATAATCCTTCCGGGCAATAAACAAGTATTTAAATTAAAAAATCACCTCATAATAATTGGAGAATTTAATGAGGTGATTTTTTTGTTGGGAATAATTTTAGGGTTATTGGCAGGAATATTAATGAGTGTTCAGGGTGTATTCAATACCAAAGTAATGGAAGCATCCAACATGTGGGCCACGAATACTTGGGTTCATCTGAACGCATTTTTGGTCTCGCTTTTGATTTGGTTTGGGAAAAAAGACGGTTCCTTGGGAAGCGTGTTTGACGTGGAAAATAAAGTTTATTTGCTCGGAGGAATAATCGGAGCTTTAATTACCTTTACGGTAATCAAAAGCATCGGTGGACTCGGACCGATTTATGCGACAATGTTGATCTTAATCGCGCAACTCCTGACATCGGGAATTATCGAAGCTTTCGGATTCTTTGGAACCGAAAAGATTCCTTTCGAGTGGCGTAAAGTCATCGGGGTCGGGTTAATGCTTTTGGGAATAATCCTTTTCAGAAAATAAAAAAGCCAAACCAATGATTGTGCGCAAATTTTCTATTAGCATGTTGCTTTACAATTCAAAGTTTGACCTTTTTGGTTCGGTTAATTATTTCCTAATGGTAGCCTTTATTTAAGTGCTAAATGTTTGTCAAAATGCAGATTCCTGAAATAAAGGGCGATATCCAAACCGACCATAAGAAGATTGATAATGTAAAAGATGAAAACATAAGTGATTTTATGGGCGATGGTTTTGCTCAGTATCCCGCATAAATACCCGATAAAAATACAAGCCAAGAAGAGGATGCTTGTGCCTTTTGCGGTTTTGGCTTTATAGGCTTTGACGATGTTAATCGGCCAGGAAATGCCAAAGAGGATTACCATCGTCATTTCGAATAATTCGCTCATTTCGCTTTGACTCCTTTAATACCCTATTAAAATTTAACGGTAGTATTATATCAAAACCGCAAAAATAATGCCGAAAAAACGATTATTTATGTAATTGCTTGTATTTTTTCATTTTTTTGATAAAATCATATTATAATAAGGAAGAAAGGAAGTAATCATATGAAATATTGCGAATATTGTGGCAGTGAATTGCAAGATCAAGCAGCTTTTTGTGTAAAATGCGGAGCAGCCGTTAGGAAAGAAGATTATTCGGCTTTAAACAGCAGTTCCAAAAGCAAATTAACCTGCGGTCTATTGCAAATCTTCCTTGGCGGTTTCGGTGTCGGACGTTTCTATTCCGGTCATACGGGAATAGCCGTTGCGCAATTGATTGTAACGATTGTTACCTGCGGGGCGGGCGCTATTTGGGGATTTATTGACGGAATCGTCATTCTTGCTTCCCAAGAATTCAGAGATGCCGAAGGAAAAGTCATGCGCGAATAATGAAATATTTAAAAGAATCCGTAAAAGAACTAGCCCGCTATTGGTATATTTGCCTTTTGGTGGGTTCTTTTTTGCTTTTCGCAATAATTATAAGGGTTTTGGGTAAACCAAATTGCCCGGTTTATTTTCTTTTCAATTATCCCTGCCCGGCCTGCGGGTTAACCAGGGCTTGGTTGTCTTTTTTTAAGGGAAAGCTTTCGGAAGCATTTTCTTTTCATCCTTTATTTTGGCTGTTACCGGTTATCGCAATTCTCTTTCTTATTCGTAAAAACCTCAAGTTGAAACGGTTATATTATAAAAACCTGATTTGGGTTTTGCTGATTGCGATATTTCTTTTGACCTATTTGGTACGGATTATAATTGCTTATCCGGAACCGTTTGTAACGAAATAATTCGGAGAAATTTAGGCTCTTTAAAATAAATGGGGAATTTCCCCATTAAATGAACATCCACGAAAAAAGCAAAATGACCGAAAAATCATTTTGCTTTTTTGTTTGTTTTATGGGGAACAACATACATTCTCTGCTATAATTATTTTGGCAAAACTAAATTATAGAAAGTGAAAATGTATGTTTGCTCAAGAGGATTATATCATAAAAATTTTAAAACTACAAGATTGTCATTTGCGAATAATTAAAGTGGAATCTGAGAAAATCAATCAAATTTCATTCACTGTAGTTCATGCAACTAATACTTTACCAACCGAAAAATGTCCTGTTTGTAAGTCCAATAACATCGCTCGAAAAGATTGTAGAATTCGGGTTATTAATCATGCTACTGTTGTGGGTTTTAATTGCTTAATTAAGTATCATTTGTTACGATATTATTGTAAAGATTGTTCAAAAATCTTCAACGAAAACAATAATTTTATTTCCCCAAGAATCCAACATAGTAATATTGTAATTCAAAACATTTTGAAGGATTGCAAAGAAATATGTTCTTTTCGCTCAATTGCTAAAAGATATCATCTTAGTACAACAACTGTTATAAAAATATTTACCGAAAATGTTAAATTTGGGCGTTTGCCCCTAACAGAGGTAATAGGGGTGGATGAATTTAAAGGTACAGTTGGTTTTTCGAAATATTGTTTCATCATAAAGGATCTTTTAAATTCAGAAATAATTGAAATACTAAGTTCGCGAAAACAAGAGATAATAGAAGGTTTTTTGAAGTCTATTCCGAAGAATGAACGCGAGACAGTAAAATTTATTGTAATGGATTTATGGAAGCCTTATCGCACTATTTTTAGGTTTTAGTTTTCAAATGCCAAGTTAATTGCCGATCGTTTCCATTATGTTCGTCTAATTACAGATCGTTTTAATCGAATGAGGATTAAATTAATGAATCAAATTAAATCCAAACTCGATATAGAGAACAATTATGAGCTTAGACAGAAATTGGATATTGATTACAATTTCTTAAAGAAATATTGGAAAATAATCTTAGAATATGATGGCGAACAAAAAAATACCGAATTTTATTGTCCTAAGTTAAAAAGAAGAATTAGGAAATTTGATGTGCTGGATCATGTTTTAAATCTAGACAACCAACTTGGGGAAGCTTATTATTTAAAAAACAAGTTCTTAACCGTAATCAATGCGTCAACCTTAGAGAACATTGAAAAGAATTTGTTGGAATGGATTAAGGAAGTTAACAGTTCTATGGTTAGAGACTATGATGTTGCAATTGAGACAATTCTGTATTGGAAACAAGAAATAATAAACAGTTTTATTATAAATCCCAAAACAGGTAATACCATGACGAACGCTTCTACTGAAGGTACCAATAATTTTTGTAAAGTGGTGAAAAGAGTAAGTTATGGTTATCGAGATTTTAACCTAATGAGAGCCAGAATTCTTTATTGTAATCGAAAAAATATCGTGTTTAAAAGTCAATCTATAAAGGATAATTAATTAACCATATAATTAAAAAAAATAATTTAGTTTTGCCAAAATCCCCCAAAAATGAACATTAAGAAAAAGCAAAATGACACCATAATCATTTTGCTTTTATTGTTCAGGCTTTGGGGAAATTCCCCATTTATTGGAAAGAACCTTTTTATTTTTCGCCGACTTGATTTTTATACCATTCGATTACTTTGTCGCGGTGAATCGGTTTGGAATAATAAAAACCTTGGGTATAATCGGCTTTTAAGATTTTGGCAATATCGTGGATGTTTTTGGTTTCGATGCCTTCTGCCACGACTTTGCAACCCAATTTGTGGGCGATATCGATGATGGCACTGACAATATGATAGGTGGTCGCATCCAAGTCGATATCCCTGATAAACGAACGGTCAATTTTGATGATTTTGACCGGAAGCTGTCCGAGCAAGGATAGCGAAGAGTAGCCGGTTCCGAAATCGTCAATCGCAATCCTCATGCCGGTTTTGACAAAATTATTGAGCACGTTGATGTTTTCTTTGGGATTGACCATGAAATGGGATTCGGTGATTTCCAAAATGATTTGCGACGGATCGATGGCTGCTTCTCTGAGCTTGCTGATGACGGATTTGAAAAAGTTCGGATTGGCTAAGTTTTTGCTGGAGATGTTGACGGACATGATAATGTCGATATCGTGATCCCGAAATTCGAGAATTTTTTCGATGACTTGAGTGAAAACCCAATCGGTCAAATCATGAATCAGATTGGTTTGTTCGATTAACGGGATAAAACGGTTAGGCATGATAAGGCCGTAATCGGGATGTTCCCAGCGGATCAAAGCTTCGAAACAAAACGGTTTGTTGGTTTTGAGGTCGATTTCCGGCTGGTAAACCAAATGGGTTTGGTGTTCCTTCAAAGCTTTCTGGAATTCCCCGAGCAGGTTAAAATCGGTTTCTTTTTGCATTTTTTCCAAGTTGTAAACTTCATACCTTGCGCCGCTGATTTTGGCCAGAAGAGCCGCTTCATCGGCCTGGCTGTAGACGGAAAAGTGTTTCAGTTTGTCGCTGCCCTGAACCGTCGTACAGCCGAGCGAATAATCGACGTAGAAGGGGTAAGTCGCGGAATTGAGCGGTTGGGCCAAAACGCCAAGGAGATTATCCATATCCTGATCCAAATCGTTAAGTTCCATGACAAGCCACAATTTATTGCTTTCGGCTTGGACAAAATAACAGACGGAATCCTTCAGCTGATTTTTTACCGCTGCGTGAAAGGTGCGCAAAAATTGGTTATAAACATCGGTTCCGACCAAACCTACGATTTTTTCGTGATTGTAAATCAAAATGGTGACGATTAAATAGGTTTGATTGGGTTTTGATGGAAGGGGATTATTGGTAATATAATTGGTGTTTTCGATATTGGTTTCGGGATTGGTCGATAAGTATTGGGAAAACTGCTTAAAAAAGTTGCGAATAACCGTTGTGAAAAAACCGCTTAAAAATCCGATAAAAATAAAGACAATCAGCCGGATAATCCAATTGAGGGCCATTTGGGGTTCCCCGGTGTGGGTATCAAGGGGCATCAGAGGTCCCAAGAATATTCCGCAAACCAATCCGGTAAAGGCACCCACGGGATTTCCGAGGGCAAGCCCCGCCAAAACAATCGGAATATACATCAGATGGGCATAAACATATTTTGCCCCTCCCGTCCGATAGACCAATAAATAAACGCTCGGAATGAGGATTATCAAGGAAACAAGGATAACATGCCGATAATTATCGCTGATTTTTAAGAAGACTTTTTCGAGTTTTCGTAAGTTGCTAGACATCAGCTACCTCCAAAAGAAAAGGGACCATTAAGAATGACAAATTACGATTTAATTATAGCATTTTATTTAAATTTTTAAAAACAAAATATGAAAAAAATGTCGAAAAATTTTACCGCAAAAATAGAAAACGGTGTTTTTGGAAAAATGTGTTTTTCCGTAAACACCGTTTTTGCTACCTTTAGTATGCACCGTTACTGTTCGCTTCGCATCCGTTTTTTGCTGACGAAGAAGGTAATACCTAAGAAAATAACGATATAAAGAGCCTGAATCAACATATTTTGATAAAATGGTTTCATCGCCGAATAGGCGAAGGAGTTGATGGCATGAATTTGGTCGTTCGTTTTGATGTACCAGAAGCTCGGGAAAATAGCCGCAAACCTTTGAATCGATTTGCCCAACAAAGCCTGAGGAATAAATATTCCGGAAATAAAGGCAAGACCCAAAGAAATCACCGTTCCCAAAGCATTGATTAGAAGTTGCGAACGAAAGACGGTCGAAATCGCGTAAGCAAGCGAAATTATCGTTACGGTAAAAACCATCCCGTTGACGGTAAAGATAAGCCCTTGTTTGGTGAACAAAGTATCAGGATACAAAATAATCCCCAAACTCAAAAGAATCAGTATCAGCATAAGTCCCAGAATTAAATTGGATGCAAGCAAAAGCCCTTGCATTTTGGTATTGGAGATGGCTCCCAGGATATTGCGCCGTTTGATTTCCAAATCGTTGAGCGAACTCATAATCGATCCGACCAAAGGAATCAACAAAGCCATGATTATATAGCAGGCATAGCCGAAGAAGAAAGTGATGTTGGTAAAGTTGTTCACTTTGCTTTTGGTCATCTGGACACTCATGGAATGTTCCAAGGCTTTTTCGACTTCCGCTACCAGGGAACCTTCGTACAAATTGTTTTCCTGGAAACTGCGGGCAATATTCAGATAACGGTTAAGGGCCGTTTCGATATTGTATGCTCCCATCGCTCCGGGAACGGCTTTGATTTTGATTGTGTCTTCGTTAGGTGTGGCAAGTTTATCGGTAAACCCGGCCGGGATTTCGATGTAGACCAGAATATCCCGGTAAAACAAGGCTTCGTCCACGTTTTCCGGTTTGATTTTCTCGAAAATGGCAAAATTTCCGATATAGTTTTTAAGGCTTTCCGTAAGCGAAGTCGCATCCTTATCGACCCAGGCGATATCGATTTTTTGGTCCGAATAAACTTTTTCGGGCGACTGAGTTGTTGAGGTTACGATAGCCAAAGCCATAAAAATACCCAGATAGACGCAGATAAGGAATTTTGCGCTTAAGACAATTTTGAAATACAGCTTAAATACTATCATAACGGCTACCTCGCATAAATAGGTACGATCCGGTTATAAAAATAACCGTCATGATCGATAATAAAAGCAAGTAAAAGTAGTAGTGGCCAAGTCCCTCGTAATAATACAGGCAATGCAAAGCATCGGTAATCGAAGCAGACGGGTTGATGTAACCCAGAAACGGAATGTATTTGGCAATTAGATACTTTAGGTCCGGAAACATCAGCCCGGATAAAGCATTCAAAGCCAGCGTAATCATCGCGATGATTCCGTCTTTTTGGTTACCTTTGACTTTTATCAGGGAAGAAAGCAATGCTCCGAAGGCAATCCCGCACAGCGTTCCGACAAAAATCACAAGGATAATCAGCGGAATATTGCCCCCGAAATCGACTCCCAAAATATAATTCAGATAGAAGAAATTAATCAGACATCCCGAAAAGTGCATAATAAATGCGGCGAGCGAGTAAGAGACGATGATTTTCAGCCGATGCGTCGGTGCGCTTGTAATCCTAGCGGCTAGAGCAGATTGATTGGCCTGGGTGTCGTTTACCAAGCTGATTCCCCAAAAACAGCCGTACGTGCAGGTCATCGCAATCAAAGCATAGAAGTAGATGTACATCGAATCGCTGGAAGCCTGGCGCTTGCTGCGGATGGTTTCCAGGTACCGATGGTCGTTTTGCAAAGAATCCCTGACCGATGCCACTTTTTCCGGATTGGTGGATGCCACCTGCAAAATGACCTGAGATATTTGGACATATTGGTCCAAGACGCTCTTTGTGACGG
>Ga0116161_1004148_pt1 | contig 12411 bp, 5 predicted proteins | sample AD_JPNAS3_MetaG_FD_89877 | JGI IMG/M metagenome (GOLD analysis project Ga0116161, IMG submission 89877) | Active sludge microbial communities of municipal wastewater-treating anaerobic digesters from Japan - AD_JPNAS3_MetaG | ecosystem: Engineered > Bioreactor > Anaerobic > Digestate | place... | reverse complement strand
TTGCCCGCCGCGTCGCTGACGTTGTACGTAATCGTGTATGCGCCGATGACCGCCGTGTTCACCGTGCCCGTCTTCACGATCTGCGCGGTAATGTTGCCATCTTTGTTATCCAACGCCGTCGCGCCCGCGTCCACGTACGTCGCGCCTTGAAGGACCGTCGCAGGGTTGCTGCCCAGCAGCGTGATCACCGGCGGCGTCGTGTCGGGAGGCTCCACCACGTTCACCGTGCGCGTCACCGGAACCGCCGCGTTCCCAGACGCATCGCTCACGTTGTACGTAATTGTGTACGTGCCGATGGCGGCGGTGTTCACCGTGCCTGTTTTCACGATCTGTGCCGTGATGTTGCCGTCGTAGTTGTCCGAAGCCGTCGCGCCGGCATCCGTATACGTCGCGCCAAGCAGAACGGTGACCGGGTTGGATCCCAACCGCGTAATCACCGGCTTGGTGGTGTCGACGACGTACACCGTCCGGCTGGCTTGCGCCGAATTGCCCGCGGTATCGCTCACGCTATATACAACGGAGTAGGTTCCTTTCACATTCACGTTGACGCCATTGTTGACGCTGATGCGACTGGTGATGTTGCCGTCCACGTTGTCGGACGCCGTCGCTCCGGCATCGGAGTAGGAAGTCTTGGCTTCGACGGTCGCCGGGTTGCTGCCCAGAATCGTGATGGTGGGCGGGGTCGTATCGGGATTGTAAGGATTGGCAAGCCAGTTCTGAATGACCTGCGCGTAGATGTTCTGCACCAGGACCGTGTAGCCCGCCGTACTCAGGTGGATCGCGTCACGGTTGCTGCTGGTGCCGCCCAAGGCGCCCATGGGCGTCGGGTAATCGGGGTTGCCGCCCGGATAGGGATTGTAGCCGCTGGCGATGGTGCCGGGCTTCGGCGCGCCGGCCGGGCTGTTTTTCCAGTTCTGCATGAGGCCGAAGTTGGCCACGTACGCCACGCGCGCCGGGTTGGCCGCCGCAATCGCGCGCATTTCCATTCCCACTTCGATAAAAGCGTCGTTCAACTGCCGCGGCGTGGGCGATCCCAGATATTGCCACAGCAGGAGGTCCATGGTGTCCTGCCAAATGGTGTCGGCCAAGTTGATGTAGTCATATCCTTGAATGACCACGCGGACGTTCGGCCGCTGTGCCAGACAGTAATTGACGACGGTCTGCATGTTGGCTTTGATCGTGGCCTTGCTCTGCGCCCAGGCCGCCGGGTCCATGCCATTGGTCCAGCCGCCGTTGCCTTGGCCCCACATATCGTTGCCGCTCAGACTGATGTATACGATGTCCACGGTCGGATTGGCGGCAAGAACAATGCCTATCTTATCCAACACGCCTTGGCCGCCCATGGGCGTATTCCATGGCGTGTTCGCGGCAAAGGCGGCGGCAGTGCTGCCTCCAATGGCGGTGTCGGCGCCCAAAACGCCCTGACCCGTCACGCTCTGCATGACGTTGCTTTCCCAAATCCCTCGGGCCCAACTGTCGCCCACCAGCAGGATGCGGTTCGCCGCGAAGGCGTTGACGGCTATGGTCATGCCCAACGTCAACGCCAACAAGACGCACGCCAACCGGGTAAGAGAATGAACTCGCATGAATTGTCCCTTTCTTACGTTAGACTTGCTTGATCACCAACGAAACGGGGCGCCATCCTGAAATCGAACAACGACCCGGAGCCCACACGAAAAGACGCGCCGCGTTTCGGCAACGACGTTTTCAACAAAGAACAAAAGAGGTAAGGGAAATCCACGATGGGCGCCGCGAAAGCGCAACGTTCGCGTTGCGCCCGTGGCCTGTATGCGCGTTCCATCGCAGCCGTGATGGCATTCCGCGCGAGCCTATCCGCCATCGACATAGTACGAAGGCTCCTTGTCCTAACTTGGGCTTGTGGCATCCAAGGGAGACACTGAACAACAGGACAGCCTCGCCTTTCCGCGCGAATCCGGCGCCAACGCACCCGCGCGTCACTTTCGTCTTTCGCGAAACCGGTCACTGTCGCGTAAAGAAATGTCGTACAAATATAGTAACCGCCTCTCGCTTTCTTGTCAAGAAAAAAAGCCGTAAGACCGTAGCTCAGCACTTTCCTCACTCCACGCGTGTGTAAAGTCCCGCCATGTGCCTTCTCACTATACGCAACGATACGTGTACGCAAATGCCGTACCTGAACGATGGGAGGAGGCGCCCTTTCCTCGCCAGAAACAGGGAGCATCACGTTCCGTAGAAAAAGAGTCAGGAAGCTTTGCCATTATAAGTCTTTATTTTCTAAATATTTAGGAGCGGCATTCAGCATTGCGATCCGTTTTTCTGCCTCCAAAATCCGCAAACAGCAACGATCGGCAAAGACATTCGTGGCGCGCTTCTGTGTGCATCAAGGACACAACGGGTGATAACTAAAAAATCTTGATTGAATTATAATGATTCTATTTTGACAACTTATTTATCCACACAGAATTCGTTTCGGGCATCTAGGAGGATTGGTAACAAGAGTGATCGTCAGGACTGCAGATCGTCGGCTTCTGGAAGGTGGCGCCGGACCTGGGCGACCAATTCGGCGGGGGTGAAGGGCTTGACAATCACGGTGGCGGCGCCGGCCTGGCGGCTTCGGGCGCGTGCATCGATGGAATGGGCGGAGGTCATGCAGAGGATGGGAATATTCCGGGTCATCGGGTTGGCTTTGATTTGCTGGCAGACTTCGTAGCCGCTGACCATGGGCATCATGATATCGAGCAGGATGATGTCGGGGCGCTCGTTTTCGGTCATGTCCATGGCGTTGATGCCGTCGTACGCGGTCAGGACGTCAAAGCCCTCGGCGCGCAGGAGCCGCGCGATGAATTCGACCAAGTCCGGCTCGTCGTCAACGACTAACACCTTTGCCTTGCCCACGATCACCTCCTCGTGCGCCGATCGTTCCGATCTCCTAGCGTAATATCGATGGTATGCATGCGACCTCCGGAATTGGCGGCGTGAGGCGATCGGCGTAGCGCGGCGCGCAACGGCTTGGCGTTTTGGCGCGGCAGTTCGGGCTGGGCCAAGGCGACGCCATGATCGATAAATCCGGACTCGTGCACCACGTCCCGCACGACAACGCCTTCGAGGATTTGAGCGAGCGGGTCTTGGAACGATTCGTCGCGCATGAGTTGAACATGCACAGAGGAGCCTTCGGGCATTGCTTCGATCATGCGGATGCGCATGCCGTGCGGACTCATGTCCAACACGATGCCCTCGGCGCGACGATCGGGATCGTCCGCGGGCCAGACATGACACGGCCGAAACGATTCGTTTCGCCGCGAACGCCTCCGCCCCCGGCGCAGCGAACGCATGTCTCGCGAAAAGAACATCTCGTCGGGCATTGCCGTTTCCTCGGTTTTGTGCGGCGAAATCAAGATACACGAAGCCGCGTCGGTTTTCCATTCTTCCGATGGCCGCTTTCTTCTCCTCGGGTTTTTTCGAGAAAGGGATCGTCCTGCGGGGCGATCCGCGTGACGGTTCTGCTACAATTCCGCGACACATGAGGGCGATGGCGTGAACGGCGCGACAGAACAGTGCAGGCCTTTTCGAAAAGCGATCGGAACCGCGTTTCTGGTCGTGATCGCGTGCGTAGCGGGAACGGCGCAGGAAACGCCCCGGAATCCGTGGGACGTGTTTGCCCGCGTGCGGCCGGTTTCGCTGCAAGGGGCGACGCCGTGGGCCAAACCTTTGGCGGGTGGACCTATCCGGGCGTTGTGCATTGCGCCGCGGGCAGCGTTGCGCGACGCGTATGCGTTGGCCGAGCGCATGGATATGCGCCTCGATTGCGCGCCGCTATGGGACGCCGCGCATCTCGGCTGCGACGGGCTGGTTCCGGAGGGGGCTTTTCCCGGCGCGAGCGAACAGGAAACGCTTGCGACGTTGCGGGGCTTTTTGCGGCGCTCGTACGACGTGATTCTGGCGGGCAATTTCTCGTTCTCTCTTCTTCCGGAGGACGTGCAAGTCCGGTTGATCGAGGAAGTCGACGGCGGCGCGGGGCTCTTGCTGGCGTATCATCGCGAGGGGCTTCCCGAAACGCTTCGCGGTTTTTTGGAGGGGCTTGCGCCCGACGAGTCGGGGACGCTTGCGGCGCGCGGCGTGGGCGAAGCCGCGACGCCGGAATGGGCGCAGGGCCTGCTGTTCTTGACGTGCGGGAAGGCCGGCAAAGGCCGTGTCGCTCAGCTTGAATACGGAGGCGAACGCCCTGCCACCCATTTCGCCCTGCCGCCGTTGTCGCAGCCGACGCTCGCGGAATGGACGCATTACGAAACCTACCTCGGCATGGCGGCGCGAACCGTCTTGTGGGCGGCCGGTCGCGATCCGAGCGCGCGCATCGCCCGCATCGAGGCCGTCGCGCCCGCCGGACCGTCGGAAGAAGAGGCTCCGCCGGATTTGTTTCCGGAATTCGTGGAGCGATCGCGTGAGATGTACCTGCGCCTGCCAGGCCGCCAGTTCGTGGTCCATCTCGAAAAACCGGCCGCGCGCACCTACTCGCTCCGCGTGCAACTGCGCACGCCGGGCGCGGATTGGGTGACGACGTTTCAGCCGAAAACGGCGCTGCACAAAGGGCGGGATTCGTATTTGCTCAACCTGCCCATCGGCCCCGGCCAACATGTGCTCGACGTCTGGCTGCTCGACGGGGACAAGGTCGTCACCTGGCATTCCGAGCCGGAACAGGTGCGCGGCTGGCCCGAAATCGATCGGCTGCTCCTCTCCAAGGGCGCGTTGCTTCCCAACGATACGCTGGATATCAGCGTGGCGGTGTCCGAGGCGGCGTACGCGCAGCAACCCTGCACGGTGTACGCGCGCGGAACGGACCCGTACGGCCGGCTGGTCGCCGAGACCATGGTCGGCGTGCCCCGAGAAGGGGGCTCCGTCGCCGCCACGCTCGAATTCGCCGATCTGCTGGCCCCCCGCGTCAAAGTGGAAGCGTTCGCGTTGGCCCGTCCTCCTTCTGAATTCACGGGGCGCCCTTCCAACTGGGAATTGCAGAACGCTTCCTTCGCATACGTCTACATGCCGGTGCGGCAGACACGGCCTGCGGACGCATTCGCGTTTGTCGCGCAAGGAATGACCTGCGACGAATTCAACCAGCGATCGGCGATGGCCGCGCTGGCGGCGGCGGGCGTCGATTTCGTCGCAACGCCCGCCACGGACGCCGCGGCTGTGTGGCCGCTGGAGACGGGGCTGCGACCGCTGCCGCTGCTCACTCGCTATGCCGAGTACCGGGTGGAAGACGGAGGCGTGCGCGTCCCATGCCTGAGCGATCCGCTCTTCCGCGACAGCGAAGCGCGCCGGATTCGGGACCGCCTTGCGCCGTTCCGGGTTGCGGGTCAAAGCCTGTATTCACTGGGCGACGGGAACTGCGTGTCCGCTGCGGAAGAGGACTTGTGCCATGCGCCCGCTACCCTCGACGGGTTCCGCGCGTATCTTGCGGGCGTGTATGGCGATCTCGGCGCGATCAACGCCGCGTGGAAAGCGTCGTTCGCTTCGTGGGACGACGTGGTCCCTTCGCCGCGGGAAACGGCCGCCGCAAGAGAATCGTATGCGTCGTGGATTGATTTCCGGCGCTACATGGACGTCGTGCTGACCGGCATCCATACCTTCGGGCGCGACGTCGTCCTTGGCGCCGACCGAGAGGCCCGCACGGGGTTCACGCCGCGTCTCGTTGCCGGCGCGACAGCGGCATCGCCGTATGGGGGATACGATTTCTGGCATCTGGCGTCGCAGATGGGGCTGATGGCCTTGCCGCCGGGCTCGATACCCGCCGCTCGGTTGCGGTGCTATGCGCCGCTCGAAGCGTTGAGCGGCGTCTGCGGAAATGCAAGCCCCGACGATCTGGCGCGCGGCGCGTGGCTGCCGTGGCACGCGGCGATCAACGGCCTGCGAAGTTTCTGGTGGGACGCATGTCTGTCTGAAAGCAGCGCGGCGGCGACGGGTCCCGCACTGGGACCGGGCGGCGAGCCGACTGCCGCGTTCACGGCGGCCGCCGCTTCGACAGCGGCCATCAACTCCGGGATCGGCGCCGTGCTGTTCCGGGCAAAGCGCCTGCCGGCCGCCATAGCCCTATACGACAGTCAAGCTTCCCGCTATCTTGACGCGATCGCGCCTGCATTCGGAAGCCACGACGTCGCACTGGCGGCGTATGCGCGCCTGTTGGACGATGTGGGCGTCGCGTATGATCTGGTCTCGTATGATCAGGCGACACAGGGCGGGCTCGCGCCGTACAAGGCCGTGGCGCTGCCGTTGACGCGCGCCCTGAGCGACGCCGAAGCGGACGCCCTGCGCGCGTTCCACGCCTCCGGCGGAATGGTCATCGCAGACATCGCGCCGGGCCAATTCGACGATCACGGCGTTCCGCGGGCCGCTCCCGCATTGGCGGAACTCTTCGGCGTCCGCTACGACGCACCGCCAACGCAGAGCCAAGCGACGGAAGGCGCCGTGATCATAAACGCAAACAGCCATGCCGAGACAACGCTGCCGGGGGTTGTATTCGACCGGGCGGTCGCGGCGGCCGGGGCGTCGCCGCTGGGCAAGGCGGACGGCACTCCCCTCTGGCTCGAGCGTAAAGAGGGAACGACGTATGCGTTGTTGACCAACGTCGCGATGACCGCCTATGGCGAGAGCGGCGGCAAACAGCGGGACCTGGCCTGGCGCACGGCATGGAACGCGTTATTGAGCAGGCTCTTGCCCCAGCCGCCGATCGGCATCGAGACGCAGCCCGATCGCGTCTTTCACGGAGATTCCGCCGCATTCACCTATGGCAAAGCCCGCATCGTCGTCGCCGTGCGACGTCCCGAGGGGAAAAAGCCCGAGAAGGCGCGTCTCCGTTTCGACGAAAAAACGCGCGTGCACGACATGTTGACGGACGCGCCCCCAGCCCGCCGGAAAAACGTTGCGCGCACGCTCGCGCCGGGTCAGGCGGCCGTGTTCGCGGCGCTGCCGTACGACGTGACGAAACTTGTGATGGCGGCTCCCAAGGCCGTCGGCCAAGGCAAACGCATCCCTCTCGCGTTCGAGGTCGTCGCGCATAACGCCGAGCCCGGCGAACATTGCGTGCACACGACCTTGTCGCGGATCAATGGAGATGCGCTTGGACATTACAGCCGCACAACCATCTGCCCTGGCGGCAAGGGACAGACCTACATCCCGCTGGCCCGCAACGAGACGCCGGGCCTGTACCGGCTGCGGGCGCGCGATGTGCTGTCGGGCATGACGGCGGAGACCGTGATCAGCGTGTTGCCAACCGAGGGAAGATGAAACCGCGCTCTTTTGAAAAGGCGGCGCAACAATGAAAAACCTGACTCGTTACAACGGCTGGGCGCTGGTCACCGGGGCCTCTTCCGGCATCGGCGAGGCGTTTGCGCGACAGATCGCGGCGCAAGGAATCGACTGCATGCTGATCGCGCTCGAGACCGACGCGACGAAACTGGAGGCGTTGGCCGCGGAACTCGCGGCGCAACACGGCATCGCGTGCCTTCCGTTGACGCAGGACCTTGCCGCCCCGGACGCCGTGGAGAAAACGCTGGCCGCGATCGGCGACAGACCCGTCGGGTTGCTCATCAACAACGCGGGGTTTGGCGTGGGCGGGGCGTTCGCGACGCGTCCGCCAAGCAAGATCGAACAACTCCTGCACGTCCATTGCCGCACGCCGCTACTTCTTACGCGGGCCCTTTTGCCGGGCATGATCGCCCGTCGCGCCGGGGCGGTGGTGTTTGTTTCCTCGCTCATCGGCGCGACGCCCACGCCGTTCGAGGCCACGTATAGCGCGTGCAAGGCGTTCATCCTGAACCTGGGCCAGGCGTTGTGGGGCGAACTGCGCGGAACGGGAGTCGATGTCGTCACCATCTATCCGGGGGCCACGCGGACGCGTTTTTTCGAGGTCGAAGGCATCGGAGAAAAAGACCGGCGCCGGTTGCTGCGCCTCGCCGCTTCGCCTGACTACGTTGCCCGTCTCGCCCTGCGCAACCTCGGGCGCAAACCCGTGGTGGCGCCGCCCCAGGCATGGGCGGGGGCCATGCTCGCGCGATTCGTGACCCGGCGCTTTGCTATTCGCGCGGCGCAAAGCCTGGTGCGCCTGCTCGTCCATTACCGATAATACACGTCGCTTCGTGATGCCTTCGCAACAGGACCTCTCCCGGAACAAAACGCGGAAACTTCGTCTCTGAAGACATCTCCCGCGACGCATACAATCCAACGAAATAAAGCTCCGGCGGAGGTCCGCTTGGGACCTCCGCCGGAGCCGTGTGTCGCAACGATGGGCGAGGCTTATGCCTTGCCGCGCTTACGGAGACGGAACGTCGCCCAGACGCCGCTCAGCAGCATCAACGCGAGGCTGACGTACGGCAGGGCCAGGGCAAGCTTGGCCATGAAGATGACCGGAACCAGGACCAGGCGCACTGCCACGGCCAACGCCGCGTGCTTGGCGATAGTGTCGGCGATGGCCGGGCTGACGCTGTAGTACGCGTCAACCAGGGCCGTGCCGGCCGCATTATCAAGCAGGAAGGCGTCGCGGAACGCGCGCAGCGTATCGATTTGATCCGCCAACGGCGTGCCGTAAGCGGCCGTCGCGATGAAGCACGGGCCGCCGCCGCCATGGTCACCGCCGCCCGCCAACAGACCGAACAGCGCCGCCAACAGTCCCAGAATGAGACCCAGTCCGCTGCCGCCCGTGCCCGTGGCCGAGAAGGTTGCGGTAACGACTGTGTTGGCCGTCAGCGTCACGGCGGTTGGATTCGCCGTGCCCGTCAACGCGCCCGACCACCCGGCAAATTGCCATCCCGACGCAGGCGTGGCGGTCAACGTCACCACGTCGCCCACGAAATAGGGACCCGGATTGTCGACCGAGATAGAGCCTTGCCCAACCGTGTTGAGGGTCAGGGTCGCGCTCTGTCGCGTGTAGGTGAAGGAGCCCGCCGGAATGGAACTTATGGAGAGCTTTCCTCCCGAGGACGGAGACAGCACCTGGATCCAGATATCCACCGTGCCCAGTTCATCGCCGGGCGGCGCGGGGATCGTGAATCCGTATTCGCTGCGGCCCGTAAGGGATCCCAGCTCGGCCGGGTTGTCGCCAAACAGAACGCCCAGCGGCCATCCAAGACCGTTGCCCACGAAGGACACGAGCGTGCCGCCCGCCAGCGGACCGGTCGCGTTGGCCAGGGCGGTCGCCGCATTCGGGTTCGGCATCGGGGCATCCTTGCGCAGCGCAAAGGCGCTCAGCGAGTACATCCGGACAGAGACCTCCGTCACGGCGGTGTCGGCCGGAAGGTTCTCGATGTTTGTCGTGGAACGCGGCTGGTAATTCGGCCACACCACGTTGGACTGGTAGGCAGTCTTCAGGCCGCCCGTGTTGGTCGTCGCAAGGGTGTACACCGGATTGTCGAAGTTCGTGTAGTCAAGCGCGCTCTCGATCGAGAACAGCGACGTGCCGCCGATGGTGATATCGTCGATACGCAGATTCGGATCGATTGCGGTCGTCGGGAACGTCAGCCACATCGGAGACTGACTGGTGTTCAGGGCGATGCTGAGTTCCTCGAACGGATACGCGCTGCTGTACAGATGGATGTCGAAGTTCCACGCCTTGTACAGGGACGTTCCCGCTACGATGTTCTCCACGCCGAACAATTCCGGCGTCTGGGAAGCGCGCGCCAAGCCGAACACCGGAACCGATGTCTTCACCGCGTTGCTCAAGATGTCCGCAGGCACCTCGAAGGTCGCCACCGGCGCGGACGGATCGCTGTACAACTTGATGGCTTGGTTGAGGCCGTCCATGTTGTCGAAGAAGAACGACGTGGTGAACACGTCGCCCTGGGCGCCCGCGACCGACTGAGTCTTCTGGTTCCAACGCACGTAGGTGAACGCGTTCCGGAGGGTGATCGTCTCATCCTGAGAGTTCTTCTCCCACGGATTCGTCACCTGCACGTCGACCGTGATCGCGTCCGGGCTGGCGTTTGTCGTGCCTTCCAACGGCGGCACAATCACGTACAGATCGTTCGAGCCGTTGGGGAAGCCCGGCGCGAAGGCCGCCGGAACGCCGTCAAAGTACACCTGGGCGCCCGGATATTGGAAGCCAGAGCCCACGATGTGGGCGACGACGCCGCCAAACAGCCAGGACTTCGTGGGAGACAGGGAATTCACCGTGAACGAACTCGTGTACAGGTAACCGCCGTTGGCGCTGCTGTAGATCGAGTTCGCGCGGGAAATCGCGAAGTTGGCGGGGTCTTGCGTGTCTTCGACGCGCACGTCCACCGCGCCCGGACGTTCGCCGGCCGGGGCCACCACCGTCAACTGGGAACCGTACTGCGAGGCCGCAGCCTTCACGCCCGTCAACGTGGCTTCGTTCGCGCCGAAGAACACCTTCACGGGGATCGGCGGCGTGACCGGTCCGCTGCCTACGTTAAAGAAGCTCGACTGGCCGGCCGAGGTGGTCAGGACCTGCGGCACCGGCGTCACGTTGTTCACCATCCGCACTTCCGTGAACGTCAGGCCGGACGAAGCGCCGGCTCCGCCAATCACGTTGAAGCGCAAGGTGAACAGGGTGAACGGGTTGATTTGGACGTTCGTGCCGCCGACGCGTTGATCGTCCTTCGTGGTCATGGCAAGGCCATTTCCGCCAACGTCGGCAATCACGATCGATATCTGTCCCGAAGCGGGAGCCGCCGTGGCGACAGACTCGCTGTACCACGTGGCCAAATCGGGATTCGCGATAAAGTCCGGCCGGGTGTTGGGCCGCAGGATGGGCTGCAACACCGTCGGATCGAAGTTGATCGTGAAGGTCATGCCGTTGGCGAACGCCGTCGCCGGCTGACCGTCCAACTCAGGACCGACAAACAGCTTGACGGGAATCTGTATTTCGACGCCGGTCTGGGCGAAGAAAGTCGTCGCCGCCGAGTCGCCGAAGCGCAAGACGTTGCCGGAAGAAATGTCGCCCAGCGCCACGCCCGCAGGGAAGCCCGATCCGTTGATCTGGACGCTGTTGCCGCCGCCCAGCGGTCCCACGGGCGGGTAGATGCTGGAGATCTTCATCGCCGATTCCGCAGCGCTCGCGAAGGAGAAGTCCAGCACGTTCGAGGACAACTGGAACAGGTTGCCGAATTTGGGCCCGAAATTGAGGTTCTTCGGCTGGTTGGACGGAATGAACGTGGCGGCGTACAGCTTGTAGTCGCCGGTCGCATGCACCGGCGTCAACACGTTCAGATTCATGTCGTCCAAGAAATCGACGTTCGCCGCCGGAACGTCCGTTCCCGGGTTCACGTCGCCGATCGACGTCTGCGACTCGTTGGCGGTGAAGAACACCAGGTTCTGACCGCGAACCTTGAACTCCGTGTTGGGATCGACGAAGTACAAGCCGCGCACGCGCGTCGTGTAGCCGCCGTCATCAAAAACGCGCGTCGGGAACGCGCTCGTCAATTGCGGCGCACTGGGCAAGTACGTGAACGCGTTGCCCATCGATCCCTCGTAGTTCTTGTCCGTAACCACCGTGATGCCGGCCTGGCCCAGCGAATGGGCCGTCGTCGTGCCGGTGAAGGAGGTCGAATCAACGACCGAGGTATTCAGAATCACGGAACCGTCCAGATGGGCCGACAACGAAGCCGAGAAGCCTTTGCCGGTGACCGTGATCGGCGTGCCGCCGGACTCGGGGCCGGAATCGGGCGTCACTGCCGTAATGGACGGGCCCACGTACGTGAACGCGTTGGGAAGAACGTCGAACGAGTTCGCCTCGGGGGACGACGGACTCGTGATGTCCACGCGCACGTGATAGGTCGCCGCAGAAGCCGGATTCGCCAGTTTCGTCGCTGCGGGCGGAACGGTGAACAGATAATCGCCCGGGGCGGCTTTGATGGTTCCGACGGTCGTCCCGTCAATCGTGACGGCGACCACCGCGTCGCCGGGAAGGTTGTTCAGGAAGACATCCACCTGCTTGCCGCCGATCGAGTAGTCGGAGGAATCGGACAGGCCCGTCGCCTGCACGTTGTTCGGGGTCAAGAAGGGAGCCACCATCGTGGAAGAAGTCAGCGCGGCGGTCATCACGCCGTTGCCGACGGTCGTTCCGTTCGACGTCGCCACCCATTCGGCGCCCAACGCCGCCTGGGCCTGGGCGCCCGTCGTCGGCGCGTTAACGACCTGCACCGGATAGCTCAGGAAGCGCGCATTGTCGCCCGCATTCACGGCGACGCCGTTGGCTTCGATGGTCAACGGCTTGAGCGCCAAGCGGGCGCTGTCGATTGCCGTATAGGCCGACGCGCCGGAGGGCTTGACGAGCACGCTCACGACGCCGTACACCCCGTTGGGAGCCAGCGTGCGCATGGGGCTCGGGACTTTGGCCGCTTCCACGGCGCCCAGCAAGGTCTCCACGTCGTCGGCGACTTCAAGCACGAGCACTGCGCGCTCGTTCGCGCCGATAAGACCGGCCGG
>Ga0116161_1004135_pt1 | contig 12428 bp, 9 predicted proteins | sample AD_JPNAS3_MetaG_FD_89877 | JGI IMG/M metagenome (GOLD analysis project Ga0116161, IMG submission 89877) | Active sludge microbial communities of municipal wastewater-treating anaerobic digesters from Japan - AD_JPNAS3_MetaG | ecosystem: Engineered > Bioreactor > Anaerobic > Digestate | place... | reverse complement strand
GAACGGGGCGGGCAAGTCGACGCTGCTGGCGATCATCACCGGTTTCCTGTGGCCGCGTGAAGGGACGGTGGACGTGCTGGGGGAGCGACTGGGGGAAACCAACCTCGAATTCCTGCGCCAGCGGATCGGCGTGGTGGGGCACTCGCGGCTGCCGGAGTTCCACGGCGAGCTGACGGCGCTGGAGACGGTGATCGCGGGGCGCTGGGGGACGATCGTCATTCCGCCGCACCGCGTGGTGGCGGAGGCGGACGTTGCGTCGGCACGGCGGGAGCTGGAGACGGTCGGCATGCTCGGGCGGGCGGAGACCGAATTCGGGCGGCTTTCGAGCGGCGAGCAGATGCGCGTGCTGCTGGCGCGGGCGGTCGTGGCCGAACCCGAACTGCTGATTCTGGACGAACCGACGGCCTCACTCGACATGGCCGGGCGGGCGGCATTCGTCGGGGCGCTGGAGGATCTGCATGCGCGGCGGCCGGAGCTGACGGTGGTCGTCGTGACGCATTACGTGGAGGATCTGCCGCGATCGGTGGAGACGGTGCTGCTGCTGCGCGAGGGGCGGGTCGTGGGGGGCGGCCCGGCCGAGCAGACGCTGACAAGCGAGATGCTGAGCCGGGCGTTCGGCTGCCGGGTGGAGTTGTTTCAGGAGGACGGCCACCGCTGGACGCGGGTTGTTCCGCAACGGGCATGGGCGTTGAAGGGGTGAGGGGCTGGGGGGGAGGCGGGCGGAAGCCCTTCCGGTCACCCCTTGCAGGGGTTTGGGTGTCGGAGGGGGGGACGCCAGGGTTCCGGCCAGCGGCCGTCACGCTGCGCTTTACTCCGGTCATCCGTTGCGCGGACTTGGCCAGCAAGTCGGACGCCCGCTGGCGCGGACTGTCAAGGGGCGGAGGCTCAAGCGTAATGATCGAGAGCCGAGGACGAGGGACGAGAGCCGGGAGCCGAATTCTGGGAGGGCCGATGGGGGTGATGATCTCACGCCGAGACGCAGAGACAGAGGCGCAGGCGCGGGGAGGTTGAACCTGGGACGGACGGGATGGGCTTGAAGCGGGGGTTCGCCGAGGGATGCAAAAAGGAGGGGCGATGCCACTCCGGGGAGTGGCGCTCCCAGGGCGGTCCACAGGAACGGTCCGGATCGCGGGGCGGGCAATCATCACTTGACATTGAACCGCCGGGGCTTTGAATAGGGGGAGTGTCGTAGGAATTTTCGGTTGTCTTCATCATCCTCGCGGGAGGGGTTTGACGCATCTTGAGGAACCTGATCCAACGATGGAATCAGGGGCTGCGCGGCGCCCTGGGCGGCCGGGTCGCGGAGAAGCGCGGCGCGCGGCGGGGGTTTTCGATCATCGAGATCCTGGTCGCGCTGGCGATCCTGGTGCTGGCCGCCGGGGGGGTCTACCATCAGTTTTTCAACATCGATCGCCTGGGGCGGATGCGGCTGAATGAAATACAGGGGCGGCTGCTCGCGCAACAGCGGCTGGAGGAGCTGCGCGCGCTGCCTTACGCGCGGTTGGCCGAGTGGGAACCGGGGGAGACGGCCACGCCGCTGGGCGACAATCTGAAATACGCCGCGCGGACGACGATCGAGCCGGGACCCGGCGACGTGCTGAAGCTGACGGTGATGGTGAGTTGGCGGGAACGTGGGGCCGAGGCGGTGGCGGGCAACAGCGTAACGGTCGTGGGGTACAAGGGGCGATGAACGGGAGCCTGCACCAGTCCGGCGGTCGAAGGGGCATGACGCTGGTGGAGCTGACGGTTGCGTCGGGTGCGCTGGTCGTCGTGCTGGGGCTGGCGCTGGGGATCATGCTGGAATCGCGCGGGGCGACCGACGAGATCACGCGGCGGCAGCAGGCGATCCAGTACAGCCAGCAGGTGATCGAGCAGGTGACGGGGCTGCTGCGGTCGGCGGTCCCGCCGGCCGAACTGACGGGGATCCGGGAACGGGGGGTGATCCGCCCTGAATTCCGGGCCGATCAGCTCAGCGTGCCGACCTACGAGCATCCGCTCGGATCGTATCTCTGCATGGCGACGGTGAGCAACGCCGCCGGGGGCGAGGCGGGGGAGTCCGTGACGCGGATCGTGCGGACGCTGGACCCGGTGATGGAGACCGTCGCGGGGGAAGTGGCGCGCAAGGATAGCGGCCGGCTGGGTCTGGCGCCGCTGGAGGGGATGAGCGCGGCGATTGAATTCGGATATGCCGCGCCGACGCGGCCGGGCGAGGCGGTCGAGTATCAGCCGCGGTGGGAGGGCGAAGGGTTTCCGCCGCTGGTGCGGGTGCGGGTGACGGTGCAGCCGCGCGACCCGAAGGCGAGCCCGATCGCGCTGCAGACGGCGGTGGCGCCGGGGATGCGGCCGCCGGCGCCGGCGGCGACCGACACGCCGACGACCGTCCCGGCGGCGCTGACCGGGCCGATCGCCGGCGAGACCGACGGCCAGGACGTGCTGCCGGAAGAGGAGCAGGCGCCATGAAGCGCAGGGGCGAGCATCGGCGGGCGCGCGGGGGCTATGCGTTGATGGCCGTGCTGGGGCTGATGGCCCTGCTGGTGGTGTACATCGCGACGATCTGGAGCGCGGTCGGGATGACGATTCACGGGAGCAAACGCTACGCCGCCCATCAGATGGAGGCGCAGGGGGCGGCGGCGGCGATTGAGATGGCGCTGGCCGCGGGGCCGACGAGCGGGACGCAGACGCTGGAGCTTGCCGAGCCGCTGAAGGGGCGGGCGACCGTCGATCCGCTCGATGCCGCCCATCCGGTGTGGAGCGCGATGCCGGGGCTGGGGTGGCGCGCGGGCGACCGGCTGGTGTCGATCGTCTGGGAAGGGGACGAGGCGCCGCGGCAATACATTGCCAATCCGGCGCGCCAGAGCATTCTGGCCGTGCCGGCGGGCGCGGCGCCCGAACCGGCGGCGGGGGCGGCGCCCGAACCGGCGGCGGCGCCGGGGCCGGGGCCGGGGGTGGAGCCGGCCGAAGCGGCGGACGCCGCACCGGATCGCGCCACGACGATCACCACCCCGACGACGACACGCTGAGGCAGACCCGATGGCGACCAAGACCGTCAGCCCGCGCGAAGAGCTAGCCGGCCGATTCATCCGGCTGTTTATTGCGGCCGGGCTGCTCACGATGGACCAGGTGGAGTCGTACACGGCCCGTCACAAGCGCAACAAGCCGATTCTGGAGGTCCTGCAGCAGGAAGTCTCGCTGACGTCGTTCCGCGACCTGCTGACGGCGGAGCTGACGTTCCGGCGCGTGAACCGCGTCAAGGTGAACGTGACGGCGGGGCTGACCGCCGCCGGCATGGTGACCGACGACGAACTGCGCCAGTTGCTGATGGTGCACCGCCCGCCGCTGGACCGGCTGATCCAGGAGCTGCGCGAGGACGCCGTGATCGACGAGGAAAGGGCAGGGCGGCTGCTGGAGCTGAAGGGGGCGGAGGGAGCGTATGAGCGGCTGATCGGGGAGGACGCGGTGAATGCGCCGGCCGTGTGCCAGTGGCTGAGCCGGCTGGATTCGCGGATCATGCGCGAAGTGGCGCTGGCGATCGCGCTGCACGTCTTCCGGCACAACGAGCTGGTGAACAAGAAGAAATCGGACGCGCTGCGGGTGGAGCTCGGCCAGGGGAAGCTCGACGAAGTGACGGTGGCGATCCGGGACGAGCTGGGGCTGGACAGCGACCGGTTGCAGGAGAAGATCGCCGAGGGGCTGCGGCTGCCGCAGTTCAGCGGCGAGCTCGACCCCGCGCTGCGGGGGCTGCTGCCGCAGAGCCTGATCCGGCGGCACCTGATCCTGCCGTGCTACCAGGACGAGCACAGCGTGGGGATCGCGTCGTCCGATCCGCTGAACATCCCGCTGGCGGCGTTGATCCACTGGGTGTCGGGGCGGTGGCCGCAGCCGGCGTTTGCCCCCGCGCGGCAGGTGATCGACCAGATCAACGCGCTGGATGGGAAGAGCGCGCCGGAGGGCGCGGCGGGGGTCGCCGTCGACGGTCAGGCGGCTCCGCAAGGGAAAGCGGGCACGGGGGCGCGGCGGTTCGACGCCGACATCCTCGTGGACAACACCTCGGCGGTGCAGCTCGTCGGCTCGCTGATCGAGAGTGCGATCGAGCTGCGGACGACGGACATTCACCTCGAGCCGGCCCGCGACGGGCTGGTGGTGCGGTTCCGGATCGACGGCGACCTGCATCGGATCAGCACGATTCCGCCGGGGCTGGCCCAGCCGGTGATTTCGCGGATCAAGGTGCTAGCCGACATGGACGTGACCGAGCGGCGGCGGCCGCAGGACGGCCATTTCGAGCTGAACGTGGACAGCAATACGTTCGACTTCCGGATTTCGACGCTGCCAGCGATCCTGGGGGAGAAGGTCGTGATCCGGATCCTGGACGGCGCGCGGCTGATGACCGGGATGGACGACCTGGGTCTGCTGCCGCAGCAGCGGGAACGGTTCGACTGGATGCTTGATCGGCCCCATGGGCTGATCCTCGTGACGGGGCCGACCGGCAGCGGGAAGACCTCGACGCTCTACACGGGCCTGCAGCACATCAACACCGAGAACCGCAACCTGGTGACGATCGAGGACCCGGTCGAATACCAGCTCGCGGGGATCAACCAGGTGCAGGTGGACCCGCATATCGGGCTGGATTTTTCGAGCGGTCTGCGCTCGATCCTGCGGCAGGATCCCGACGTGATCCTGGTGGGCGAGATCCGGGACGGCGACACGGCGCGGATCGCGCTGCGGGCGGCGATGACGGGGCACCTGGTGCTGTCGACGCTGCACACCAACACGGCGCTGGGGTCGATCGACACGCTGATCCAGCTCGGCGTGCAGCCGTTCACGCTGGGCAATTCGCTGTGCGGGATCGTGAGCCAGCGGCTGGTGCGGCGGCTGTGCGCGGCGTGCCGGCAGGAAGGGCGGCTGACCGACGTGCAGGCGCTGGAGCTGGGGCTGGGCGACGACGATCTGAACGCGGCGGTGTACACGGCCGGCGGATGCGACGGCTGCCTCGGCTCGGGCTATTACGGGCGCACGGGGGTGTTTGAGGTGATTCAGGCGAGCGAAGCGCTGCGGCCGCTGGTCGCGGCGCACCGGCCGCAGAGCGAACTGGAGGCCAAGGCGCGCGAGCTGGGGATGTTGAGCCTGGCCCAGGCGGGCGGGCGCAAGGTGCTGGCCGGCGAGACGTCGTATGAGGAAATTGCGCGGCGGATCCTGATCGACGCCTGACGCCCGGCGCGCGGCGGAACCCCCTATGCGTTGGCCCGCCCGGCGCGCGGCCTGACGCCGAAACCACGGAGGACCCGACATGGCACCCAAGCAACAGGAACCGCGGAGCGAGCAGAGCCCGAGCAGCCTGCGGCGCGCGCTGGACAGCCGGGCGTCGGCCGAGGAGAACCTCAACCCGCCGACGCGGGGGGGCTCGACGGCGGCCGAGATCGGCCGGGTGGCGCAGGATGAGGCGGAGGCGAGCGGGGCGATTTCGCTGCTGCGGCCGTCCAATTTTGATCGCGCGGTGTTCTGCCGGCAGTTCGCGATGCTGATCGAGGTGGGCTTTCCGGTGTTGAAGGCGCTGCAGATGCTGGCCAAGCGGACGCATCACCGGCGGCTGCGGGCGGCGGTGGCGGAGACGGCCGAGGCGGTCGAGCGGGGCGAGACGATCCATCAGGCGATGAGCCGCAACAAGGCGATCTTTTCGCCGCTGGTGGTCAACATCATCCGGGTGGGCGAGGTCGGCGGCATGCTGGAGAGCTCGCTGCTGCGGCTGGCCGACATCATGGAAGCGAAGGCGCGGATCCGGCGCAAGATCGCCTCGGCGTCGATGTATCCGATCGTGGCGCTGTGCGTGGCGCTGGGGGTGATCACGCTGGTGCTGGTGGAGGCGGTGCCGCGGTTTGCCTCGATTTATCAGGAATCGGGGCAGACGCTGCCGAAGCCGACGCAGTTCGTGATCAACCTTTCCAATTTCCTGGTGGGGGGCTGGTGGATCCTGCTGATCCTGATCGTGGCGCTGCTGCTGGCGGGGCGGTTGTGGACGGCGACGACGGCGGGCAACCGGTTCTTCTCGTGGTTGGCGCTCAACACGCCGGGGCTGAGCGGGGTCAACCGCAAGATCGCGGTGGCGCGCTCGACGCGGACGCTGGGAGAGCTGATCGCGGCGGGGTTTCCGCTGACCGACGCGCTGCTGATCACGGCGCAGACGAACGAGAACGCGATCGTCGCCGACGCGCTGCGCGACGTCCACGCGCATGTGGAGCAGGGGGAACGGATGACCGAGCCGCTGGCGCAGGCGCGGGTTTTTCCGCCGATGGTGGTCGACATGATCTCGATCGGGGAAGAGACCGGGACGCTGGACCGGATGCTGCTGAAGATCGCAGAGATTTACGATGCGGAAGTGGAAACGGCGCTGAACGGGCTGGCGACGATCATCGAGCCGCTGCTGATCGTGCTGATGGGGTGCGTCGTGATTTTCATCGCGCTGGCCGTCCTGCTGCCGTATTTCAATCTGGTGAATGTGGTGGCGATGTAAGGGACGCGGCGGGAATCTCCCGTCACCCCTTTCAGGGGCCTGGGGGATTGGGGGTGATTAGCTCACGCCGAGGCGCCGAGACGCGGAGAGGTGCAGGCGCGGAGGTTGAGTCTGCGACGGATCGGATGGGCTTGAATCGGGGGGTCACCGTGAGGGATGAGGTTAGAGGACAAGGCCGCTCAGGAGAGCGGCGTTCCCAGGCCGGTTGCTTCTTTCCGTGAGGCGTATTTCTTTTTTTCCGCACAACCCTTTCGTGCCTTTCGCTTCTGGAAGTGTAGATTAAGAGGCAATCCCCGGCCCGGGGAGACCCAGCTTGCCGTCCATCCGGTCCATGCCGCTATCGAAGTTCCGCACTCTCCTGCTGGTCGTGCTTGGGGCGCTGATGCTGTCGGGCTGCATGGAGCGGATCGGGCGGTTCGCCGCCGACTGGGCCGACAAGGAAACGTATCCGATCATCGCGGCCAAGCAGGAAGAGGTGCTGGGGGAGGCGGCGCCGTTCAGCATCGAACCGGCCGCCGACCCGCTGACGGAGCATGTGATCGAGCAGGCGGGCATTGCCGGCGATGAGTTCACGACGGCGGGGCTGACGCTGTCGCTCAACGACGCGCTCACGCTGGCGCTGCACAACAACCGCCAGTATCAGGCGCGCAAGGAACAGCTCTACCTGGCGGCGCTGCGGCTGACGGGCGAGCGCCACGTGTTCGCGCCGCTGTTCAGCGGGCTGATCACGGGGCAGCGAACCCGCCAGCCGACGGTCGAAACGAATGTGGAGGTCATCGGGACCGAGACGGTCCCCCTGCCCGGTTTTCCGGACGTGAGCGGGATCCCGGGCTTCGAGGACTTCGAGCCGCCGACCACGACGATCGTCAACACGCGAACGGAGACGGAGATCGGGGCGGAGCGGTTCGGGCAGCTTGATACGAGCGTCGGGGTGCGGAAACTGTTCGCCACGGGCGCACTCGTCACGCTGCAGCTCAGCCAGCAATTCATGCGGTTCTACAGCAATTCGCCGCGCGAGCAGGCGAGCGGGCTGTTCAGCGCGTCGGTTGTCCAGCCGCTGCTGCGGTCGGCCGGGCCGGACGTGACGCTGGAGAACCTGCGCCAGGCCGAACGCGACGTGCTGTATGAAGTGCGCGACTTCGCGCGCTTCGAGCGCCAGTTCGTCGTCGAGCGGATCGACGAATATTTCCGGCTGTTGCAGTTGCTCGATGCGATCCGCAACCAGCAGGCGTCGCTCGAGACACTGCACTATGGGCGCGAGCAGGCCGAGGAACTGGCCGAAGCCGGGCGGCTCGATATTTTTCAGGTCAATCAGGCGCAGACGCAGGAACTCAACGCGCAGGACGCGCTCTACTCGGTTCAGGTGGCGTTCATGCAGGGGCTGGAGCAATTCCGTTCCAACCTGGGGCTGCCCCCCGAGACCGCCGTCGTTCCGGATCCGGCCGAACTGGAGCGGCTCTCGCGGCAGGAGCTCGAGCCGCTCGATATCGAGCTGGCCGCGGCCGTGGAGATGGCGCTGGCCCGACGGCTGGATTACCACAACGCCGCCGATCAGATCGAGGACGCCGAGCGGTTCGTCCGGGTCACGGAAAACGCGCTGCTGCCCGTGTTCGACCTGGTGGCCGACTTCAGCGTGACCGACGAGGAGGAGAACCAGCCGCTGGATCTGGGGTGGAAGCGCCGGCGCTACAGCTATGGGTTCAATCTGGAACTGCCGCTTGATCGCAAGGCGGAACGGAACAACTACCGGAGCGCGCTGATTTTTCTGCAGTCGGCGCGGCGAGCCGAGGTCGAGCTGCACGACCTGATCGTGCGCGAGGTGCGTTCGCTGTATTGGGAGCTGATGGCGGCGCGCAACAGCTACGAGATCCAGTTGCGCAGCCTGGAGATCGCGCGGATGCGCGTGGAGAGCACCAGCCTGCTGCTGCAGGCCGGGCGGGTGCAGGTGCGCGACGTGCTGGACGCGGACGCCGCGCTGCTTGACGCGCGCAACCGGCTGACGGAGGCGCGGATCAACTATTTCGTCACGCGGCTGCGGTTTCTGGTGGCGATCGAAGCGCTGGAAGTCGACATGCGGGGGCTGTGGCTGGAGGCAGCGCGGTCGGCGCTGGCAGCGCCCACGCCCGAACCGTTGCCGGTGGAGTCGTCATCGGCGCCGGTGGCGCTGCCGCCGCCGTGAGGCCATTGCGAGATATGACGGCGGGGGCGAGGCGGAACCGGCGGGGGGCGGGGCGGGTGTCCGCGCTGGTCAGCTCACGCCAGGGATTCGTCGCGAAGGCTCTCCTGCTCGCGAAAGGCCTCGGAGACCGGTCCGCGCTCGGCGTCGAAGCGCAGGAAGCACTGGTAGCCGAATTCGCGCGCCGCGCGGATCTGATCGGGGAATCCGAAGGCGTCCTTCCAGCCCTGCTGCTGGGCGCGCCAGGCGCAATCCCAGGTGAACTGGACGTGCAGGTCGCCCGGCTCGGCGACGAGCGAGCCGACGTATTCGGAGCAGCCGGAGCGGCCGTCCACGGTGACTTTCTCGAAGGGTTCGTTGGGAAACTCTTCGAGCAGTTTCATCACCACGCGCAGGACCTTGACCGGCGGGGAGGCGGCGTCGAAAATCACGCGGCTCTGCGGGAGGCCGTCGGCCATGAACAGGGTGGATGGGCCGGCGGCGAGCGTGCGGACGGAGTCCTTGAATTCGGGCGTCGCCTGGCTTGCCGCCAAGAGGTCCTCCAGGGTGTGAATCGTGATGGCGGTGCTCATGAGCGTGTCGTCCTTCGTGCGGTAGTCGTTCACCACCAGTTTAGCAGAGGGGCGGTCGTGGGTCAAACGGGGACCCCAGAAACAAGCCGTGGATTCGCCCCCTTCGGGACGGGAATGGTTGGGGATGGTCGTCCCCAGATTCCGCTACGCTTCACCGGGGCCTAATGGAAAGGGCGCCCGTCCGGGGCGACGTGTGGCATCCTTGACAGGATGCGGGGGGCCAGATGCCGGCCGCTCCGGCCACCCCTTCGGGGTTTGATTCGTTGGGGGCGGCGACGCAGGGTTCCGGCCTGCGGCCGTCACCCCAAGATGCGGCTCACTTCTGGCATCCCTCCGGGATGCGCGGGAATAGGTTGGCGGATGACCGGTGGTATCGCTGCGCTCAACCACCGGCTACGATCCGGCATCCCTTCGGGATGCGCCTCGAACATCCCTACAGCTGACCGAGTGAATGGCCAAACTCCAAGGCATCCCTCCGGGATGCGGGGGAATAGGTTGGCGGATGACCGGTGGTATCGCTGCGCTCAACCACCGGCTACGATCCGGCATCCCTGCGGGATGCGCCTCGAAGCATCCCTCCAGCTGACCGAGTGAATGGCCAAACTCCAGGGCATCCCTGCGGTACGATTCACCGGGGCCTAATGGAAAGGGCGCCCGTCCGGGGCGACGTGTGGCATCGCTCCGGGATGCGGGGAAGACCGGGGGGGATGAGCCAATCGCGGCAGGGGGCTGGTCCCCCATGGGGCGTGGAGCGGCGAAAGGTGGGGGATAAAGCGATTGCCTGGGCCGGGGCGTTCTGATGATATGATGGGTTTGGGATCGCGGGCGGGATCGAGCGCCCGGGCACGGAACCGACAGCTTGCTCAGCGTGATTGTCATCGCCTACAACGAGGAGCGGTATCTGCCGGCGCTGCTGGAGTCGCTGGCGAAGCAGACCTGGCGCGAATTCGAGCTGATCGTGGTCGACAGCCACAGCCGCGATCGGACGCGCGAGGCGGCGCGGGCGCGCGGCGGGTGTTTTGGAGATTTTCACCTGATTGAAATGGATCGGCCGCGCGGCCCGGCGCGGGCGCGCAACGTGGGGGCGGCGCGCGCGACGCGCGAACGGCTGCTGTTTCTCGATGCCGACAGCGTGCTTGCGCCGACGTTTCTGGAGCGGGCGATGGCGGCTCTGGCCGAGCGGCCCGCGGACGTGGCGACGTGTTTCATCCGGATCAATGAGGGGGGGCTGGTTTCGCGGGCGGGCGCGCTCTTGTTCAATGCCGGCCTGTGGGCGCTGCGGCCGGTCTATCCGACGGCGTTCGGGGCGTGCCTGTTCTCGACCCGCGAGCTGCATGGCGCGCTGGGGGGATTCGATGAACAGCTTGCCCTCTGCGAGGACTGCGAGTACGTCAAGCGGGCGCTGCGGCGGCCGGGCGCGCGGTTCCGCATCCTGCCGCTCGCGTTCGGGACGTCGGACCGCCGGTCGCGGGCCGAGGGGGGCGCGCGCATCCTGCTGAAGTATCTGGGGGTTCATGCCTACCGACTGCTGACGCGCAAGGAACTCGCGAAGGGAAGGGTGGTGTATGAGTACGGAGAGTATGACCAACAGCCTGGCGGCCAGGAGGCGGGTCGGATTTGGGGCGGTTCACCCGGCGCTCAGTAGCCGGCTGAGAGGGATAATGCGGCTGCTGGGGGCGCCGCCGTTCTATCTGGCGGCGCTGGTGCTGTTTCTCGGCATCCGGGTGACGTTTCAGTCGCAGACGTATCTGCATGACTACATCACCGAGGTCAAGACGCTGCCGGTCCTGTCCGATCTGATCCTGGACAATCTGCCGTACTGGGACATCGGTTTTGTTTATGACGTGTTCAGTCTGCTGTCGCTGCTGATCTTCGCCGTGTATGTGTTTCACCGGCGGGCGTTCGCCGAGGTTCCGTATTTTCTATTGCTGTGCGGCCTGTTTCATCTGGTCCGCGGGGTGTTCATCGTGTTGACGCCGTTCGGCAATCCGCCGATGTTCGACGGGACGGAGGGGCCGTTCAATGGCTTTTCGAACTTCGAGCTGGGGGTCTATCCTTCGGGGCATACGGGGATCAGCATTCTGTATTGTCTGCTGGTGAGCAGTCGGGGCTACCGGGCAGCGCTGGGGATCTGCGTGGCGGTGGTGGTGGCGTCGCTGTTTCTGGCGCGGGGGCATTACAGCATCGATGTGCTGTCGGGGATATTCTTCGCCTATGCGATCAAGGCGTTCGGCGACAAGCACCTGCGCGACCGGGTCGTGTTGAAGTGAGGGGGCGAACGCGGCGGGGATCCGAGAGCCGAAGACGAGAGACGAGGGACGAGAGACGAGAGACGAGAGCCGAAGTTTGGAGAAACACCCCGCGCTCGCGGGGTGGCGTTGGCGGAGGGGGCGTGGTAGGATGATGATCCGCACGGATATCACTTGAAAGCGCGAGAGGAGAAACCCATGAGTCTCCCCAAGAGGACATTCGGCAGGACCGGTCTGGAGGTCACGCAGCTGGGCTACGGCGCGATGGAAGTGCGCGGCGAGCGGATCTGGGGGGGCCGGCCGTGCAATGACGAGCAGGCCCGGACGATCCTGAACGCGGTGCTCGACGCGGGGATCAATTTCATCGACACGGCGAACGACTACGGCAAGAGCGAGCTCTACATCGGACGGCATCTGGCGCAGCGTCAGGGGGAATTCTTCATTGCGACCAAGTGCGGCTGCACGATGACGTATGCGGGCGATCATGACGATACGCCGCATTTCTGGGACCGGGATCACATCCGGCGCAACATCGCCGATTCGCTGCTGAAGATGCAGATGTCGCGGGTCGACCTGCTGCAACTGCACAATCCGTCGGTGGAGCTGGCCGAGAAGTTCAAGCTGGTCGATACGCTGCAGGAACTTCAGCGCGAGGGGGCGGTGCGCTTCATCGGGTGTTCGTCGACGAGCCCGGACCTGGCGACCTACATCGAATGGGGCGTGTTCGATGCGTTTCAGATTCCGTATTCGGCGCTGGAGCGGCGGCATGAGAACCTGATCACGCGGGCGGCGCAGGCGGGGGCGGGCGTGATCATCCGGGGGGGCGTGGCGCGCGGCGAACCGGGTCAGGGGCTGGGGGCCGGCGACCGGTGGCGCAAATTCGAGGAGGCGAAACTGGATGAGCTGCTGGCGCCGGGGGAATCGCG
>Ga0116161_1004132_pt1 | contig 12433 bp, 6 predicted proteins | sample AD_JPNAS3_MetaG_FD_89877 | JGI IMG/M metagenome (GOLD analysis project Ga0116161, IMG submission 89877) | Active sludge microbial communities of municipal wastewater-treating anaerobic digesters from Japan - AD_JPNAS3_MetaG | ecosystem: Engineered > Bioreactor > Anaerobic > Digestate | place... | reverse complement strand
GACTTCACGTTCGCGCCGAACGAAGGGAATGCCCCGCTGACGGTGCAGTTCAACGATACCTCGGCCGGGAACGTGACCGGATGGGTGTGGGACTTCGGCGATGGGAACACGTCGACCGACCGAAACGCAACCCACACCTACGCGTCCTCCGGCACCTACCCGGTCAGCCTGAATGCGAGCAACGCGTATGGGTACAACGTCTCCACGGTGACCGATGCCGTCCAGGTGCTCTCCAGCCCGATTGCAGGCTTCACCTACACGCCGAGTGAAGGGAACGCCCCGCTGGCAGTTCAGTTCAACGACACCTCGGCCGGCAACGTGACGGCATGGAACTGGGACTTCGGTGACGGGAACACGTCGACTGACCGGAACGCAACCCACACCTATGCATCTGCGGGGGTCTACCCGGTCAGCCTGAACGCGAGCAACACCTACGAGTACAACGTGTCCACGGTGACTGACGCTATCCTGGTGCTCTCGGCGCCGGTGGCGGACTTCACCTACGCCCCGAACGAAGGGAACGCCCCGCTAACGGTTCAGTTCACCGATACCTCGGCCGGGAACGTGACGGCATGGAGCTGGAGCTTCGGCGATGGGAACGCCTCGACGCTACAGCACCCTGAGCACACCTACGTGGCCGCCGGCACCTACACGGTCAGCCTGAACGCAAGCAACGCGTATGGGTACAACGTCTCGACGGTTGCAGACGCCGTTCAGGTGCTCTCGGCTCCGGTTGCAGATTTCATCCTCGCTCCAAATGAAGGAAATGCACCGCTGGAAGTGCAGTTCAACGACACTTCGGGTGGAAATGTCACTGCCTGGAATTGGGACTTCGGCGACGGGAACACCTCGACCGCCCGGAACCCGGTTCACACCTACGCGGCTGTGGGAACATATTCCGTCTCGCTGAATGCGAGCAACATGTATGGGTACAACGTCTCCACGATGACAGGTGCCGTTCAGGTGCTGCCGGCTCCTGTTGCGAACTTCACGTTCGCTCCGAACGAAGGAAACGCTCCACTGACGGTGCAGTTCAACGACACCTCGGCCGGGAACGTCACCGCCTGGAGTTGGGACTTCGGCGACGGGAACACCTCGACCGACCGGAACCCGATTCACACCTATACGGTTGCCGGGGTCTTCCCGGTCAGCCTGAACGCGAGCAACGCCTATGGGTACAACGTCTCGACGGTGATTGACGCTGTCCAGGTGCTCCCGGCCCCGGTGGCGAGCTTCACCTACGCCCCGAATGAAGGCAATGCCCCGCTGGCGGTGCAGTTCACCGACACCTCGGCCGGAAACGTGACCGCCTGGAGCTGGGACTTCGGCGACGGGAACACCTCGACAGCCCAGAACGCAACCCATATCTACGCGGCCGCCGGCACCTACACGGTCAGCCTGAACGCGAGCAATGCCTATGGGTGGAACACCTCGACCGTCACGGGTGCCGTTCAGGTGCTCTCGACGCCGGTTGCAGACTTCGCCTACGCCCCGAACGCAGGGAATACCCCGCTGACGGTGCAGTTCAACGACACCTCGGCCGGCAACGTGACCGGGTGGGTTTGGGACTTCGGTGACGGAAACACGTCGACCGACCGGAACCCGATTCACGCCTATGCGTCCTCCGGCACCTACACGGTCAGCCTGAACGCAAGCAACGCCTACGGGTACAACGTCTCGACGGTGATTGACGCTGTCCAGGTGCTCCCGGCACCGGTGGCTGGTTTCACGTTTGCCCCGAGTGAAGGCAACGCTCCGCTGGCGATTCAGTTCAATGACACCTCGGCCGGGAATGTGACTGAGTGGAGCTGGAACTTCGGTGACGGAAACACGTCGACCGACCGGAACCCGGTTCACACCTATGCGGTTGCCGGGGTCTACACGGTCAGCCTGAACGCGAGCAACATCTACGGGTACAACGTCTCCACGGTGACCGACACTGTCCAAGTGCTCTCTGCCCCAGTCGCAAACTTCACCTACGCGCCGGGTGAAGGAAATGCCCCGCTGACAGTGCAGTTCAACGACACCTCGGCCGGCGACGTCACTGCGTGGGTTTGGAACTTCGGTGACGGGCAGACTTCGACCGAGCAGAACGCAACCCATATCTATCCGGACGCCGGCACCTACACCGTCTCGCTGAACGCCAGTAACGCCTATGGATCGAATGTCTTCACAGTCACGGATGCTGTTGTTCTACTCGCTCCCCCGATTGCCGGGTTTACCTTCAGTCCTGAAGAGGGCAATGCCCCGCTGACGGTGACCTTCATCGATGCCTCCTCAGGCAACGCGACCGCCTGGAGCTGGGACTTCGGTGACGGGAATACCTCGACCGCCCAAAACGCAACCCATATCTACGCGGCCGCCGGCACCTACACGGTCAGCCTGAACGCGAGCAACGCCTACGGGTACAACGAGTCCACGGTAACCGACGCCGTCCAGGTGTTCTCGGCCCCGGTGGCGAACTTCACGGTCGCCCCGAACGCAGGAAATGCACCGCTGGAAGTGCAGTTCACCGACACCTCGGCCGGAAACGTCACCGTCTGGTCCTGGGACTTCGGCGATGGGAACACCTCGACCGACCGGAACGCAACCCACACCTACGCGGTTGCAGGAATGTATTCCGTCTCGCTGAACGCAAGCAACGCGTACGGGTACAACGTCTCCACGGTGACCGATGCCGTCCAGGTGTTCTCGGGGCCGGTGGCGAGCTTCACCTACGCCCCGAATGAAGGCAACGCCCCGCTGACGGTGCAGTTCAACGACACCTCGGCCGGGAACGTCACCGCCTGGAACTGGGACTTCGGCGACGGGAACACATCGACCGTTCAGAACCCGGTTCACACCTATGCGGTTGAGGGTACCTACCCGGTCAGCCTGAATGCGAGCAACATCTACGGGTACAACGTCTCCACAGTGACTGAAGCCGTTCTAGTGTTCTCTGCCCCGGTGGCCAACTTCACCTACACCCCGGGCGAAGGGAATGCTCCGCTGACGGTGCAGTTCACCGATGCCTCAATCGGGAACATTACCACTTGGTCTTGGAACTTCGGCGATGGGAACACCTCGACCGACCGGAACGCAACCCACACCTACGCGGCTGCAGGAATGTATTCCGTCTCGCTGAACGCAAGCAACGCGTACGGGTACAACGTCTCCACGGTGACCGAGGCCGTCCGGGTGCTCTCGGGGCCTGTGGCTGACTTTACGTTCGCGCCGAATGCAGGGAACGCTCCGCTGGCAGTCCAATTCAACGACACCTCGGCCGGCAACGTGACGGCATGGTACTGGAGCTTCGGCAATGGGAACACGTCCGCTGAACAGAGCCCTGTCCACACATACGCAGAGTCGGGGGCTTACACGGTCAGCCTGAATGCCAGCAACGCCTATGGATCGAGTGTCTCCACAGTCACGGATGCTGTTGTTATATTCGCTCCCCCGGTTGCCAGGTTTACCTTTAGTCCTGAGGTGGGTAATGCCCCGCTGACGGTGCAGTTCAACGACACCTCGGCCGGGAACGTCACCGCCTGGAGCTGGGACTTCGGTGACGGAAACACGTCGACCGCCCAGAACCCGGTTCACACCTATGTAGCTGCCGGGGTCTACACGGTCAGCCTGAACGCAAGCAACGCCTACGGGTTCAACGTGTCCACAGTGACCGAGGCCGTCCGGGTGCTCTCTGCCCCGGTGGCGAGCTTCACTCACACCCCGAATGCAGGGAATGCCCCGTTGACGGTTCAGTTCAACGACACCTCGACCGGAAACGTGACTGCGTGGTCCTGGGACTTCGGCGACGGCGCCACCTCCGCCGAGCAGAACCCGGTCCACACCTACACCGCCGCCGGCACCTACACCGTCACCCTGACGGTGGAGAACGACTACGGCAGCGATTCCGAGACGAAGACAGACTTCATTGTTGTGAGGGAACCTGCACCTGCGATCGACTTCACCGCAGACAACACCTCCGGGACTGCTCCCCTGACGGTCACCTTCACCGCCGCGAGCACCGGCGGGAAGGTTGACACCTGGCTCTGGGACTTCGGCGACAACGCGACCTCCGCCGAGCAGAACCCGGTCCACACTTACACCGCCGCCGGTGTCTACACCGTCAACCTCACGGCCACGAACGGTGCCGGCAGCGACACCGAGGTCAAAACAGGCTACATCACCGTCACCGAGCCGAGCCCGGCAACATTGAGGTCGCCTCGACGCCCGCCGGTGCCGGGATCTGGCTCGACGAGGAGGACACCGGGCAGAGGACCAACGCCACACTGGCGAATGTCTCCGTCGGCCGCCACGTCGTCACCCTGAAACTCGACGGCTACGCCGACGCCTCGAAAGAAGTCACCGTCGTCAGCGGCGAGACCGCGACCGTCGACCTGACCCTGACCACCCTGACCGGCAGCCTCGAGGTCACCTCGACGCCCGCCGGCGCCGCAATCTTCATTGACGGCGCAGGGACCGGCACAACGACCAATGTCACCCTCGACGGGATCGCCGTCGGCACCCATACCGTCACCGTGACGAAGGAGGGCTACGCCGACGCCTCGGCAGAGGTCATCATCGTGGACGGCGAGACAGCGACCGTCCACTTCAACCTGGTTCAGAATACCGGGAATATCGCAGTGACCTCGATCCCCGAGGGTGCTGCGATCTCCCTCGACGGAACGGATACCGGCATCGTGACGAGCGATACCCTGTCCGGCGTCCCGGTCGGCAATCACACCGTTGCGGTGACCCTTGATGGGTATCATCCCGCATCCTCGCAGGTGACGGTTTCTTCCGGTCTGACCGCATCGGTCCACTTCGACCTGGTGCCGTCGACCCTGCCCCCGGTCGCGAACTTCAGCGTGAACGTTACGTCCGGCGCCGCCCCGCTCACCGTCCAGTCCACCGACACCTCGACCGGCGCCACGGCCTGGGCCTGGGACTGCGGGGTCGGCAACACCTCGGCCGAACAGCACCCAGTCCATGTCTACGATGCCATCGGGGTCTACACGGTCACCCTGACGGCCACGAATGACTTCGGCAGCGATTCCGAGGTCAGGACGAACTACATCACCGTCACCAAGCCCGACGCCCCGGTCGCGGACTTCACCGGAACCCCTGTTACGGGCGATGCCCCGCTCGAGGTGCGATTCGCTGACAACTCCGCCGGAAAACCGGTTCAATGGCTATGGGAGTTCGGGAACGGGAGAGTGGCGACAACAAAGAACCCGATCACCACCTACCGGCAACCGGGCACCTACACCGTCAACCTGACGGTCTCAAACGACTTCGGCAGCGACTCCAAGGTGAAGACGAACTACATCACCGTCACCCAGCCGGACCCTGTAGCGTCGTTCACTGCCGATCACACCAGCGGCAACGCCGATCTTACCGTGCAGTTCACCGATACCTCTACCGGCTCGCCGACCTCCTGGTCCTGGGACTTCGGCGACGGCGCGATCTCGATCGAGCGGAACCCGGCGCACACCTATACAACCGCCGGCACCTACACCGTCACGCTGGAGGTCAGGCGAGACGGCGGTCCTGCCTCCACGGAAGCAGGGCAGATCACCGTGAAACCGGTCGCCGGCTTCACGGCAGGTACGACACGTGGGGATGCCCCGTTTGCCGTGCAGTTCACCGACACATCCACCGGCTCGCCGACCTCCTGGTCCTGGGATTTCGGCGACGGGAACACCTCCGCCGAACAGCACCCGGCGCACACCTATACAACCGCCGGCACCTACACCGTCACGCTGACGGTGACCGGCGGAGGTCAGGCCCACACCGAAGCAAAGGCAGCATACATCACCGCGGTCGACCCCGGTGCTCCGCCCGCCGCAGAGTTCCGGGCCGATACGACGGAAGGATACGCCCCGCTCATCGTGCGGTTCTTCGATCAGTCCCGGGGCGATGTGGATGAATGGCTGTGGAACTTCGGTGACGGGAGTATATCGAGCGATCAGAACCCGGAGCACACCTATACCGCCGCCGGCACCTACACCGTCACGCTGACCGTACAGAAAGCCGGCGTCCAGACCAACACCCGGACAAAGACAGCGTACGTCACCGTCGACGATCCCAAACCGGTTGCGGATTTCACTGCAACCAGGCTGAGAGGTGAAGCCCCGCTTACTGTGCAGTTCACCGATACCTCAACCGGCGCTCCCCCCCTTACCCGGGCGTGGGACTTCGGTGACGGGACGAGCTCGGCTCTGAACCCAACCCATATCTTCGATCACGACGGCGAAGGGGCAAGAACCTACACGGTCACCCTGACCGTCACGAACAGCGGCGGCAGCGACGTGAAGACAACGGCGATCACCGTTGTTGCACCCCCTCAAAAAGAAGATGCGGGCGACAGGATCGACCAGGCCAATGCGACGGCGATCGAGGACATCCCATTAACGTATCAAGACCTCACACTGGAGATCCCGAAGGGTCATGAAGCGAGGCAGGCCGATGGCAGCCCGATAACAGAATTCAGCGTCGGGGTTGCCCCGGATCTCGAAGAACCCCCTGCGGGGACCATCGAGATCGGAGGCAAAGCATTCAAGCTCGGGCCCGAGGGTGCGAAGTTCAACCCGAAGATCCCGGTCACCATCACCTTCACCCGGGACGAATGGGAGAACCTGTTCGGTGACGGGAGAACAACAAAGCTCCAGAGGTATGACGGTCGAAACTGGATCGAACTTGAGAACCAGACTAGGGACGACGCCACATTTACCATAACGGGGTATACGGATTCGTTCAGTGTATTTGCACCCGTCACTACGACCATAAGCCCGGAGCCGACCACAACGCCAGGGTCTTCCGGCGGCGGAGGCCGCTCGACATCGCCAACTACCTCGGCCGGCACGGCCGACCTCCTCACCTCCTCGTCGGGAGCCGTGCTCCGGCCGTATCTCGCCCACGTCGACGGGAACTTCGCGCACCTCTTCCTGAAGACCGGGGTTACGGCGCTTGACGGCGCAGGGAGCCCGCTCTCCGCGATCGGGATCGCCCCCGTCTCGACCCTCCCCGGCGCGTCCTCCCTCACCTTCTCGGGTTACGCGGTCGACTGCACCCCCGCCGGCGCCACCTTCTCCCCGGCGATCGACCTGGTCTTCACCCTCACCGGGAATGAGTGGGCCGCATTGCTCGGCAAAGCAGGCGGCGACCCGGCCCGACTGGTCGTGCAGGGCTACGACACCGCGACCGGCGCGTGGACCGCCTGCCCGACGAGCGCCAACGCCGTCGCCAGAACGGTGACCGCGTTGGTCAGCCACTTCAGCACCTACGCCCTCTTCATCGAGGAATCGGCCGAACCGCCGGTCACGCCCGGACCGACCGAGACGGCGAAGATCCCCGCCGCCGCCGCGACGACCGCACCCCCTCCCCCGGCGGAGACCGGCGAGATTCCGTTCGTCTGGATCGCCTTGGCGGTCCTCGTCGTTGCGGCGCTCGCTGCCGGGTACGTCGTCTGGAAGAGACGCTGAATGGGGCCCTTCCTCCTTTTTCCCGGGCGGCACGCCCGGGAAAAAGAGATCACCGAAGAATATCCTGCCTCTCACGCATGCAGATGTAACAATGTACCCGATGGAGTATGTTCTGGCACAAACGGGATGATCCTATGACGAGACTGAAACGATGGAGGATTGGAATTCCTGTGTTTATTGTGAGAGTGAACGATGCGCACCGCACGGGGGTCCGACAGGACACGGTCGGCCGGGACGGTTGAAGGGGTCTGCAAAAGATGCGACCCGTGCAGCCGGTCGTGACGTTGAAGATCAACGTCCTTCAAACGCCTGAAAATGAGGGGTAAACGCCCCGGCCGGGATTTGAACCAGGAACGTTCCAAATCCTTATTACGGGTGAGCGCGCATAGATGACCATGCCACAGCCAAACAAACCCTTCTACCGCGGTCAGATCAAGTATGGGCACCAGGCGTCCCTTGAGTCGGGATTGAGGGACGGAACCATAACTCCCCGCGATAAAGAACTCATCCTCGAATACCTCGGGGAGCGGACGGTAACCAAGGACCTCTCAATTTCGCGGGTCAACAAAATTACAACTCATCTGGTCGGGTGGAGGCGGTTCCTCCCGGTACAGTACTCCGATGCCTCGATTGCTGATATCTACGCCGCCGTAACCGCTCTCAAGAATGGTACGAGTACCAGGGGGAAACCCTTCTCACAGAACACAATTCACGACTATATCAGGATATTGAAACCGTTTCTCCGCTGGATGAGCGAGGAAGGATATAACGAGCTCAATCTAACCAAAATCAAGCGGATCCAAGCGCCACCAGTGGACCAGGATACAAAAAGCCCGGAAGACCTCATAACCCCGAAAGAGATCGAGCAGCTCCTCGAAGCCTCCAAAGATCTCCGGAACCGGGCAATCATCGGTGTCATTTATGAGTCTGGATGTAGAATCGGAGAACTTGGACGGCTCCGATGGAAGGATGTAACTATCGACAAGTATGGCGCCAAGGTTTACTTAACCGACAACAAGACCAAAAAGCGCCGGTACTCACGGTTGACATTCGCAGCCCCCTACCTCGCTGCCTGGAGGGTCGAATACCCGGGATCCCCCACGGGGGAAAACCTTGTATTCATCTCTCAACAGCGAAATCCGTTAGAATATACTGCCTTTCTCCGCGTGCTCCAGCGGACTGCGAAAGCCGCCGGAATTAAAAAGAGAATCTATCCTCACCTCCTCCGAACGTCTCGGATCACCCATATGGTGTCGCAAAACTATCAGGAGAGTGTTATTAAGCAGAGTATGTGGGGGAACCTGAGAACGGATATGTTCGAGACCTACGTTAAGTTGGGGGAGGACGATATCGACGCCGAATACCTATCCAAGGCGGGGATTGTCCTGAAGGGGGACGTTGTTGACGAGATTAAGCCCCGGCCGTGCCCCAACTGCCATACTGTGAACGCTCCGACCTTTGAACATTGTTATAAATGCGGGTGGGCTCTTTCTCCTGAGGCGATCGCCCGAACCAGCGAGCTCAAGGAGCAGATCGAGGGGACGGACGCCTACCTGATGCTGGAAGCAATGCGCGATCAGCCGGAACTTTTCGATACTCTCCTCAAAAACTTTGACCAGCTACTCATAGAGCGGCTGAAAATGATGGGGCTTGGAACGGCAGGGGCCGGGCAATAGGGGGTCACAGCCTTGCGAGCGCCTCAAAGACCCCCTGTGCTCGCGGAGGAACCTCTCTAGGGCCCTCTGCATCTCTGGGGGAGATTGTGGGTTTCATCCTCCCTCCTCTTCTTCTTATCGTTCATCTCACTCATTGATTGCCTCCAAACAGCCCTCGGAAGAAGTATACCACGTACTGGAGCACATCCGCAGGTTCATCTGATTGTGCGCTTGCCCGCGTTAAAGTTGCTGCTGGAGATGGGCTTGGAGTCTCGTGTATTACGGGCTCTGTCCGAACCGGCCGTGGAGGGGGTGTCTCCTCGGTCAGTATCCAAAATACCTCCTGGGTTGAGCGGCCGGAGGTCTTGCACAACTCCACAGTCTCTGCCCTATCCAGATACCCTTCCAGCCGGAGCGTAACTGTATGCGGTCCCACGGGTGCTGTGATCGTGCAGGGGGTCGTCCCGTTAAGCCGGTCAGCGATGTATACGGACGCCCCTGCTGGATGTGACGTCACCTTAAGACTTGCCAGATCGACTGGTGCAACGTAGTTTGGATCCTTATCCAATGTGATCGAGATGTGGGACGAATCCCCACTATCCACCCGGATCTGCTCATTTTTTGAAAGATACCCGGGTGCTGTCACTTGGATCGTGTGGATCCCGGGCCGTAGGTTGTGTGTTTTCTCCGTGGTGTAACTTCCATCGATTGTCACCCTTGCCGTACTTGGTGATACCATTATGGTTAATGTCCCTGAGGGGGGCGGAGTTGGCTTTGGTGGCGGGGTTGGACCTATGGTCGAAGCCTTTTGAGGTACTGGAACATATACCACTTTAGGTTCTTTGGCTTGAGGATACCCGGGGGGCAGGCCATATGGTGAGACGGCTATTGCAGGAGATACGACATAGAATACGAGTATGACCACTACCAGAAAGCGAAAACATTTCATCATACTTAAATATCCCTTCACATTACTCCGGCAGTATGACCCTAATGGTTTAAATCCCTTCTCTCTAGTATCCCTTTCCTCACTCATCCCCCCATCCGCTGGTATATTGTTTAATTTCCTGCCGGGCCTCCGGGGGCCACCCGAGTCCCGCGTAGTGTTTCAGCATCGTCCTGATGTCATGGCCGAGCGATAAGCTAACCAAGCCCTCTCTATGAGAATGGGTCGCAATCAACCACGAAGCCCACGTCTTTCTGCTCATCTTCGGAGCGATCCCTTCAAGACTCGCGAGCCGCCCCTCACCCTTGGCCTTGCTTGCCGCCCTGATCAGGGTTTCGGTCCATGCCTGACGGCTAATCGGCCGCAAGTCGTCGGGGTTCTGCCGCCTGTAGGAGAGGAGGGTCTCAACGGCCTGAACTCCAGCATTTGAGAGGAGCACTGTCCTTTCCGCCTGTTTTGCTCGCCGTTTCAACATACTTCCCTTCGGGAGGTCTATGGCTCGTCGAGACGGCTTGTACCATTCTGGGGACTCTAGGAACCTCTCGAACTCTACCCCTCTCATCCCCGTGAAGAGCAGCCCGTCGAGACGAAGTTGGTCTCTGAACGAGAGGTGCGAGCGGATCGCCCGGTACTCTGAGGGGTAGAGGACCCTAGTGCTCTGCTTGATAAGCGGCTCTGGTGGCATTGGATAATGGTCGAGAGGGATCCAAATAAACAATGTCTACGTTGTCGTCCTATCATAGAATGACAGGTGTGTGCCGTGAAAGAAGCTTGATGTGAGGAGATCCTGGCCGGTCCCTCACATCTGGATAGAGAATCCCTGTCGGAGTGTGCAACACGACAGGCGAGTCAACAAAAAGTTGGGTGTGCAAAAAATACGGAGATGAAGACATGAAAGCGGGGCAAGTTCTCCAGAAAAACATCGTATTCAAGGAATTGATATTTGTGCTTTTTTCAGCCATTTTCTATTCTCTCTTGCTTTCATATTTACGATTTAAAGCAGGCAATTTTTGGGACCATGAAACCCCTAACCCTCCATGAGATCGGCCGTAACAGCGAAGATGTGTGGGTGTGTATTAGGGGCTCGCCTTTCACCCCCAAGCGAACACTCTGGCGCAGTTTATAGTGAGTGAGGCCCACGCAGAGAACCTGGGGCCGCACGAGGTCGAACACCGCGACCCAGAGTGCTCTGTGGCCTACCGCCAGGCTGGAGATGAAGAACCAGATCACGTCGCCGGGGGTGCTGGTCAGGACTCCCGGGCCCTGCAACACAAGGAGAGAAGGGCCAGAAACACCTCGAGCGCGACCAAGAGGAGGACCGTCGTGAGCAGGGCGAGGGCCCCGACCCGTGCCGCGTGTCTGCAGAGGTTGCCGAAGAGGTGTTGATCAGACTGATATGGTGCTCCTCGTTTGAGTTCAAGGTCCATGGGTATACATACTCGGGCCTTCATCCATCCCCTGCTTGACCTCGTACACCATGATGAGGGGTGCTGCCATAGGTCGTCGGCTGCTCCTATCAAATCTAGATCTCCCCGACCTCTATCCCGTTCTTGGTATCCATTCAACCGGGACGTATCGGTCTGGTCACAGCGCTCACATCCCACAATAGGCAATTTGCGGGGTTTGGTTGTCCTCATTTGTGGGGAAATTTGCTGCCCAAGAATAGCCTATAGGATGGGCCCAATGTCTAAAGTAAGGGTCCAGGCCAATCCCCCCTACGTTACGCTATAGGGTGACCCCTACGTCTATACACATGAGGGCTTTATGCGTGTAAGTTGGGACGCAGAGGTAGTCCGTACGGAAGGCCATGCTGCTAAAATCAACGGTCACAGCAACTTTGCAGGGAACTGGGGCGCGGTTACCTTTTAGCACCTCACGTGCATAGGGGCGTGGGTATGATGTGAGCGATGCCAAAGAACGCGCGCGTCATCATGAGGTGCGCATGCGCATCTCTGTCTCCCAAATTTGCTGCTATAATACGCGCGTACGTGTGGGCGGGAGGGGTTATGTTCCTTAAAAAATCGATGCTTGAAATTCTACAACAGGAGTTCCGATAGATCCTTTATTTTCACCTCAAGGTCGTCTTGGTAGTGTATTGTGAATACAGTATATCCCATTAAATCGAGTCTCTCTCTCTTCAACTCATCATCTCTCCTCTGTGATTCGTTGTCATGATCAGGACCATCAACAAATATCACAACTGAGTGTCCATTCTTCTGATAGGTAAAATCAGGGCGGGCAACCAACTCATCTCCCTCTGCTATGATCTTCTGCCCGCCGTCCGGCAGGGGAAGACCCGCTTGGTAGATGCTCTCAAGGACCTTCCGCTCTAATGAGGACTCACATGTGTCAAGTAGATCCTCAAGGGT
>Ga0116161_1004130_pt1 | contig 12439 bp, 10 predicted proteins | sample AD_JPNAS3_MetaG_FD_89877 | JGI IMG/M metagenome (GOLD analysis project Ga0116161, IMG submission 89877) | Active sludge microbial communities of municipal wastewater-treating anaerobic digesters from Japan - AD_JPNAS3_MetaG | ecosystem: Engineered > Bioreactor > Anaerobic > Digestate | place... | reverse complement strand
CGCCGAGAACTACCTCAAGTCCGCAGAGGAAATGAGCGAGCTGTTCAACAGATACCCCGAAGCCGTTGGCAACACTCTCGTGATAGCCGAAAGATGCACACCAGGGCTGGATCTGTCGCGCCGTCTGTTCCCAAAATACCACGCCTCGCCAGACGGCCAGGGCCGCGGCAGCGGCAGCAACAGTTCCGCCAACGACTCCAATGGCTCCAACAGCTCCAGCCGCTCTGGCGACTCCGCCTCCACCCTACTCAGGCGCCTTACAATGCAGGGCGCCGCCGAGCGCTACGGTCGCATCACCCCATCAATCCAATCGAGGCTGGAACATGAACTGAGCATCATAACCACCCTGGGCTTTGAAGACTACTTTCTCGCCGTGTGGGACATCGCATGCTGGGCCCGTTCGCAGGGCATCCGGTACGCCGGGCGCGGATCCGCGGCCGATTCCGCCGTCGCATATTGCCTCCGTCTGACCAACGTGGACTCGATAGCCCGCGGATTGCTCTTTGAAAGGTTCATGAGCCTGGAGCGTGCCCAAAAGCCCGACATCGACATCGACTTCGAGTCAGAGCGGCGCGACGATGTGGCGCGCTACGTATACCAGCGCTATGGCGAAGAGCATGTCGCGTCAGTCTGTACATTCAACACCTTTCAGGGCAGGTCGGCCGTGCGCGACTTCGGCCGTGTGCTCGGCTTTCCGCAATCCGACATCGACCGCCTGGCCAAAACCCTACCCCACGTCCCGGCGGACGCGGTGCGCGCAGCTTTCAGCCGGTACCCCGAGATGCGTGACTCGGGCATTCCGGCGTGGAAATTCGAACTCCTGCTCACCCTGGCGGAGTCGGTGGCGGGCTATCCCCGCCATATCGGCACTCACCTGGGCGGGCTGGTTATCTCAAGTGAGCCCCTCACCTGCGTGACCCCGCTGCAGATGGCCGCCAAGGGCGTCGCCATCACCCAGTTCGACAAAGACACCATCGAAGACCTGGGCCTCATCAAGCTGGACCTGCTCTCCCTGAGAACACTGGGGGCAGTGGAACACGCCGTAGACATGGTTCGCGGCAGCGGTGCGACCGGCGACAACCGTGCGACCGGCGGCGGCGGCGCGACCGACGGCGGCGGCGTGACCGGCGGCAGCCACTCCGACGCTCGCAGTGATGGCTCCCGCTCTGGCTCCTGCCCCGGCGCCGATCCGGGCTTCGACTTCGACCGCATACCCCACGGCGATCGGGCCACGTACGAGATGCTCAACGCAGGCGCGACCATCGGCGTGTTCCAGCTGGAAAGCCCGGCCCAGCGCGCCCTGCAGACGCGCCTCGGTGCCGACAGCTTCGAAGACATCGTGGCAAGTGTTGCTCTGATCCGGCCGGGTCCGATTCAGGGCAACATGGTGGAGCCGTTCATCGCGCGCCGCCGCGGCGAGGAGGAGGTCACCTACATAGATCCCAGGCTCGCGCCGATTCTCGACAAAACCTACGGAGTCGTCCTCTACCAGGAGCAGGTGATCCAGATCGCCACGACCATAGCGGGTTTCACCCCGGGCGAGGCTGACCGCCTGCGCAAAGTGATGACACACTTTCGGTCCATGCGCGAAATGGAGGAGATCGGTCGCGACTTCGTCGCCAAAGCCGTGGCAGGCGGAACGGATCCTAAGATAGCCGAGACGGTCTTTTCCTATATCGTGGGCTACGCGGGCTATGGGTTCTGCGAGGCGCATGCCGCCGCGTTCGCCGACACCGCCTACCGCACAGCATACATGGTGCGCCACTACCCCGCCCAGTTCTATGCCGCGGTCCTGAGCGCCCAGCCCATGGGGTTCTACTCGCCCCGCACACTGCTCGTGGAGGCCAAGCGCCGCGGCGTGCGTGTGCTGCCGCTCGACATCAACCGCAGCGGGGAGAGGTATTCCATTGAGATGATACACACAGAGGAACCGGCGATTCGCGTCGGCCTCATGCAGGTCAAAGGCATATCCAAAGACGCAATCTGCCGCATCCTGGCCGCCCGCGAGGAATGCGTGCCTGGGGGTGGGCCTTTCCGGTCGGCGCTGGATTTCCTTTATCGGGTCGAGATCCCGCGCGACATCGTCCAAAACATGGTGCTGGCCGGGGCTTTCGATTCATTGGAACCCAACCGCCGCGCGCTCGCATGGCGTCTCGGGAGCCTAGCCGCCCACGCCGCCGCCCATCGCGCCGCCGGCGCCGCCGCCCGCGAATCGGGGCAGGCAGCGCTGGTGGGAACCTTCGAACCGCCCAGGGCGTATGAAACACATGTGGAGTCCGAAATGCCCGACTTCACCGAAGTCGAGAAGTTCAAGCATGAGATGTCCATCCTGGGTTTCTGCGTGTCGCGCCACGCCATGGAGTTCTTCAGGCCGGCCCTGGCCCGAGGCGGCGTCCTCACGTCCGGCGAAATCGCGGGCGCGCGACACGGGCAGGCGGTGCATACAGCAGGCCTTGTAGTGCGCCCACACAGGCCCCCTACAAGAAGTGGCAAGACGGTAGTGTTTCTGTCTTTAGAAGACGAATTGGGCCTTACGGACGTGACTGTGTTCGAAAGCATATATCAGAAGTACGGGGCACTGATATACCAAAGCCCGGCCCTGCTCGTCGCGGGGTCGGTGTCGCGGCGCGGCGACGGTGTATCGGTGATCGCACGCTCCATACAGAGGCTGGGAAGGCGGCGGAGCGACCGGACAGGGTAGTCGCAATCCCGCACGGGCATTGCGGCTTCGCGCTATCACGGATCGACCAGCGCCAAGCGTTCCTCGCCCACCTGCGGCTCGAAAGCCCCGGACAGCAGCTCGGTCATGGCCTTCGCGAACAGCTCAAGGGCGTCCGACGGAACCATGACTCGCATGGTTACGCGCTCGGCATAGTCCACGTCAACAGTTTCGATGCCCGTCTCGGCCAGATGGTTCTGGACCTTGCCCAGCATTGGGTATTCTATGGTAAAGCGCACTTGGCGCATGGGCCGTGCCCGAGCGATGCCCGCCGCGTACAGTCCTTCGCGAGCTGTGGAGCCGTAGGCCCTGATCAGCCCTCCCGCTCCGAGTAGTGTTCCGCCGAAGTAGCGAGTGACCACAACTGCGCAGTAATGCACATCTTCGCGGCGGATGACTTCTAGCACGGGCCGACCGGCGGTTCCGGAAGGTTCGCCGTCGTCGCTGGAGCGGGCGATCTCGTTGTGCTCGCCGACAACGAACGCATATACATTATGGGTGGCATCCCAAAACTCCCGACGGACTTCATCCACCAGTCCTTGCGCGTCATCCTCAGCAGCGACTGGCGATGCCGTCGCAATGAACCTGCTCTTTCGCACGACGATTTCCGCGCGTCCTCGGTCGCGCAGGGTTAGGTAGCCTTGGGTCACAAAAACCACCCCTTGTTCATAAGAGGGAATCCTGTTCCACAGTAGAAGTACATGAGCGCAACCGCGGCTCGAAAAGAGCTTGAGGAGGCGAATTCGAACAGTGCCTACCAAGAGGCTGTATTACGATGATCCCTACCTCGCGGGCTTCACTTGCCAGGTTCTCCGATCGGAGCCTGCCGCCCGGAACTCCCATTCAGCCCCTCTATATGAGGTTATCACCGACCTAACCGCGTTCTACCCCAACTCAGGGGGCCAGCCGTCCGATCGCGGCACCTTGGCCGGGGCAGATGTGGTCGACGTGATCGAGAGGGAAGATGAAGTCATCCATATTACTTCCACAGCTGTCCCGCTCGGCCCTGCACAGGGCAGGATCGATATCGAGCGCAGGTTCGACCACATCCAGCAGCACAGCGGGCAACACATACTGTCAGGCGCATTCGCGAGCCTGTTCGGGATGGAGACTGTCGGCTTCCACTTGGGAGACGAGTACGTAACAATAGATCTCAATGCCCCTGACATAAGTCGCGACCAATGGGCCGCAGCCGAGCGCCTTGCCTGCGAGGTCGTATTCCAGAACAGGCCGGTTAGGGCTACTTTCTGGGACCGCGATGCCCTGAGCGACGCCATCGACCCATCTCGCCTGCGCAAGCTGCCGACCAGAACCGAGAACATCCGCCTCGTCGATATCGACGGCTTCGACCTTACCCCCTGCGGTGGCACTCACGTTCGCGCTTCTGGCGAAGTGGGGCTGATCAAGATAACCCGCACCGAACGCATCCGCGGCATAACCCGCGTCGAGTTCGTCTGTGGTCGCCGTGCGCTTGCCGACTACCGCTGGAAGAACCAAACCGTATACGAGGCAGCCGCCATGCTCTCAATGCACGCGCGCGATCTGCCCGAATCCGTGAGCCGCCTGCAGGTGCAGTTGCGCGACACCTCACGCCAGCTGGAACATGCCTTGAAGGATCTGTACGAATATCAGGCTGCGGCTATGTATGACAGCGCCGAGCCGGCTGAGCCTTCCGGCATCCGCGTGGTGTCGTGGGCATCGACCGATGGGCACGACATCGGCTATCTCAAGATGCTGGCGCACAGAATCTGTGAGCACCCCAATACCGTAGCCCTACTGGGCTCGGGTAATGGCGAATCCGCGCACGTGGTGTTCGAGAAATCCCACGACGTGTCCATCGACATGGCGAAACTCCTCCGCGAGGTGTTGCCTACAGTCGAGGGTAAGGGAGGCGGTACGCACCAGATAGCTCAAGGAGGCGGAAAGCGCCCGGAGAGGTTGCCGCACGCCATATCCCGAGCCGCCGCGATGGTGGCAAAAGCTGCCCGCGGCATCGAAGCGGAGACGGCTGCGTCGGCCGACTGTCATTAGCAGCCGCTGTCCGCCCCACACTCATATCCTGGTCGATACCAGGTTACCCGACTCGTAGCGACGGAGGCCGGCTCCGAACAGCCAGGATGCGCCGCACGCGATCGCAGCCGCGAAAGCCAACAAGCCTGCGAAGTGGGCGACGCTGAAGCTGCGCAGCAGCGAAACAGGCACGTATATCACGAAACCTACAGGTATGATTGAATACAACACCGCCCGGACCAGGCCCTGGAAGATTGAGCCGGGGTAGCCTGAGAACGTGATCAGGGCCCCGACGAGTTGCGCGCTTATGGTCTGGGCGTTTCCTATGAAAAACGCGATGCTGCCTGTGATGACCGCGAAACAGGTGTACACAGTGCATGAGGCCAAAGATACGATGGCGAACAGCGCCAGCCTGCCGGGGGTAACCGGGGTAAACAGGCAGAACGCCGCCAGGCCGAAGGCGACATCGCCCAAGCCCGAGATGTCCGACCGGCTTACGAGCGCGTGAACTAGCGGGTTTCGCGGCAGCAACAGGTAGTAATCGAGCTGCCCCTCGGCTATGATGCGAGCCAAGCGATTCACGTTGCCGAACACCGACACACTCAACCCGTACGCCGTGGCCAGGACGGCATGCATCGTTATGACGTCGGCAAAGGTCCAGCCGCCAATGGCCTGCACCTTTCCGAAGATCAGCCACCAAAAGAACAGGAGCAAAAAGTCGTTCAGCACCATGAATAGCATTTGGGAAACGAAACTCCACCTGTATTCCATGGCCGACGCCAGGTTGAACTTGAAATGCTCCCACACGAACCCCGCCGTCTGCGCGGTTGTGCACACCGCCCCGCCCGTGGCTCTACCCGCCGTTGACATTGAGTCGCTTCACCCCCATTCCGTACAGCGCCATGACCAGCAGAGCCAGGACGGCCGCCCACATTACCTGCATCGCCACGGTGCGTAAAAGGAAATCCGCATCGAACTGGACGAACAGGCGCGCCGGCGCATACAGCACATAATTGAAGGGGGTCGCCCTCGCCACCCGCGCCAGGGCGTCTGGATAGACTTCCATGGGGGCGAATAGCCCTCCCAGGACGAACAGGACTTTGCTGTATATCCAGAAGAACGGGGCTGTGTCTTCAACCCAGAAGGCGGAAAGGCTCAGGGCCATGCCGATTAGGAAGTTGAGCGTCAGGGCCAGCACCGTACATGCCAGCACCCCTGCAAGATGCGTAGCACTGACGCGAATGGGTCCTACCGCCGCAAGGGCCACAGCCGAGCCGATCAAGATGTAGAGCGCCATCTTGAGGGCAGTCTCCCCCCAGTAGGATGCCAGCTTGAACATGACGTAATGGTAAGGCTTGTTAAGAGAATAGGCTATGGCCCCGGTCTTGACTTCTTCATCAGTCTCGTGCTCAAACCGGGCGCGCCCCAGCATAATCGCCTCGCTGGCCATCAGGTACCACACTAGTTCGCGAGGGCCGAAGCCTTCGACCACGAAGCCGCTCGTGCCTCCGATAACCGACCATAGCTGCACGAACACGTACAGAATCAGCGCATAGAAGACTGAGCCCAGCAAGAAGTCGGCCAGGTACGCGGTGCGCGCCCGCATGCTCACTCGGGCGACATGGAAGTACTTCGCCATCGCAGTCATCACCGTCACCTTCCTGCCAACGCTTCCGACGCGTCGCGCCCGTAGATATCGGCGATGACCTGCTCGGTAGGGGGGTCGGCAATGGTGATGTCGACTATCCGCGCACGGCGCATCAACCCGGCCAGCACTTCATCGATGGAAGTCAGGTCAGTATCCACTGATAGCTTCAAGTTAGCCCGCTTGTGCTTGATCACGGCAACCCCGTCCATCTCAAACCCGTCGATCGCATCGGCGAGCCTAACGCGCACGATCTTGAAGCGCAGGTAATCGCGCCTCAAGGCTGACACCGATGTATCCAGGATCAGCTCGCCGTGGTTTATGATCATCACGCGCCTGCACAGCTCCTCCATGTCGCCTACATCGTGCGATGTGAGGAAGACAGTGACTCCTTCTTCCCGGTTCATCTGGCGAATCAACCCTCGGATCGCACGCTTGGCCACCACGTCCAAGCCGATAGTGGGCTCATCCAGAAACAGCACCTTCGGACCATGAAGCAGCGATGCTGCGATCTCGCACCTCATCCGTTGGCCCAGCGATAGTTTGCGAACCGGCGTAGACATGAAGTCGGCGAGCTCGAACCTGCCTGCCAACATCTCCAGCCGATCACGGTAGACGGACTTTGGGATCTCGTATACGTTCGCCAGAAGCTCGAAAGTGTCGCGAGGCGGCAAGTGGTACCACAGCTGTGATCGCTGGCCGAACACGCAGCCTATCTCGCTCGACAGCCGCTGCCTGTTCTCCCATGGCGTGATCCCCAGCACAGACGCCCGTCCTCCGGTGGGGTGCAGTATTCCGGTGAGCATCTTGATCGTGGTTGACTTGCCGGCCCCGTTGGGGCCGATGAACGCCAGCATCTCGCCTTCGTCCACCGAGAAGGATATCGTGCGCACTGCCTCGATTTCGCGCACGGTCGGAGAGATGACAGAGCGCAGGCTCCCTGCCAGGCCAGGCGCCGTCTCCCGCACCTCGAATACCTTGGTCAACCCGCAGACGTCAATGGCTGCCACATTTCCCACCCGCCTCATGAGAATACTAGTTCAGGCGCTAAGCGCCGATGACCACTTCGCGATATCGGGGAGGTAGGACAATGGAACAAAGAGACAGATCGCCGAGTCGGAAACTGACTCCCACTGGATCTAATACGTCCACGAGCTTCAAATGCGCCCAATGTGGCACGATGTACCCCGCGGGAGACAAGACGGGCGCATCGGGATGCATGGTCTGCCCCAGTTGCGGCTTCGAAAACTGCGCAGACGATTCCACGATCGTGAACGCGTCTGACGAAGAGTACTAGGCTGCAGGAAGCAGAGGGTTGCAGAATCGTCCGGGCAGACCAAACCTGCCCGGACGTCTGTATTCAACGTGCGAATTCCAATGCGCGAATCCAGCTCTGGATGCCAACTGCGAAACGAACCGCCCCTCGCTATACCTCTCCCATGATCGATATGGACTCCGCCCGCCAGCCCAACACCCCGGTGATGAGGGGCACGCCTATCGGCCTGTACTCCAGCACCAGGGGGTTCTGCATGTTGTTCCAGATGATCAGCTGCCCCTTGGCACACTTGTAAGCGGGCAGGAATACCCTCCTCCCGTTAACGTCCACGGGGAAGAGCACTTCCTCCTCCACCTTCAGATCCCCGGCAAGGATCCCAGTGACGCTGACGCTCCCCATCTTGAAGTTGTACGCCACCTTGCCGGTGCGCAGCTCGCGCAGAACCTCCCGCGATACCCAGGGTGCAGTGCTATCCGTGTCGATTGCGTCCCTCATGCCAAACACCGGGCCGAACGTTCGCCCTCTCTCGAGCCCGTTGATCCGCCTGATTGTGGCTGAAGGGAGTGTGCCGTCGGATCTGGGCCATACCCAGCTGATCTCCACCCATTTGGGGTAGCTGACCGACTGCACAGTCACATGCCACTTGCCGCCAGTGGAAGCGCCGGCAGCAGTGCGTTCGAAGATAACATGCATCCCCGCGTGCATGGCGGGTTCGGCGCTCATCACATCGTACCCGCCGGTAGCGGCTGCTTGCGGAGCCGGCGAAGCTGCAAAGCACAGAATGAGCGCAATGATGAACGGAAAAACCCCGAGAACAGGTCGTCTCAAGCCGAACTCCCCCTTACCTAGATATCGCTATAACCGCGCGCAACCTATATTCCGTCTCTGAATACGAACTGCCCGGCGATTACCGTACCCACGACTCGCACATCCAGGATCTCAGCAGCAGGCGTCGAGAATATGTCGCGCGACAATACAGTCATATCCGCAGACAGGCCACGAGCCAGCGTCCCCCGGGTCAGTTCGTCGGATGACGCCATGGCGGATCCGGCCGTGTATGCCCTGATCGTCTCCTCAACCGTCATCCGTTCTTCGGGGTACCATCCCGAATCGGAAGTGCCTTCCAGCTGCTTCCTGGCGACAGCGGCGTAAACACCCCGGATGGGATCCGGAGTCTCAACAGGCGCGTCCGAGCCGAAAGCGAGCATGGCGCCGCTCTTTGACAGGCTGCGGAACGCGTAGGCCCATCGGCTGCGTCGACCCCAGTGCCGCTCGGCCACGGGTATGTCAGTCAGAATATGGACCGGCTGCATGGACGCCACCACGCCAAGGTCCGCAAACCGCCGCACGTCTTCGGGGTGCAGCAGCTGAGCATGCTCGATCCTGTGACGCAGCCTGCGTTGCGCGCTTTCGGCCTTTACTGACTCGAATATGTCAAGCACGTCTCGGTTGGCCCGGTCGCCTATGGCGTGAATCGCACACGAAATCCCAGCCAGCACGGCCTTGCCCACCAGCTCAGCTATCTCCTCTTTGGACGCCACAGCCACGCCCATGTTCCTGGAGTCGCCCTCATACGGACGGAGGAGATGGGCCGTTTGGGATCCCAGAGCGCCGTCGGCAAATGCCTTGAGCGGCCCGATGCGCAGCCATTCGTCGCCGAACCCGCTTGAGAGCCCCAGGTCGATGGCGTCGTCCAGGTTATCTCGGGCTATGGACTGGGTTACGCGGATCTTCAGCCGTCCTGTGTTGCGCAGAAGCTGCAGTGCCTCAAAGGACGTAGCGCCGTCCATGTTATGAACCGCGCCTATACCCAGCTTGTGCAGCTCAGACTGAGCTTTCTCCATAGCTGTCGCCATGGCCTCGCAGGTCGGCTCGGGGATCACCCGCCTGATCAGGGCGGTAGCCGCCTCCTTCAGGATCCCGGTGGCCTGACGAGTGTCGTCGTCCCTCACGATCTCGCCGCCTTCAGGGTTCGGCGTATCGAGGCCAATTCCGGCAATGCGCAGCGCGGCTGTGTTGACCCACAGGGAGTGAAGGTCCTTGCTGAACAGAGCGACCGGATTGCGCTGCGCGACGGAGTCTAGATATGACCTGTCGGGCAGAGCGCCCCCGGGCCATATGTTCTTGTTCCACCCCAAACCGACTATCCACGAACCAGGCCGGGCGCTCTCAACAGCCCGCGCCACCCGAGTCGCAACCTCCTCCGGCCCCAACGCGCCGTCTAGCTCCACATTGGCCAGGCTCAGCGCGTAGTGCGCCAGGTGGATGTGCGAATCAGTGAATGCGGGAACCAGGGCCCGTCCTGCAAGATCTATCCTCTCAAAACTATCGTCCACCATCGCGGCGACCTCCGATTCGGACCCGACCGCGATGACTCTCTTGCCGACACACGCGATAGCCTGACAGAAAGGCCGGCGCCCCGACGCCGTGTACACCTTTCCTCCTGTGAACAAATATCTGCCCACAACCGTCCCCCCAGTCTTACACAGCTGACTACGTATTCCATCAACCAACCCCCTTTTCCTGCCTTGCCTTGTGGAGCAGGAGTCAACCGGCGGTTATCGAAGTAAGGAAGGCAAAAGTACGCGAAAGGCATCGCGCCTTGAGAAGCCAGATCGATGAGCGAAAGGTGGTTGCGACATGTCGATCAGCAGAATCCTGGTTGTAGGGGCCGGTCAGATGGGCGCCGGCATCGCGCAGGTGGCCGCCCAGGCCGAAATCGCCGTCACTCTCACCGATATATCAGCCGACTATGCCCGGCGAGGCCTTGACCGAATATCGAAATCCTTGATCCGACTGGTGGACAAAGGACGCATGGCGCCCGAACAAAAGGACTCTATCCTCTCGCAGATCACGGTGGCGCCGGATCTGGAGTCTGCTTCCCGGGGCGCAGACCTTGTAATTGAGGCCATCGTGGAGGAGCCGGCGGCCAAGGCAGGACTCTGGAGCAGACTGGCCGACATCTGCGAGCCCGAAGTCATCTTCGCATCCAACACCTCATCTATTTCGATTACATCGATGGCTCGCGATTCGCGCCGCGCCGATCGGTTCATAGGAATGCATTTCATGAACCCCGTCCCCGTAATGCAGTTGGTTGAGGTAGTGCGTGGGCTCGAGACGTCCGACTCGGTATGCAACACCATTGTGGAACTTGCGCGCAAGATGGGCAAGGAACCGGTGGTGGTGTCGGATTCCGCCGCGTTCGTAGTCAACAGGATCGCCATCCCCATGATCAATGAGGCCGCCTTTGCCCTGATGGAAGGGGTATCAACGGCCGAGGGAATCGACACCTGCACAAAACTCGGGCTCAACCACCCCATGGGCCCCCTGGCTCTCGCAGACCTGATCGGCCTGGACACAGTGGTGTCGATTCTGGAAGTTATGGTGGCGGAGACGGGCGACCCGAAGTACAGGCCATGTCCGCTTCTGCGCCGGATGGTGGCCGCGGGCAGGCTGGGCCGCAAGGCAGGGCAGGGGTTCTATAAGTACTGACGGATCACCGGGCGAGATAAGGACGCGAGGACGCGAGGAAGCGAGGAAGCGAGGAGGTGCAGCGTTTGAGCTACAGCAGCGTCAAGTTGGATGTTGCTGACTGCACGGCGGTCATCACCATATCGAGGCCATCCGCGCTCAACGCCCTGAGCAGCGCAGTCCTGGCCGAACTCGACATGGCACTGGGCGAGGTACGGGCGAATAAGGGCTGCCGGGCGCTGATAATAACCGGCGACGGCGACAGGGCCTTTGTGGCCGGCGCCGACATCAGCGAAATGCGCGATCTGGGCCCCGGTGATGCGGCAGACTTCGCACGACGCGGTCAGGCGGTGTTCCGCGCCATTGGGGAGTTGCCCATTCCGGTGATCGCCGCCGTCAATGGCTATGCGCTGGGCGGCGGATGTGAACTGGCTTTGGCGTGCGATATCCGGATCGCCTCGGAAAACGCCCGGTTCTCCCAGCCCGAGACGGGCCTGGGCATAATCCCCGGTTTCGGGGGCAGTGTGCGCCTCCCGGAGGTTGTGGGGCGCGCCCGCGCTGCCTACATGATCCTCACGGGCAAGCAGGTGAACGCCGCAGACGCGCTGTCCATGGGGCTAGTGTCAGAAGTGACGCCGCGCGAGACTCTGATGGCACGGGCCCGCGAGATCGCCGCTGAACTGGCAATGCGAAGCCCTGTGGCCCTCGCGCACGCCAAAGGGGTGTTGGCCGCCTGCACCGAGGGGTACGAGCGCGAAGCTCTGGAGTTCGGCAAGTGTTTCGAGACTGGCGATCCAAAAGAAGGGATGTCTGCATTCCTGGAGCGTCGCAAGCCCGGATATGCACGTTGAACAGCCAAAACTCCGCACGATTCTGCAGGGTTGTGCATGGCTCTGCGCGATTCTGTGTAACTACTGTGATGTGATATGATGCGATTACGATACACCCGAACAGCAAGATATCCAGCTATAGCAGAGGCGCTGATACGTGCTGCCATCGTGGCTGTCGCCGTCTTCTCCATCATCGCGCTGCCCGCCGCAGCGCCTGTTAGGTCTGCCTCCGCAAGCACTCCCGATGAGTTGATCGCGAAGTCGCTGTCTATCCCGCTGGCGCCGGGCGTCTCCTTCGAGCGACGGAGCGCCTTGACTACAGAAGGATGGGTCGGCCTGTCGATCATCAGAATCGACCTGACTTCCCCCTACGTTACGGTAAGCCCGGCCCTTGCCGGCGACGCGCTCACAACGCCCGCCAAAGCCACGGAGATCGCCGACGCAGCAGGCCTGATAGCCGCAGTCAACGGCGACTTCTTCGACGCCGG
>Ga0116161_1004125_pt1 | contig 12447 bp, 9 predicted proteins | sample AD_JPNAS3_MetaG_FD_89877 | JGI IMG/M metagenome (GOLD analysis project Ga0116161, IMG submission 89877) | Active sludge microbial communities of municipal wastewater-treating anaerobic digesters from Japan - AD_JPNAS3_MetaG | ecosystem: Engineered > Bioreactor > Anaerobic > Digestate | place... | reverse complement strand
GCAAGTACTACCGCAGGGAAGCCTCGGTGATACATCCGCCGGTGGACATCGAGCGATTCGGGATATCCGGGGAGGTTGAAGACTACTACCTGATCGTTTCAGCCCTGGTGCCCTACAAGAGGATCGACCTTGCCATCCGGGCATTCAACCGGCTGGGCCGGCGGCTGAAGATCGTAGGCACCGGCCCGCAGGAAGCCGAGCTCAAGGGCATGGCCGGCCCCACGATCGAGTTTGTGGGCTGGGCCGATGACAAAGCCTTGGCAGGCCTGTACTCCCGGTGCAGGGCCTTCGTGTTCCCCGGCGAGGAGGACTTCGGCATCACCCCGCTGGAGGCCATGGCTTCCGGGAGGCCGGTCATCGCCTATGCCAGGGGAGGCGCCCTCGAGACGGTGCGGGGCCTCGAGTGCGAAAAGCCTACAGGGCTCTTTTTCCATGAACAGACTGTCGAGGCGCTTCAGACAGCGGTCGAGCAGTTCGAGAAGAACCTCGGGCGGTACGATCCCCAGGCTGTCCGCAGGCATGCTTCTCACTGGAGGCGCGAGAGGTTCAAGGACGAGATGACACGCGCCATCGAGGGCCTGTTCGCCGGGCGAAGTGGTGCGCGGGAGGCGAGAAAGGGCATGGAATCCGGGACATGATAAAGCGGGGGCGCGATTTTTTCAGGCATGCAGCATGCTCGCTCACGCTGTGCTGCTCGGATGTTCTTGCCCTGACCATGAGCTTTGCGCTCGGGTATTTTTTCCGTGCATGGGTGTTTGCCGAGATTATCCCGGTATTCCCTCCGATGCAGCACTCTGTGTGGGTGTACTGGGGCATGTGGCCGCTCTTTCTCTTCGTGATCCTGCTCTTTGCCTACGGGGGGCTCTATCCATCCATCGGGATGAGCTTCTGGGAAGAGACGAAAGCGGTCACCAAGTATACCTCTGTCTCGTTCATTGCCGTGGTCGTGATGACTTTTGTCGCCAAGACCTCGGTGAATTTTTCCCGCACGGTCGTGGTCATGGCACTGATGATCTCCCTGGTGACGCTGCCCGCCATGCGCAGGATAACGCGGTATTTTCTCGGCAGGGCAGGCCTGTGGAAGAAGACCGTGGTGCTCATCGGCACGCAGCAGGCTGTGAGCCAGGTATTGTGCAACCTCGGAAAGCACCCGGACTGGGGCTACATCCCCGCCGGGGCGGTGCTCCCAGACGGAGAGGATGCTCCCGAAGGGCTGAGCCATCTCGGGCGGATCTCGCACATGAATTCACTGAACCTGCGGGTGGACGAGGCCATCGTGACCATGCCGCAGCTCTCCAGGGAGGAGCTGGTATCGGTGGTAGAGAGCGCTACGCGCTTCGCCCCGGTGGTCAAGGTGATGGCCGACCTCTACGGACTGGCCTCTGCGGGAGTGAAAACCCACGATCTCGACGGCATGCTTCTCCTGGAGATGCAGTACCGGCTTTACCGCAGCGAGAACCGGCTGCTCAAGCGGGGGTTCGACCTCTTGCTTTCGGCAGTTTCGCTGGTTGTGCTCTCCCCCGTCCTCGTGCTGACGGCATTGCTCGTCAAGCTGGATTCTCCCGGGCCCGTGCTGTTCGGTCATACCCGGGTCGGAAGGGACGGTTCGAGGTTTACCTGCTATAAGTTCAGGACCATGGTTCCAGACGCCCAGGAACGGCTCGCCGCCCTGCTCGAGAACGATCCTCAGGCGAGAAGGCAGTGGGACAGGGATTTCAAGCTCAAGAGCGACCCCAGGGTCACTCGGGTGGGGAAATTCCTGAGGAAGACGAGCCTGGACGAGTTGCCCCAGATATGGAACGTGCTCAAGGGGGAGATGAGCTTCATCGGCCCCAGGCCCATCGTTCCCGAAGAGGTTGAGCGCTATGGCGACAAGGCCAGGTACCTGTTTCGGGTCACGCCGGGCATCACCGGGCTGTGGCAGGTATCCGGGAGGAACGACATCGACTACTCCGAGAGGGTGCTTTTAGACGAGTATTATGCGAAGAACTGGTCCCTGTGGCTGGATATCGAGATCCTTCTGCGGACCGTCGGTGCGGTATTCAGGAGGAATGGAGCATATTGAACCCGACAATGTGTGAAAAACTTGGACTTGCTTCCGAGCCGGTTTCAGAAAAAGGGGAGGAGCGCCACGTATCTCCGGGTGCAACGGCCTGGCTGGTCACCATTGCCGCCGGCCTCTCGCTCGTACCGATATGGCTGAATTACGACATCATTGCCAGGGACGGGGCGTTCCAGTACATTCCGACTGCCATGCACTTTCTCCAGGGGAGGTTTATCGAGGGGTTTACCAGGCCGCAGCCGCTGTTTCCCCTGTTGATTGCAGGAGTCTCGTGGATCACCGGTCTCGAGCCCGAGCTGTCCGGCCGGCTCGTCTCTGTAGCGGCGTCCATGCTGGCCTGTCTGGGTATGTTCCGGCTCGGTGAGCTCATCTTTCAAGACAGGTGGGTAGGGTTCCTCGCCGTGGTGTTCCTGGCCGCAAACCGTGAACTCGCCGTGGATTCAGTAGACTGCCTGAAGGAGTCCCTGCTGGTATGCTGCGTTCTCTGGGGCAACTACTTCGTCCTCAGGGGGATCGATAACCGCGGGCGAGCCTGGTTGTTTTTCCTCGCCGGGGCGCTGATATTTTTTTTGGGGATCTTCATCCGGAGCACGGTGTTTTTTTTCATAGGCGCTTGGCTGCTCCTCTGGGCATTTCACCGGAAAGACCGACGGCTGGTTCGCACGGCCCTGATGGCAATACCCGCAGCCGCTTTCATCGTGCTCTGGTACTTCAACCCGGACTGGCCGTTGTTCCGGAAGAGCTACGATCTCGGGCTCATATTCAACCAGGACCACACCCTCTCTGGAGTCCTCCTGGGAGCATGGAGAGCGGTAGTGGAATTTTTCGCCACCGGGAACCCCCTGGTCATTCTCATGGGGTGTCTCGGCCTCGGGATCTTCTGGGAAAAGCATGTCTATTATGTACACCTGTGCCTTGCAATGGGGATGTTCCTGGCGGTTCTCACAGGCTGGGGCTTCACGTCGGGAAGGTACCTGCTCGCGCTCATGGCCTGGATCTATCCGCTGGCTGCATATACCACCCTGAGGATGCTCAGATCGGGCCACAAGGCTGCAGCGGTCTTCGGCTTCCTAGCAGTAATCTCGGCCGTGGGCTTCTGGGTGGACAAGGCCTTGGAGGACCCGGACCCGACCAAGCTTGCGCGCAGGGACGCGGGGTTGTATATACTTGAACACTTCGGCCCTGGCATGGAAATAGTAACGAACCGCGATCGGCTTGCTTTCTATGCGCAGGGCATATGCATTCCCTTCAAGAATGCACGGGGCGTGGAGAATCCCGGTCGCATCTTTGCCGTGGACGTGGAGGAGGAGGGCGGAGCAGACATGAAGAAAGCATTGGATGCATCCGGCAAAGAGCCTTCCTGGGAGTTCGGGACGATCGTGCTTTATTTCCCGGAGAGCTCCGGTGTAGATGAACATGAATGATGACTGAGGCAGGATACGACGACTGCGCCCTGATGGAGATCGCTCTCGATGAGGCCCGTGCCGCGGCGAATGAGGGCGAGGTGCCAGTAGGGGCCGTGCTTCTCGTGGACGGCAGGCTGTATCGCGGGCACAATAGGGTGATTGCGGATCACGATCCCACCGCGCACGCCGAGATCATGGCGATCCGTAACGCTGCGAAGAGTGTCGGCAACTACCGCCTCCCCGGCTCGGTACTGTGCGTGACGCTGGAGCCCTGTGCCATGTGCGCGGGTGCCATCGTTCAAGCGCGCATCGGCAGGCTCGTCTACGGAGCCAGGGATCCAAGGTATGGGGCTGTAGAATCCCTGTTGAAATTTTTTGAATTAGATATTAATCATAAACCCGTGGTGTGTGCCGGGACCATGGAGCAGCGCGCCAGCGCTCTTTTAAAAAGCTTCTTCCAGGAACGGCGTAACGGAGAGGTACCGAAGTGGTCATAACGGGGCCGACTCGAAATCGGCTGTCCCCCTAACCGGGGACCGTGGGTTCGAATCCCACCCTCTCCGCCATAATTTCAAGGACTTACGTCAAAAAACCCTGTAAACAAGCTGTAAACAAGATCACTTTTTTGTCCCCACCACTTTATTCAAAGCATTCCTCAAAGTGACCGGACTTGCCTCTGCATAAGCATCGGTCATCTCCCTACTCGTATGCCCAAATAATTGCCGCACCACGTCCTTGTCCACCCCTGCATTGATCATCTGACATCCCAGGCTGTGTTTTGTCCCATTGTATAGCTTGATCCTGGGAACTCCTGCCGAATCACAAGCCTTGTTCCATATCCGGTTAATAGTGCTCCTGGTGTAGGGCTTGCCTGTCACCGAATAAGTGAACCTGTACCTGAGATCCCTATCAGGAGCTTTGTCCAAGACTTCCTTTAATGGCTCGATCATGGGATAGGTACGTTCGATCTTGGTCTTTATCTCTACCTCTTTCTCGTATCTATCGAAGGTGACACGAAAAAGGATATGGTTCTTTCTTATGTCTATTTTTCTGAAGGCCCGGGCTTCTGAAGGCCGGCAGCCAGTCAGCCTCATGAACTCGAAAATATATCTGTCTTCAGGTTGTATTTTTTCAAGGATGATCTGCTGATCTTCTTTATCTATCCAGATAACAGCTTTCTTTCCGATTTTTACTGTAGGGAACTTGGGTATCCTGGTGATATGTCCCGCATCATATGCATCCGACATGAGCTTGTGAAGGCAACCGAGAACGTTCTTTTTCCCCTTATCACCCCTGCTGATCTGGTTGCAGAAATCTTTGAGCTTATCGCTGCTAATATCGGGCAGATATTCATTGCCCAGGAATGGGAGAATATGATTCTTCAAGCTATTCTTGTAATCGTGCATTGTCACTGAGGAGATAGAAGACTGTATCCTTTCAAGCCACCTGTCGGCATAGGCTGAAAGGTGCATGGGCTTTGCACTTTTGTATCGGGCAGGGTTGAATATCCCACGCTCGATCTCGCTGTTAATGATGGATCTCAATTCGATAGCATTGGCTTCTGATGTGCATGTTATAAATCCACCATTTATGGGCATTTGATAAATGTGATGTCGCTTACCCTCCCATGTGATATCTACATACCAGGTTCCTCTTTGCTTGTTTTTCCGGATTTTGCCCCATTTTGACATGATCGAATTATCCCCCCCAACTTTATGAGGGGATATATTACTCTTTTGTGCATGTGATGACAATTCCTTCATATCATATATATTCTACCGAAGTGAAAAAATTTGATGAAAATGCAAATCAATTAAATCAATAAGTTATGAGATTGATATTTTTTAGGGAAAATAAATAAAATGTTACTCCTGGAAAACAAGTGGATCAGGAATGGCTGATTAAGAGCAAATCAAGCAATTCATTCCCCCCGAAGGGGCCTGCTGGTCGTCTTTTGACGAAGTAAAACCTTAGTTAAAACAGGATAATACAGGGAGGGTTGAAAAGAAAAGACGTTATCGGATTTAAGTTTTACAGAAATACTATAGTAGAAGGCGACGTTTCATTAGTCGAAAATTATCACATGAAAACGACCGTTTTTTATTAACAGTTCCTGATCCTGATGTTGAACAGGAATTGGCTGGGGATACAATCTAGGAGGAATAGTGGATTGTCAAAGTGTACCAATTCATGTATTGAACCGATTAAGCCCTATAATCACATCATGGAGTGAATTAAATGGCGACTGAATCACATCGGTATGTTTGGCAGAGGGACGATTGGCCCCTGTTCACCTGGAGAAGCGACGAGATCTTGGACCTTCTCGGGAAATGCCGGCTGGCGCAGGGAAGGCTCCTGTGCAGGATCTCGGATCTGGGCCTTTCACTCGATACCCAGGCCCATGCCGATATCGTTGTCGAGGAAACAATCACCACATCGGGCATCGAGGGTGAGCAACTGGATGTCCGCTCGGTTCGTTCGTCCGTGGCCCGGAAGCTCGGGCTTCCCTCTGCTGATCATTATGTTGATCGTCATGTAGAAGGCGTGGTGTCTGTAGTCTTGGATGCAACCATGAATCACGACGAGCCTCTTACCGTGGAGCGTCTGCAGGGATGGCACGCTGGACTGTTTCCCACCGGCTATTCCGGTATCCATCAGATCCGGGTCGGAGCCTGGAGGGGGGATCAGCCGATGAGAGTGGTATCTGGACCAATCGGGAAAGAGAGAATCCACTTCGAGGCTCCCCCCGCAGAGAGGATCGGGCAGGAGATGGATCACTTCCTCGACTGGTGGCACTCCAGCAAGGGAAACATCGAGGGGCTGGTCCGGGCCGCTGTCTGTCACTTCTGGTTTGTCACCATCCATCCATTCGAGGACGGGAACGGACGGATTGCCCGTGCTCTCACCGACATGGCCTTTGCCCAGGACGATGGTCAGAGGCAGCGGTACTTCAGCATGTCCTCTCAGATCATGAGAGAGCGCAACAGCTACTATGACATCCTTGAGGCAAGCCAGAAGGGAACCTGTGACATAACGCAATGGCTGGTCTGGTTTCTGGAGTGTTTCTCCCGTGCCATCGAAAATTCAGAAAAGGTGCTCTCAGGCATTACAGCCAAGGCCGCTTTCTGGCGTAGGCATGCACAGGTTTCATTGAGCGAGAGGCAGCGCAAGGTAATCAACAGGCTTCTCGATGCGGGGCAAGGAGGTTTCGAGGGCGGGCTCACCACGAGAAAGTATGCCTCCATGACCAGGGTGAGCAAGCCCACGGCGTACCGGGAGATCAGTGATTTGCTGAAGCGCGGCATTCTCAGGTTTAACCCCGGCAGGGGGCGAAGCGTGAGCTATGATCTTGTCTGGCCGGAATGATTTTGATCCGGTCGATACTCAATCCGGTGACGTTAGTCGCATATTCCCGCCACTCCTTCGTATCCAGCCCCATCATCATGGATGGGCACTGAATGTCGAGGTAATCTTTTGACAAAAAAACTAGATTTGTGTGGGCTCACAGAGGGGCGAGTATTATGAGTCATAATAGTGAGTGTTATGGATCACCGGCATGAGTGTTATGAGTCACCACCCCATCAGTAAACAATCCTCAAACCAGTTCGAAGCTAAGGTTTAGCGGGTCGAATTGTTATTGTATCGAAATAATTTATTGAGCAATAATAAGGAGATAATCAGACTCTCAGGGGTGTAAGTGTTATGAATCACCCTTCTGTGACAGGGCAGTTTACCACGGTCCTGCTCCCAGGGACAGCGCGGAGAATCACGATGATTACCTCTACGGAGACAAGCGGTGATTACTTCTGGTAAACATATGAATCAGGAGCCCGGCATCTCTTAACAATAAACGTCCGTTTTTTATAAACAGTTCCTGATCCAGATGTTGAACAGGAATGCATTATCCGAGATAGTAACGGGTAACGTCGGTCCTGCCATGTCCCAGTTCCCCGGAGATCTCCAATCTGATCTCCTTGTCGAGATCTCTGATCTGCTCCATGCTCAAACCGGTGGCGTTCGCCGCATACTCACGCCACTCTTTCGTGTTCAGGCCCATCATCGCCGGACAATGGAGATCAAATCCTGTGTGCTGCTGATACAACTCGTTAAACCGCTCATGGGCGTAGGAATGACGCTCTCCATGGAAATGGAACTCCGGATATCCCGCCTCCTGCCGGATATCAGCCAAGGTGTTATAGGCAAAATTTTTGCCGTGGGACAGGGAGCTCGATGGCTCTATCAACGATGTCCAGCCATTCCTCTGGGCAAACTCCTTGGCTTCCCTTAAAACTTGTCGCTGGTGATCATTCCGGATCGGTATCTCACGCGGTCGGCTGGCTTTAGGCATGTCGATCTTGTTGATTATCAGCTTGGATGCGTCAGGATCTTTGTCTACTATCTTAATGGCAAGGCTTTCCTGCGCCCTGAGTCCGAATGCCTCCTGGAGTCTTAATGAGTGATAGAGCGCCTCATTGCGAAGATCAGGACCAATTCTGTTGATCAGGGCATTCTTGATTGCCTCTGCCGCTTCCCGGCTGTTGGACTTGTCGGAAGTGTCTATCCCGCCCCGGCTGAGTCCTTCCTTGCTGGCTGATATAGGCTTTATATCTAAGTCTGCGTATTTAATGATAACATTGAGCGCTGAGATACGGGCAGACGTGGCGGGGCGTTTCAGCTCGCCGTTTTCCAGGCGATCACGGAGGCTGTCGATGTACTGATCGATTTTGGGTTGGTCAAGATGTTTGAGAGAGTTTATCTCGGTTTCGTTGCGTATGTCCCTAAGAGTAGTAGTGATAATTTTTGCTGAAGCGCTGCTACGGTTATTCCATGAGGCGATAACACGCCCCATGTATGCCGACTTGGCCTTGGTGGAAAACTTGTGCACTGCGTTTGCGCGCATCTCCGATTGCCTCCTTGCTAGTAAGCTGCCGGTCAAGGCGAGGGGAGAGGGATTAACCCTCCCCCTTGCCGTTTCCTGAAGACGCAACTCCAAGCCGCTCCCGCCTGCGCTTTAACGCACGGCTTGGATTAATCCTGACATTCAGGTGCGCCCGCTCTACAAATTCTCTCAATGATAATGCATAGTTATATATCGTTGTAGCCCCAAGCCCTTTTGCGCTCAGGTAACGCATATAACCCGTGTAATGATCCTGTTTGATCTGCTCGATTTTTTTCAGGCGATACTCACGGCCGCAAAAAGAAAGAAAATCAAGGATATGCCTCAATTTTTGCTTGTCATATCTCGTGATTTCTCTCTTGGGCTTGCGGGGGAGCACTCTTCGCCGTTGACCAAAGAAGTCATCAATTATTTTCATAATATAACCTCCACTTCATGTTTTTTTTCAGTGAGATACTCCTATTTCAGGTGGAGCGGCCTGTATATCTAGTCAGAGAGCACCTCTACGGGACAATCTCTCTGTTGCAGGGGTGTCAGTCTCGCCGATGCGTCTACCAAGAGGCAAGGCAAGCAGGAGGTAATCCATGGAAGTTCCATGCAGATCTAGAGAAGTTCCATGCAGTGGAAATTGGCTGATCAAGCGGAGAAAGGATTTCTCCCGGCTACTACCGCCGTATGGCACTAATAGCCTCTTCGATGTTTGATAGATTATTTCTCTGGATTTCTTATGGCGGGTGAAACCAGATAGGGTCGTCCGTTACACTCATCGACAACGGTCAATGGCAACAATCGTGCTCATCTGGGCGATTGTCGATATACTTTATGATTTTTAGAAGTTGCTCGGACTACTTTTACCGCTCGGTGGCGGCTCAATGACTGAAATAAACAGTCAAGGATATGTTATGTTTTATATATAAGCATATTTTGCAGAAAATGTCAAGGATTTTTATCACATACCTATACATTCTTGCGGTCAACGGCCAGATGGGTGAGGAACGATTCGATCTACTGCTTGCCCATGTCTCTGGGGTGCCACATGTGATGATAGCGGATGAATCTCTTTATCAAGGACAGATACGAACGCTAGGTTTTGAGGAAGTAGTGTTTTCTGCGCAGCACATTGACAATGACTGCAAAAGGGTTTTGGTCCCCGGCGTTCTCCTTCACCATCGAGCCTCTTCACGATAACGAAATATCAATATAAAACTCTTGAAATTAAATCCTTATAATTTTAAGGAAGATATGATATAAATACCAAAGCGAAGAAATGAGGACGATGCTAACAGGCATTCAATTTTCTTTATACTGCCGCAAAAGTTGCTATATAGCAACTTTTGCTCATATTACGCAGTAGAATAACTTGTTAGCCTATAAAGTATGACCACATCCGCACAAAAAATTATCATAGCGACAAAACAGGAGATTGATGGATTTAAGCGTAAATTAGCTTGGTTTGAGCTTCGTCTTGATGACCTCTATTTAGAGATCGCAGGTATTATTGAAGGAAGCCATATTTCTTATCATAAAGATGGAAATGTTTTTAGGACAAGCCCAGCAACGAATAAGCGTGCTAAGTTCTTCTCAAAACAATTGCCATTACTCCAATTCCATGGGTTGTATTCATTGGGGATTGGTATGGTCCAAAAGTCGGCACTTGGTCAGAATCCCAGATTGAAGAATAAAGATAGTAAGTACCAAGTTTATGAAGTTGATATCGACCAGTTCCCAAGTGAGACCCTTAATATTTTTGCAGAATTGCTTGAGCAAAACAGATATGATCTTATCATTTCCGAATCAATGCGCCCTCCTATTGACGCACATACTATCGAGGTGAAATCTACACGCCCTTGGATAATCATAACAATTCTTGGTCATGAGCATAATCTTTTAGTTTGCCCATATGATGCTGATTTCCAAGGCGTCACATGCCGTCATTTCAACAAAAGATACTCTGCAAGCCCACCTGGAGGTAATATGGTTATTGAGGCTTACAAGCTGGATTAGAAAGGTAAATATTGCAAAAAGGCTAACCAAAGGATGCACCGGACGGCTTTCAGCCGCCGGTGATCCTTGCCGTTATGTTTCAACCACGTAAATGGAATGAATGAATTAAGACCAGATGAAGAATTCGTAATAAAAGCTCTAGCAGAGCAATTAGAGGGGAATTGGTGCGTTGGCGAAAACCCACCTGATGCTTACTTAAAATTCAAATGTAATACTGTAGCTGTCGAAATATCCAGACTTACCCAACCTGTATTCAATGGAACTGAGTTTCAGAAGGAAAGGCATTCAGATGATGAAGGGGCACTTAGACTATGCGATGAACTAGATCTTGAGTTGAATGATAAAATACCAAAAGGATTTTATGTTATTCTTCATCTGACTGCTCCAATTCAGAAGCTTCGAAGGTTTAAAAATCTTTTAGCAGCAAAGATCATAGAATATTCTTCACAGAGAACCGAATGTGAGTATGAAGATGAAATATTCAAGAACAAGTTCGATATCCATATAGTATCTGGAGAACGTTCATCAGGGAAAAAAATTGTTGGCATAGTCAGTAATAGTAGATCCAATGCGAATATATTGGCTAATGCATTATATACCCTCAACGATAGGTTGTGTGTCAAATCTCAAAAAATGGAATCAATAGCGCATGACAGGGAATGCTGGCTGGCCTTATTCAATGATTATTGGCTAGCAGACGAATCAACTTATAAAAGAGCCATGAGTTTATCAAAGATCACACATCCCTTTTCTAGAATTTATGTGGTTTTTGATTCTAAAAAGGTCATACAAATTGCCTGAAAAACATAACCAAAGGTTGCAGCCGACGCGCTACGCGCGCGGCTGACCCTTACGTTGTGTGTCAAACCTTAATGGATGATTAATGACTACTCGTAAAAAAAAGAAAAACGATATTGATGTAGGTTATTACCTTGTCGCTTTCGTCGACATCCTTGGTCAACAGGATCATCTTCGTGAACTCAAATCTCTCCCTGTGCGGAAAGACAGTGAAGAGTATAATTCCCTTATAAGCGTGCTCAAACAAACATATGGTGCTGTTGCTGGAATGAGGAAGCTTTTCCATTCTTTCTTTCTAGCATACTCTACTCGGAGCATTGATATTAGCCAACTTACAAAAGAACAACAAAAAGATGGAGAGTCTTACAAATCATCCAATAAAATTTCAGAATTTCTCAGATTCTGTAGTCATTTATTTACCTCTTCGAACAGACAAATACAAACTCCCGATAAGGGGCATTTATGGGATTCTCTGTGCAACTGCCACAACGTTTTTATGTAGCCTTGCAGCAAAGCATCCAATCAGAGGAGGGATTGATGTTGGAGTTGCTATGGAAATCTCAAAAAAAGAGATCTATGGTGCTGCTTTGGCTAGAGCATACTCACTTGAATCTAATCAAGCACAGTATCCTCGGATAGTTCTTGGTCCAGAGCTCATTGACTATCTACATTATACTGCTAGTCAGAATCCTGAAAATGTTCAATCAGCTATTAGCAAGAGAATTTCTGAAAGATGTCTAGATCTCATAACAATTGATGATGATGGCCTTCCTATCCTCGATTATCTTGGTGAGACTTTAAAAATAAGTATAGCAAATAAATTTGATAGGGATGTTGTCTTAAAAGCATATCACAATGTCTTAAAATATTCTTCTACCTATCAGAAAGAGCAGAATAGCAAACTAGCATTTAGATACTCAAATCTAAGAAATTATTTCGATGCAAGACTTGAGGTATGGTTTGAAGATCCAAATGAATTGTCTTCACAGCTAGATAAACTTGATGAGAAAGTGTGAAACACACAACAAGCAAATCCACCGGACGGCTTTCAGCCGCCGGTGATCTGCACGTTAGAGCGATGCAAGGAGAACGTTGATGACTGATATTCCAAGAAACATGGAGGTTTTCAATCTTGTTGCACTACGCCTTTTCGAGCGGCTTTATGAAGCTTTTCCCGAACCGATTGAAATCACCCCTGGTTGTCTCTGGGAATGATAAAGGGTACCAAAAATAGGAAAGTGAAAGTATACCACCGAGCGAGTCTTTAGGTTTTTAGATTT
>Ga0116161_1004120_pt1 | contig 12459 bp, 13 predicted proteins | sample AD_JPNAS3_MetaG_FD_89877 | JGI IMG/M metagenome (GOLD analysis project Ga0116161, IMG submission 89877) | Active sludge microbial communities of municipal wastewater-treating anaerobic digesters from Japan - AD_JPNAS3_MetaG | ecosystem: Engineered > Bioreactor > Anaerobic > Digestate | place... | reverse complement strand
CTGTGTTTTGTAGTTGTGGTAAACACACAATACAGGTTTTTGTCGCTATTGTGGAGGGGCCTATGCTCCTCCTTTTTTGCACTTCGTCATTGAACTCGGGACATTATATTTTTACATCCTGTTTTTTATTCTGCGTTTTCTTTCTCTCCTTTACACATTCAGTCAATAAAAACTCAATCTGGCCGTTGATTGAACGAAAATCATCTTCCGCCCATGAAGCCAGTTCTTTCCAAAGGGAAGAAGATACCCGGAGAAGAATCTGTTTTTTTTCGTCTGCTTTTTCCTTTTCTTCCATGTATCTTCCTCTAATCAATGTGATCCATCAGTATAATGAACCGGCATTCACAATCGGCTGAGTTTCTTTATTTGCACACAATACAACCATCAAGTTGCTTACCATAGCAGCCTTTCTTTCCTCATCAAGATTAACAATATTCTTCTCGCTCAATTTTTCCAGGGCCATCTCAACCATGCCGACAGCACTGTCAACAATGTACTGGCGCGCGGCCACTACTGCGACAGCCTGCTGCCTTTGCAGCATAACAGGAGCAATCTCGGGCGCATAGGACAAATGAGTTATTTTTGCTTCCAAAATATCAAGTCCTGCAATTTCCACCTTCTGCTGAATTTCATCTTTTAGTTTATCTGCTACTTCCAAACTGCTGCCCCGGAGCGATTTTTCACCATCCTCATCGGAAGAGTCATACGGATACAGCCTGACTATGTTTCGCAAAGCAGAATCGCACTGGATTGAAAGAAATTCTACAAAGTTATCAACATTAAACAAAGCTTTTGCAGTGTTTGTCACCTTCCAAACAACGACAATACCTACAACTATAGGATTCCCCAGCGCATCATTCACCTTCTGTTTATCATTGTTTAAAGTCATCGCTTTTAAGGAGATCTTCTTTTTTGCAGATGCTGTTTGAGAGGAGGAGGATTTTGGTGAATTTTTAGAATCATCGCTAATGCAGCCCGAGGAAGCTCCATCATGAAGAGGATATACCGCCTGAGCAAAAGGATTGACAAAAAATATACCAGATCCCTTGAGCGTTCCGTAATAGGAACCAAAGAGGGTTAAGACGAGGGCTTCGTTCGGACGCAGAATTTTCAATCCTGCCTGAATGAGAGGAACAGCCGTACTTATAACAAAGATCGATACTGCAAGCATGATTCCAGAGAACAGCGTATCGCGTCCGCCTTCCAGTCTTATACCATAATAAATCATTCCAATAACACATAGGGTTATAAGAACCATATTAAAGCAAAACATCAGCATCCCGTTTAAGCAGGGGGCTTTTTTTTCAATGATTGAAGAATCGTCTTTCATATCTCCTCCATACAACATGATATCATATTGATATCATCTTGATAATAGCGCTAAACGGCAGTACTGTCAATAGTTTTGATTGCAAAGTGAATATTTCCATGCTATACTAGAGTGTGGAAGGGTTAGTTACATCTCAAGGAATTCCAATTGCCTAACAACACTTTTAAAAAAAGCAAGAGGCGCTATATTTATGTTACAGCAGCAGTTCTCTTCATTGTAACGGTTGCCTCAATTTTTTTCTGTATTTCTTATATTAGAGAACTTCAGTCCCTTATAACCTATAACACCCGGCAGGTTCAAAAAAGCTCTTCTTTTTTAGAAATTTCCATTACAGCAGCTGTTCTCATCGTTTTATCTCTTTTATCATTTCTAACTTATTTTTCTGTAACTCAAATAACTTATAAAAACAAACTTCAAACACTGGCATATAAGGATCCTGTGACAAACGGCTGGAACAGCAACTGGTTTAAAATAGAAATACCTCATATATTAAAACTCAATAAACAGAGCAAATTTGCACTCGTTCTTCTTGATATTGATAAATTTAAAATTCTTAATGATGCCTTCGGTCACGATAAGGGGGATTCCTTTTTAGCATTTATCTATGAATGTATAGAGAAGCAGCAGAAAAACCCGGAAATCGTGTGCAGACTTGAGTCAGACTGCTTTCTCTTTTTAATGCAGTATAATTCCAATCTTGAGCTTCAGGAAAGGCTGGAGAAGCTTTCGGTCCAGATTAATAACTTCCCCGAAACACACGAACAAAAGTACTTTATTTCTATGTCCTGCGGTATTTGTCAAATTGACCATGCAGACGAGGATCTTTTCATATTCATTGACCGCTGCGAGGTTGCACTACATTGCTGTGCAAAGACAATTGGAAGAACCCGCTTCCTGCGTTCGGCCTTTTTTAATGAATGCGACCGGACCAAGCTCATTGAAGAGAAAAAGATCGAGAACAAAATGGCAAAGGCTCTGGAATCCGGACAGTTTTCTGTGTATCTTCAGCCTAAATTCGACATAGACAGCAATAGGGTTGCAGGAGCAGAAGCCCTTGTCCGCTGGCAGGACCCCGAGCGCGGAATGATTATGCCTAACGATTTTATATCACTCTTTGAAAAAAACGGTTTTATTTTAAAGCTGGATCTCTTTGTCTTCGAAAAGGTATGCAAAATAATCCGCTCATGGATTGATGCAGGTGCAGCTCCAGTGCCAATATCTGTTAACCTCTCAAGAACGTATCTGGATTCACTTTTATTTCTCGATAATTTGGAAAAAATCCGAAAACAGTATAATGTTCCTTCTGAATATATAGAACTGGAATTAACAGAATCAATTGTATATGAAAATATGGGGCTTCTGCTTACAATCATTAATAAGATTCATTCACTGGGATATACCTGCTCTATTGACGACTTCGGGTCAGGCTATTCTTCTCTTAATTTATTGAGAAACGTCCCTGTCGACACTTTAAAACTTGACAGAGGTTTTTTCTTAGAATCGGAAGAATCGCCGGAGCGGGGCAATGCTGTTATCACATCTGTAATTGATCTGGCCCGCAAACTAAATATGAAAACAGTATCTGAAGGAGTAGAAAGTGTTGTTCAGGTTAATTTTCTTAAAAACGCACAATGCGATCTGGTTCAGGGCTATGTTTTTTCAAAACCGGTTCCAATTCCGGAATTTGAGAAAGAAGTATTCGGTTTAGTACTGTCTGAAAAAAGAATTCTCCCCGACATAGATCCCTATAAGACCGAAGGCGAATTTCTTATGCACGATGCAACCGACTTTGAACAGAATTTACCCTTGTCCTAATCTAAAGGGGCGAAAAGTTTTTTTTCCAAACAAACCTTCACCGATTTCGAAAAAATCTGCACAATAACGGTCTGTCAGGCCGGGAAAGGTTATGACGGCAAAACTTGCCGGCATTCCGCCCCTTGGTCTTGAACAGCTGCCGGGATTGAGCACAAGGCTTATAGCCCGTTCTTCCCAATAGGGTCTGTGTGTATGCCCGAACAAGACAATATCTGCATCGAGAGACGAAGCAGTATCTAAAAGTGTCTCTGTTCCAATGTCCACACCATGACGGTTTCCATGTACTGCCATAATATGTCTTCCTGCAGCAGTGAAAATAATACGGTGAGGAGCAGCTATAATACGGCGTACCTGCCCGCCGCTAATTTCTTCTTCGTAAAAATACCGCTCAGAGTCGCCGTTGCCCTTAACAAAGGCAAGTACAGGAGGAACAGCCTTACGTAAAGTCTCATTGTCCTGTGCTTCTTCAAGATACTGCACAAGATCACACACTCCGTCACCGCAGAAAACCATGGCATCTGCATCGGGGCCGAATTCTTCGATTATGTCAAAAAAAACATCGTAGTCGCCGTGACTGTCGGAGATAACTAAGATTCTTGCCTGCTTTTTTTTCTCAAGTTTTTTTATATCTTCAAGTGATCCTATGAGGTACGATGACTGCTGTACTAAATCATTCATAAAAAACCTTCCGTCCTAATTTCCCGAAATTAATGACAAACCGCTTACAAGAGGTTCATCAATAAGATCCTGTTCTATTAGTGATATAAGAAAATGATTTTTTGACCTCAGTGATGTTTCAGGATCAATACTTAATTCGGTTTGCCATGATGAGCCGAGCATGGATTTAATAAAGCTCTGTATCTGTACAGAGGAGGCTGTCTGCGGAAATTCCGGAGCCTTTTTTATTGCAAGGAGTAATATTGAAGGAATAAGATCCAGGTGCTGCAACCCTGCTTCTTCACCCATTGCCTGACCGCTTCCAAAGGGTGCAAAATCGATTACTGCATGCGACCCCGCTTCTATACCAAGTACATCATCCTGAGGGAATAATGACAATACAGGAAAAGAATAGGATGGATCTGTGAGAGAACGATCCTGTATAACGGCTAATGAGCGGTGTGCGCCTTCCGGAGCACCCAGAACAATCAGCGCTTTAATTTTTTTTCCTTGTATAATATCCGGCAGTGAAGATATGCGGCCCGAAACACCCTCATAATTAAAATCGCGGGGAAAAGCCAAAGGCAGAATCAGACCATCATCTTTATCGAGACCAAAATGAGTCTCTAATAGAGACAGCGTATTTTCATAAAAAGGAGAATCTGTGTAGCCGTATCCGAAAACAACAACAATTCTGTTTTCTGTCTTTTGCGGAGATTCAGCCGCAGGCTCAACAAAACCGGGGGAAACAACAATTTTTTCTGCCGGTTCTTCTTCGCGCTGAACATTACAGGCACATAAGAACACGGACATAATAAGCAGTATAATTTTTTGAACAGTCTGCATAACAAGGCTATAGTACCACAATTGGCCGTTTTATGCCAATGACCATTATCCATCTTGCATACTTGCCCCTGTTCTGATATTGTCTGTTTATGAAAATAATCTCTTCACTTTTCCAGCTCATAGGAAGCTTAGGGTTCCTTCTATATGGAATGAAACTAATGAGCGACGGTATTCAAAAAAGTGCAGGAAAAAGCCTTCACAAGGTTCTTGGACTCATGACAAGCAACCGCTTTTTTGCATTACTGACCGGTGTTTTTATTACCACTATTATACAGTCGTCAAGTGCAACAACCGTCATGGTTGTTTCTTTTGTTAATGCGGGGCTTCTCACTCTGGCTCAGTCAATAGGTGTAATATTCGGTGCAAACATTGGAACGACCATTACCGCATGGATTGTGGCTCTATTCGGTTTCAAGTTCAAAATAGCAGCCCTTGCAATTCCGGTTTTCGGCATCGGTTATATTCTCTATTCAATTAAGAAATTTAACAAGAAAACAATAGGCGAAGCTCTCATGGGATTCGGACTGCTTTTCGTCGGCCTTGATCTTCTTGGGAAAGTCATGACCTTTGATGCAGATCAGGTCCTCTTTCTCCAGCATCTTACCGGAAACGGCTATCTGAGTCTTCTAGCAGGTGTTCTTGCAGGTTTAGTGATCACTATGCTTATTCACTCTTCCTCTGCATCTACGGCTATTATCTTAACAATGTCCTATAACAAACTTCTTCCCTGGGAGTTTGCTGCGGCTATGGTTCTAGGAAGCAATATTGGAACAACAATTGATGCAGTTCTTGCTTCCATTGGAACAAAGGTAAATGCAAGACGGGCTGCCTTAATTCACGTTCTATTCAATGTTATAGGTTCGGTTATTGCAATTATTCTTTTCAAACCCTTCCTTTTAGTGGTGGATTTTATAGTTCCCGGACCTGTTGAAAGTTCAATAACAACCCATATAGCCATGCTGCACACTGTTTTTAATGTTATGAACAGCCTTTTATTTTTGCCCTTTGTTAATCAGCTTGCCTTTTTATCGGAAAAGATTATTACCCCGAAAAAAGGCGAAACACCCGATGTCTACAAACTCGATTTTATACCGCCTGGAATGAAAGAAAGCTATGAAGCATATATAATCAGGGCGGAAAAAGAGATTGCAGACATGACCGATGTAGTAATCAGAATGTTCAATACTATTCAAAAAGGATTTACAGAAAGGACCGCAACCTATATTTCCGAGCATCTTGAAACACTCGCCAAGCAGGAAGAATATGCCGACCAGATGCAGGAACAGCTTTCAAAATTCCTTGTTAATTGTTCTCAGCTGCCGATTACAGAAAAGACAAAAAATAATGTTTCAATGATGCTCCGCATTGTCGATGATCTGGAAAGTATAACAGACGAATGCTACAGTATTGCCCTCTTACTCAAAAGAAGCATAGAAAAAAATATGTCATTTTCGCAGGAAGATATGGAACGTCTCGAGCCTTACAGCGAACTTGTACAGCAGTTTTTGGAGTTTATTAAGAAAAACATAAACAAGCATTTATCACACGAACAGCTTAAACTTGCGCAGGTACTGGAAGACCAGGTTGACACCTTCCGTAAAAATCTTAAAAAAATTGCCCGCAAGAGACTTGAAGGAGGAGCAGATGTCCGCTCTGAGCTGCTCTACATTGACCTTGTCCGCAATGTAGAAAAGATCGGCGATCATGCCTTCAGTATTTCTGAAGCACTCGCAGAAACAAAATAATAAATTTCCGGTCTGAATACTAAATGAAAAAGCACCAAAACTAATCTGTTTGGTGCTTTTTTTATGTCTTTATAAAAATTACATAATAGGATTTTGAGCCATGGTGAAACCGCAGCGTCCGTGTCCGGGATACACTTTAACATCGGAAGGAAGCAGGCTCAGCCGTTTAAGACTTTGCATTATCTCCTCTTCATTGCCGCCCGATAAATCGGTTCTTCCCCAGCCCATGTAAAACAAGGTGTCTCCGCTTATTAAAAGCCTTTGAGCCTCATTGTACAAACAAATTGAGCCCTGTGAATGACCGGGCGTATGAAGCACAGTCCAGTCTTTTTCCGGAACGTCACCCTCTGAAAGATAAGCATCTGCACAGGGAAAACTATCATGACTCTTTGCGGCGTCAAAATCTGTATACAGGCCGCCAAGTCCGCTTTCTCGAAATGATTTTTCATGCCGCAAAAGAGCATTTGAACCCAAAGCCCATGAATCCTTTTCATGAATAAATATCTTCACCTGCGGATACAGTACTTTTAATGAAACAAGCGACTCCATATGATCATAATGACCGTGAGTGAGCACTATGAAAGAAGGCTCCATGCCTTCATCACGAATATACTTTGATATTGACGAAGCAGACACAGAAGGATCAACTATAAAACATCGGTTTCCGGCAGCCGGTACTACATATGTATTTGTTCCTAGGAGTCCGCCGGGTAAACAAGTGATATTCATCAGGGTATCTATACTTCTTCCTGTAAAGACTGCTCATCCTGAGTTTCATAGGATTCGGTAATTTCTGTATTTTCTGCAGCGTCTTCTTCCGTACCTTCTTCTTTTTTGCGGGAAAAACTTACAGTAAGCTTGCGGCCCCGGAATTCATAACCGTTTAATACATCGATTATTCTTTGTGCATCTTCAGAAAAAACCTGTACAAACGAATAATTATCGAGCACACGTATATCGCCGATGCGTTCGCGGTCTAATTCAACAGCCTGTGTTATAAGAGAGAGTAAATCACGGTGGAATACTCTTCTATTGCGTCCTATGCTTATAAAAATGGTTTCTGCAAGAGATTCATCTATGGTGTTTCTTCTCGGCTTTTGAGAAGCGTCACCCTCTTTTTCCTGAGTGCGTGCCGATGAGCGGGGAGTCCGTTCAAATGTCTTTTGACTGCGGGGCTCTGATGTTCTTGTCTTCTTAAAACCCTTAGAAGGTTTTGCAGAAAAACCTGTCATCGACTTTAACATATAAGCAGCAACATAAGAACGTAAAGTCAAAGGTACATTTTGTTTAAAAACCTTCTTTACCTCATTTAATTCTACCGGATCTTCTTGTGTTTTAACTTTTTCAACTGCATCTTGTAAAAATGATGCCAACTTATCCATATCGATGGATTCACGTGATTTAAATGCCACAGCATTAGCTCCTAAAAAAATATAATACCGATAATTACTTATCAGTTTATATCCAGTAAATCAAGTATAAAACCGGTTCCCGATTGATAAAACCCGTTCTGCAGCAGAACAGAAATAAACTGATCCGGCATTATAAGACTGGATATTATTGCCCATCTTGTACCGCGTTCAAGAAGAGATGTCAGGCAAGTTGATAAAAGCTGCCGTCCCAAACCCAGTCCGCGGTATTTTTTCACTACATATAAAGACGGTATTTGGACAGTCTTCATAGATCCCGGTATAACAGGAATTACTTTTACATAACCTGCAAACTCGCCGCTTACAGTTTCTGAAACAATAGAAAACGAGCAGCCGTCAGAAAGTTCGGAACTATTTGTGTCCCACAGATAAGAAAGGGCCGTGCCTAAATCGCCGTGCCATTTTTCCTGAATTTCCCCGGCAAAATCTTCTTCGCATAATTGTATCATACTTTGGTCTTCTTGTGTTTCACCAGATCGAAAAGTAAAATCATCCTGCAATACAGAATCATACTCTTCGATTTCTTCACCAAGTTTTTCCAAACCCCATGATTCACGATGAACATTATACCAGCGTATAATCAGCTGCTTCATCTCTGCATCTTTGAAAGAATACCAGATACGCTCTACTTCCGGGTATGATTTTAGGGTATTTTTGAAATTCCTAAAAACGCCCTTACGCGATAAAAGAACAGAACGCAGTTCTTCCCGTGCCAGCGGATTATGCAGCACAGAAACAAAGCGTTCCATCATTTTAAAGCCCGATATTGAATTCCATTCCGGTAATTCATAATAATTTGAAATCTGATCGCGGGGAATCCCGTCTTTTTTACATAAAAGTCCGTCTTCCGGGTCCAAAACATATTTTCCGTTCTGGTCTTCCATTGAGAAAATTATCTGACTGATTAATTCATCTGATAACTCGAACTCCATAGCTGTAACTTAGCTTAAATCTTTTCGGGAAAAAGCAATCTTCCCGATTAAACCGTATTTTTGAGCTTCTTCTGCATTCATCCAGTAGTCGCGGTCTGTATCTTTTTCAACCTGCTCAAGCTTTGTTCCTGTCTCGTCTGCAATAAGTTTATTTATCTTAACACGAACCTTTTCAATTTCTGCAGCATGAATCTCAATATCTGTTGCAACACCTTTTATTCCGCTTAAAGGCTGATGAATAAGATAATGGCTGTTCGGGAGTGCAATTCTGCGTTCCCGGGGAGAAGCCAAAAGAATAAGCGCTCCGGCGCTTGCAACAAGCCCCATACCGATGGTATACACAGGTGCATTAATAAAACGGATCATATCGAAAATGGCATAGCCTGCGTCGACGTCTCCTCCGGGAGAATCAATAAAAACCCTTATTGGTTCATCAGAATCTGCTTCCAGTATAAGAAGCTGGCGTATGATTTTTTCTGCAAGAGCTTTATTTACTTCGCCGGTTAAAAGAATCTGCCGTGTTTTTAAGAATTTTGCGGTCAATGCATCCGCCGGGCTTTCAGACTGTTCTGTCTTTTCATTCTGTTCTTCATCCGGTTCTTCTCCCTCATAGCGGGAAAAAACAAGAGTTTTACTCATAATAGTGCTCCAAATTTATATTATTAGTACAATATACTTCAAAAATTCTCATTCGTCCATAGCTTTTACTTCATTCCAAAAACGGTCCAGTATTTCGAGGTCCGCATTTTCTTTAGTAAGCCCGTGCTCACTCATTTTCTGTTCAACATACCCGAATCTTTTGCGGAATTTTTTATTTGCCCGTTCGAGTGCAATCTCCGGATCAACTCCAAGATGACGGACGTAGTTAACAAGGGCAAAAAACACATCTCCTGACTCTTCTTCAACCTCATCCTTGACGCCCTGCTTAACAGCAGCCTCTAATTCTTCCAGCTCCTCAAACACCTTTGCTTTTACAGGTTCAGGATTATCCCAGTCAAATCCTTTTTTTGCCGCCTTTTTCTGCATCTTATACGCCTTCATAAGAGGAGGCAGTCCTGATGAAACTTCATCAAGAACGCTTTCTCCGGCACGGCCTTCTATTCCTCTTTTTATAGCATCCCACTGGGTTAGAACTTCTTCTGCTGTCTGAGCCTTTTTACCATTTTCATGCACCTTTCCTTCAGATTCAGGAAAAACATGAGGATGCCGCCTGATAATCTTTTCGTTTATATCAGTTAGTACCCCTGCCAGAGAAAAATTTCCCTGCTGTTCGTACATAAATGAAATCATGGCAGTATTTAGAAAAACATCCCCCAGCTCTTCTTTTACATGAGGCTCATCCTGAGCTCTTATAGCATCTGCAGCCTCAAAGCACTCTTCTATGAGGTCGGAGCGCATGGTAAGCGGTGTCTGCTTAATATCCCACGGACAGCCTCCGGGTGAGCGAAGCCTGATTATTGTTGCGAATAATTTCTTAAATGCAGAAGATGCCTCTTCCAGTGTCTGTGTATATTGAGATTCATTAAAAATCTCTGAATTTACTGTCTTTGTTCCCATAGTTTTACTATACCGTAAAAACTGCAGGCCTGTAAATTACTTATTTTCACACCAGCTCCTCATAAAAGGTCTTGAAACAGCTTCTTTAGAATGATAGAGTCGTAGCATGAGTATAATTCAAGCAGTTTTATTAGGCGCGCTTCAGGGTGTCGCAGAGTTTCTACCTATTTCAAGTTCGGGGCATTTAACCCTCGTACAGCATTTATTCGGTTTAGAAGACATCCCGCTTCTTTTTGATATAAGTCTGCATGTTGCTACACTTCTTGCAGTTATTCTCGTTTTTAGAAAACTGATACTGGACTTGTTGGGTACAGCCTTCAGGTGGATTTTACGAAAAAGCACCGGAGAAGATACACCAAAGCTCCGGATGATACTCGCCCTCATTGCGGCAACCGGTGTAACCGGAATTTTGGGAATATTACTTAAAAAAATTATTCCGGATCTCCCTATTCAGGTAGTTTTTGCAGGTTTTATGGTTACCGCAGTACTTCTTTTTATCAGCTCAAAGATGTCCCGAAAAAATGAAGGAAATGAAGCAAAAAGCATAAGCCTTGTTCAGGGACTAATCATAGGAGCCGCTCAGGGCATCGGTGTTCTCCCCGGAATTTCAAGAAGCGGCATAACAATTTCTGCATCCCTTGCAGCTGGTATAGACAGGAAAACAGCCGGAGAATTTTCTTTTCTTCTTTCTATCCCTGCAATTCTCGCAGCCTTTGTTCTGGAACTCGGAGACTTGGGAACCATGACACAGGCAATTTCTGTTCAAGCTCTTTTACTCGGCTGCCTTGCCGCCTTTGTTGTAGGTGTTTTTGCATTGAAATTTCTGTTAGCACTTATACGAAAAGGGAAACTGGAATGGTTTGCCTACTACCTTATTCCGCTTGCCCTTATCTGCTTTATTTTTGTCCGGTAATAAAACATGAAAAACATAAAGATTATTGCGGTTGACCTTGACGATACACTACTGAAAGAGGACCTCTCTATTTCGGATTATACGGTTGATGTACTTCGAAAGACAGCGCACAAAGGCATCTATATTGTTATTGCATCGGGAAGAACAGACAATGCAATTCTGCCTTATGTAAGGCGCCTTGAACTTGCAGGAACTCAAGAGGGACGCTATATAATTTCTCAAAACGGTGCTGTCATTGTCGACCTTCATGCAAGGCTGCCTATTTATGAACGATTTGTAGAACCCTCTGTGCTCATGTATGCAAATACAGAGGCAAAAAAAATTGGTCTTTTTCCCGAAGTATATAATGAAAGTACAATATTCGTAGAGGAAATGAACACATGGACAGAATTGGATGTAAAACTCAGCGGACTTAAGGTGAGTATAACACCGGATTTTGAATCCTGCCTGCAAAAGGGGCACCCGAAGATGATAATTCCCGGAGACCCTGACGTTGTCTCTGCATTAAAAGACAGACTTATCCCTATGATTGGCGACCGTTGTGTGATGTTTACAAGCAAGCCCTACTTTCTTGAAATTATGCCGCTTGCAAGCGGAAAGGGCGAAGCCTTGGAACACCTTTGCACACTTCTTTCAATTCCAAGAGAATTAACAATGGCTTTCGGGGACAGCTGGAATGATGAGTCGATGATGAAGTATGCGTACCACAGCGTCTGTATGAGTAACGGGCTTGAGGGCATAAAAAAAACAGCCCGCCATGTTACCACATTTTCCCATAACGAAGACGGGCTGGCCCGGTTTATAGAAGAGCATGTTTTATAACAAGACTTCAGCTTTTTTATACGAATACAAGCACAGTCTTTAAAGGACTGTGCTTTTTTTAAAGAATACGCTATACTCAGACTATGCCGACAATACCATTAAATACAGATTCATCGCCCGAAGCAGTCGTTGAGCTTCTCTTTAAACTTAAAATTAAAGATGTTATGACTAAGAATGTTGTAACAGCCTCTCCCGGCGCTACCATGCGCGACATTCAGCGTAAAATGAAAGAAAAATATATTACCGGTGTTCCAATAACAGAGAATAATACCCTTATCGGTATAATTTCGATGGATGACATCGTCAATGCCTTTGATAAAAACTGGATAGATGACCCATGCGAAGAGCACATGACTAGAAATATTATTGTCCTACAGGAGAATATGCCCTTGTCATTTGCAGTTTCCTATTT
>Ga0116161_1004119_pt1 | contig 12460 bp, 24 predicted proteins | sample AD_JPNAS3_MetaG_FD_89877 | JGI IMG/M metagenome (GOLD analysis project Ga0116161, IMG submission 89877) | Active sludge microbial communities of municipal wastewater-treating anaerobic digesters from Japan - AD_JPNAS3_MetaG | ecosystem: Engineered > Bioreactor > Anaerobic > Digestate | place... | reverse complement strand
TCAATCCAAGATACAGTACCGGATTTCGAAACCTCTTTAAGAGCATCAAGAATCACAACAAATTTCTTGCTGTTTTCTTTTACTTCAATAACATCAGCAGGTTTCACGGTGAAACTTGAAATATCAACTACTTTACCATTAACAAGAATATGTCCATGGGAAACAAGCTGACGAGCCTGAGCGCGGCTTGAAGCAAAGTGCATTCTATATGCAACATTATCAAGTCTGCTTTCTAAGAGTCCAATAAGATTATCACCAGTAATACCAGGCATTCTCTGTGCTTTATCGAATGTTAAGCGGAACTGTTTTTCCAACATACAGTACATTCTCTTGAGCTTCTGTTTCTCACGAAGCTGAAGTCCGTACTCACTACGTTTTCCTGTTCTGCCCTTAGGATCTTTTCCGGGAGCACCGCGTTTTCTATTTAGAGGGCATTTTTCGCTTTTACAGCGGTCACCCTTCAAAAATAATTTTTTTTGTTCTGTTCTGCAAAGTCTGCAGACAGGACCAGTATATTTACCCATTCTTCCAGTTCTCCTTCATTACATGCGGCGTGTTTTTCTGGGGCGGCATCCATTGTGCGGAATCGGAGTAACATCAGAAATTGATTTTACTTTTAAGCCGAGTGCACCAAGAGAACGGACAGCAGATTCGCGTCCTACACCGGGTCCCTTAACATACACATGAACTTCACGCAAGCCGTAACTTACTGCTTTCTGTACTGCAGTTTCTGCTACTGACTGTGCTGCAAACGGAGTTGATTTTTTTGCTCCGCGGAAGCCTAATCCGCCTGAAGATGCCCATGATAAGGCATTACCCTTCAGATCGGTAATTGTTACAATTGTATTATTGAACGTTGCCTGAATGTAAACATTACCTTCATATACGCTCTTTTTCTCTTTCCGCTTTTTTACGGTAGCCACGTTACTTTACCTCCACCTTACAGATTACTTCTTCTTACCAGCAACGGTCTTTTTCTTACCTTTGCGAGTACGAGAATTAGTACGAGTACGCTGTCCGCGAACAGGCAGACCCTTTCTGTGCCGGAGACCCCGGTAACAGCCGATATCCATAAGGCGTTTAATGTTAAGACCAATTTCTGTTCTAAGTCTTCCTTCTACCTTATATTCCGCATCAATAAGAGCACGAAGTTCACCAACTTCATCTTGGGAAAGATCATTCATCATACGGTTAGGATCAATTTTTGCCTTCTCACAAATTTTATCTGCAGAAGTACGTCCAATACCGTAAATATAAGTCAATGAAATATTGACATGCTTGTTAGGGAGGTCAACTCCCGCAATTCGAGCCATCTGATTCTCCTTAAGCTCTGTTTAGCCCTGACGCTGTTTGTGTTTAGGATTTGTGCAAACAATCCGGACAATTCCGAAACGCTTAATCACCTTACACTTATCGCAAATGGGCTTTACACTAGTTCTAACTTTCATCATATCCCCCTGGATAATTCATAGTGTCCAGATACCGAATTCTAGCAAATCGCAATGATTACAATTCGGTATCTTTCTATTAAACACTATTTTACAAACTTAATCTACAGGTTTTCCAAAAAACTTAGAGGTTTCTTGAACGAAGCTTACCTTTTTTAACAAGACCATCATGATGATGCATTTTTAGTAAGGCTTCAACCTGGCTCATTGTGTCCAAATCAACACCGACAAGAATCAACAAGGATGTACCGCCCATCAAAAATGATATTGATTGAGGGAACCCAAAAAGATTCTGAACGATTGTTGGAATAACAGCAATTAAGGCTAGATATAAAGAACCCGGCAGCATTAGCCTGTTCAATACTTTTTGCATATATTCTTCCATCTTGTCTGTTCGTATTCCGGGAATCGAGCCGCCGTTTTCCCGAATATTCTTTGCAATTTCTGTGGGGTTCAGTGTTACCTGTGTATAGAAATAAGCAAAGAAAACAATCAGCAATACTTGAAGAAGGTTATACCATAAACCGGATGGAGTTAATACAGCAGCAAGCTTACCAAGCCAGCGAACGTTACCAGCAAAACTGGTTGCAAGCTGAAGAGGAAACTGCAGAAAAGACGAAGCAAAGATGACAGGAATAACCCCTGACGGATTGATTTTGAACGGTATATAAGTACTCTGACCGCCGTACATCTTTCTTCCAATAACACGCTTTGCATAGTGAACAGGAATTTTTCTCTGTCCCTGTTGTTCGTAAACAACAAGAGCAACAATTCCAACAAACATGATAAGAACAACTATAACGAAAACAACATTAATTTCATCATTCTTTACCATGCGGCCGAGTTCCCAAACTGCAGAGGGAAGACGTGCGACAATACCGGCAAAAATCAGCATGGATATTCCATTACCAATTCCGCGGGCGGTTATCTGCTCGCCTAACCAAATAGTAATCATAGTACCGGTTGTTACCGTTACCATAATTATAGCTCTGAAGAGCCATGTATTACTAATTATGATTGCATTTGGAATACTCTGGGCATATGCATAAACAGCAAGTGACTGAATTAAACAGACAAACACAGTTCCAATTCGTGTCCATGATTGAACTTTTTTCTGACCGCCGTCTTCCTGTGCTATTTTTTTCAATGACGGGAAGATGATTAAGGCCAGCTGCATAATAATCTGAGTTGATATATACGGCATTACACCTAACATAAACACAGAAAAGTTAGAGAAAGCACCACCGGCGAAAAAGTCCATGTAATCTACGAATGCATTACCTTTTGTCAGTGATTCAAAATAAGCTGTCAAAGCCTGGGCATTAATGCCGGGAATCGTCAACACACTACCAAAGCGGTATACTGCGAGAACAATGAAGGTAAAAAGAATTCTTTCACGTAATTCTTTAACCTTAAACATATTTACAATAGGATTATTTGCCATGTCGTATTCTCGCTCCGCTACTCGTTAGAAACAGTAACTGTTCCGCCGGCTTTTTCGATTTTCTCCTTCGCAGAAGCAGAAATCTTGTCGACATTAATGGTTAGTTTTTTTGTAACATTACCATCACCAAGAATTTTAACCAATGATCTAGCTTTTTTAAGAATACCTTTTTTAATCAAGGATTCTTTATCAACTGTTTCACCGTTTTCATATTTTGCTTCAATCTCTGTAAGATTAAATACAGCATATTCTTCTTTGAACGGATAATTGGAAAAACCTCTATGAGCAATACGACGGTACAAAGGCATCTGACCGCCTTCGAATCCTACATAAACCTTACCGCCGGAACGGGACTGCTGTCCCTTATTTCCGCGGCCGGCAGTAGTACCGAGTCCGGATGATGAACCGCGTCCAACAATCCGTTTCTTCTTATTAGCACCTTCTGGTGCAGTGAGAACAAAATCTGACATCAGTTCATCTCCTCATACTTAACTAAGTGTGAAACAGATGCAATCATTCCCATAACACAGGGATTAATATCATGTTCTACACTTGAATTAATCTTTTTAAGACCAAGACAACGGACAGTTGCACATTTTGCAGGCTTTTGTCCGATTGTACTCTTAACTAAAGTTACTTTAATCTTTTTACTCTTTGCCATGGTTAACCCCATATGTCTTTCAGAGCTTTACCTCTGTTTTTAGCCACAACGCGGATATCCATCAGATTCTTAACAGCAGTAAATGTTGCACGAACAACGTTTACCGGTGCATTTGAACCTAAGGATTTTGACATAACGTCAGTTGCACCTGCAGCTTCAAGAATGGCACGTACAGGACCTCCTGCAATAATTCCGGTACCGGAACAAGCAGGAAGAAGAAGTACGGAAGAACTCTTGTAATCAGCCTGAATTTCGTGAGGTATAGTACCATTTTTTAAAGGTACATTCACTAAATTTCTCTTTGCTTTATCAATGCTCTTTCGGATTGCTTCTGTAACATCGTTGGCCTTGCCGAAGCCGAAACCAACTCTGCCTTTTTTATCACCAACTACAGTAAGTGCTGAAAAAGAAAACCTTCGTCCACCCTTTACTACTTTAGCAGTACGGTTTAACTTGATTAATTTCTCAACAAATTCTTTAGGCTGGTCTTTGTCATTATTTCTCTGGTGATACATAGCTACTCCTAGAATACTATTCCGGCTTTACGAGTGCCGTCTGCAAGTGCCTTCACTACACCATGGTAGAGATAACCATTTCGATCAAAAACCACAGAAGTGATTTTTTTCTCTGTTAGGCGCTTGCCCATTTCTTCACCTAATTTCGCAGCACCTTCAGTATTCGGCTTCATTGAAGCAAATTCCTTTTCGAGTGTGGAAATTGCAGCAAGTGTTTTTCCGGCATCGTCATCTATAACCTGCACGTATAAGTTACAGTTACTGCGTGTAACAGTCATGCGGGGACGTTCTGCAGTACCATGCAAGCGCTTGCGGATGTGAATCTTTCTCTTAAGACGTTTTCTGTCTTTGTCATTAAGTTTTTTGAACATATTTCTTCACCCTTATTTGACGCCGGATTTTCCGACTTTCCTTCTGATGATTTCGTTATCGTAGCGAATTCCCTTACCTTTATAAGGTTCAGGTTTTCTCAATTTACGAATCTCTGCTGCATATTCGCCCACAGCCTGCTTATCAATTCCGGAAATTATTATTTTCCCCTGATTATCTGCAGTAACTGTAAGGTTCTCAGGAATACCTGCAATAAAATCATTGGAATAACCAAGATTCATAACAAGCAGTTTTCCTTGAACTTCAGCACGGAAACCAACACCATTAATAATCAATGTTTTGGTATAACCTGTTGTTACACCGGTAACCATATTACTGATTAAGCTTCTATACAAACCATGTGCTGAACGCGCCGGCTTTGTTTCATTAACTCTTGAAACTACAACTTGATTACTTTCGATCTTGATTTCCACAAGGTCATTATAATCCTGAGTAAGTTTACCCTTAGGACCTTCGACAGTGATCAAGCCGGATGCTGCTGTAATTTTTACTCCCGCTGGTATTTCTACGGGAAGCTTGCCTATTCTAGACATAAGATTCTCCTATTTACCAAACGGTGCAGATTAATTCGCCACCGACCATCTTTTCACTGGCTTTTTTACCGGTAGTAACGCCTAAAGATGTTGATACTATAACTGTTCCGTATCCATTATAAACACGGGGCAGATCCTTATAACCGGAATATACACGGCGGCCTGGTGTAGAAATCTTTTGCAAACCATGTATTACAGGAGTGTTTTCTTCATCGTATTTTAAGAAAATACGAATAACATTAACACCGTCCTGATTAACCTTTTTAAAATTTTTGATATAACCTTCGGTCTTCAGAATTTTCACGATTTCCAACTTGAGTTTGGAAGTAGATACGTCTACCTTTTCGTGGCGGGCCATAGCCGCATTCCGTACCTTTGTAAGCATATCTGCTATGGGGTCTGAAACGCTCATATTTTACTCCTACCTCTTACCAGCTGGACTTTGTGACACCTGGTATCAGGCCTTCACTTGCTAACTTACGAAAACATACACGACACATCTTGTACTTTCGTAAGTATCCACGGGGGCGTCCGCATACATGACATCGGTTATATTTCCGTGTGCTGTATTTAGGGGTGCGGTTTGCCTTAATAATCATTGATTTTTTAGCCATGAACTCCTACCTTACTTTTTGAAGGGCATTCCAAACTTGGTAAGAAGAGCACGGGCATCATTATCAGTGAGAGCACTGGTTACGATGTTTATATTCAAGCCGGCAACTCTTTCGATCTTGTCGAAATCAATTTCCGGAAAAATAATTTGCTCAGTAATACCAAGAGAATAATTCCCATGTCCATCAAAGCCGTTTGCCTTGATACCGCGGAAATCTTTAACGCGAGGTAATGCAACATTGATCAAGCGATCAAGGAACTCATACATCTGAGTGCCTCTTAATGTTACCATTACACCAACTTCATTGCCCTCTCTAAGTTTGAAGTTCGCAATACTTTTTCTTGCCTTGGTCTTCACAGCCTTCTGACCTGTAATAGCTGTCAGGTCAGTTACTGCGGCGTCAAGGAGTTTCTTATTTGCGAGAGCTTCACCCACGCCCATGCTGACTACCACTTTTTTTACAACTGGTACCTGCATGACGGACTTATATCCGAGCTCTTTAAAGAGTTCGGGGGCGATTGTGTCCTTATAGACTTTCTTAAGCCGGGGAACGTAATTACTCATTATAGTGTGTCTCCACATTTACGGCAAACTCTAGTTTTTTTGTCGCCGTCGAGTTTATAACCAATTCTAGTAGGTCCGCATTTTTTGCAAACAATAGCTACATTAGAAATATTCAAGGGAGCTTCAATTTCTGCTATTCCGCCGCGATCCTGCTGATTTCGTTTTTTCATTGCTTTCTTTACAAGGTTAACACCTGCGACAATAACTCTGTCTTTGTCACGGATTACACGAACTACAGATCCGCGTTTTCCCTTGTCTTTTCCTGCAATTACTTCTACAGTGTCGTCCTTACGGATCTTGAACTTCTTTTCCATACTGTCAATTCTCCTTAAGAACTATAATTAAAGAACTTCCGGTGCGAGGGATACAATTTTCATGTAATCCATATCGCGAAGTTCACGGGCTACAGGGCCGAAAACGCGTTTACCTTTTGGATTTTTATTTGCATCAATGATAACGCATGCATTATCATCAAAACGAATATAAGTACCATCGGGTCTGCGGTATTCCTTTGAAATACGCACAATAACAGCTTTTTCAATTGCACCTTTTTTGATAGTAGATGTAGGAATAGAATCCTTAACAGCTACAACAATCACGTCGCCAATACTGGCATATCTGCGGTGTGAACCGCCGATAACTTTGATACACTGAACAGTTTTTGCTCCAGAGTTATCAGCAACGTTCAAATATGTCTGCATCTGAATCATAGCATCCTCCTCTTATCTGGCTCGTTCAATGATTTCTGCAAGTCTCCAGCATTTATCTTTGCTGACAGGTCTGCATTCCACGATTTTAACTTTATCACCTGTATTGGCATCATTAAGTTCATCATGGGCCTTGTATTTTTTGACACTCGTAACATACTTTTTATAAAGTCTATGCAGTTTTTTTGTTGTGATGGATACAACAATGGTTTTATCCATTTTATCGCTGGTCACCACACCAACAAAAGAGCGCTTAGCACCTTTAGCTTGAACGGTTTGTTCTTCCACGGGTCAGCTCCTACTTGTCCAAACCGGCAATTTCTTTCTGCCGGATAAGTGTATTCATGGTCGCAATTTCGCGGCGCATTATACGCTTTTGCAATGGATTTTCTACGTGTCCGATTACCATCTGGAACCGTAGGTCCATATACTTCTTTTTAAGCTCATTCCGCTTTACAACCAGTTCGGAATAAGACAATTCTTTTTCTTTCTTTGCCATACTAACTCCTTACTGAACGTCGTTGCGGTATGCAATTTTTGTCTTAAAAGGCAGCTTGCTGCCTGCTAAGTTCACTGCACTTTCGGCTAATTCTTTATCAACACCGCCAATTTCAAACAAGATTTGACCAGGTTTAATTACGGCAACCCAATATTCTGGAGCTCCCTTACCCTTACCCTGTCTTGTTTCGGCCGGCTTCTTTGTATAAGGTTTATCTGGAAATACTCTAATCCAAACTTGACCTTTACGGTTGATCTTACGGTTTAAAGCAACACGAGCTGCTTCAATTTGACGGGCTGTAAGCCAGAACGGTTCAATAGCAACAAGTGCTATCTCTCCGAAATCCACATTACAACCGCGGGTTGCATTACCGTTGATTCTTCCGCGCTGCACTTTTCGGTGCATTACTCTTTTAGGACTAAGTGCCATTGACTAACTCCTTGAAGATTTTGCACTGCGGCTTGTACGTGCAGGTCTGTCGGTTCTTTCAGAACCCTCTGCACGATCTGTACGTTCACGACGTCTCTTAAGAAGCTGTCCAGCATCCTCATTTAGGTCCTGACCATACATCATTCCATTATAAACCCATACCTTAACACCGATTTTACCGTATGTAGTATGTGCTTCAGCAAAACCATAATCGATGTCTGCGCGAAGAGTATGAAGAGGAACACGTCCTTCTTTATGTTCTTCTGTACGAGACATTTCAGCACCGCCCAAGCGGCCGCTTACACGTATTTTTACACCTTGAGAACCAGCTTTCATTGCATTACCGGTTGCCTGCTTAAGAGCCTTACGGAATGATCCGCGGCCTACAAGCTGTCTTGCAACATTTTGTGCAATTAAAGAAGCATTAACTTCGGCCCGTTTGATTTCTTTAATCTTTATCTGGACCTTTTTTGTTATGTGCTTCTGAATCTCAACACCAATTTTCTCAATATTAGCGCCTTTAACGCCAATAATAACTCCAGGACGCGCAGTGTGTATTACAATTGTTACACGCTGGGGGTGACGAACAATTTCGATCTCCGCAATATCAGCGTTTTTGCATTCCGGCAGTTCCTGAACCATCTTCCTGATTTTAAGATCCTCATGCAGTAAATCTGCATATTCACGAGGATCTGCATACCAGCGAGATTGCCAGGTTTTGTTAATACCAAGGCGCAGTCCTATTGGATTTACTTTCTGTCCCACGTTATTCCCCCGCCTTTTCAGCAACTACGACGGTAATATGACACATACGTCTTAACAGCATGTCTGCTCTACCGCGTGCACGATACCAGATTCTTTTAAGTCGAGGACCCTCGTCAATACGAATTTCCTTAACATAAAGCATATCTTCATCAAGCTTTTTGTTTGCAAAAAGGGCATTAGCCACTGCAGACTTCATTGTGCTTCTAATTAAGTCTGCACCTTTTTGCGGCATATTCTCGAGAATAGCCATAGCCTCTGAACAGGTCTTTCTCTTAATTACATTTGCTACAGGACGAACCTTTGTAGGAGATGCAATAAGGAATTTTGTAGTGGCTATATATCCGCTTTTTTCAGCCATCATATCCACCTATTTCTTCCCAGCTTTGTTATCTGAACCAGCATGCCCACGGAATACGCGTGTTGGTGAAAATTCGCCGAGCTTATGCCCGACAAGGTTTTCTGTAACATACACAGGTACCCATGACTTACCATTATAAACAGAAATTGTATTACCTACCATTTCCGGAATAATTGTAGAACAGCGGGAATATGTTTTTATCATCTTCCTGTCTGCAGCTTTGTTCATTTCAATAACCTTTTTATAAAGACTCTTTTCAATAAAAGGGCCTTTCTTAACAGATCTTGACACGGTTATCTCCTATACAACTACTTCTTTCGGCGCGAGACAATAAAATTGCTCGAAACCTTCCGCTTGTTGCGGGTTTTGTATCCACGGCAAGGCTGTCCCCAAGGAGTAACAGGATTACGTCCCTTACCGGCGCCTTCACCACCACCAAGCGGATGATCAACAGGGTTCATAACCATACCGCGTACTGAAGGGCGAATACCTCGCCATCTGCTGCGTCCGGCTTTACCGAGTTGCGTATTCATACGGTCTTCATTACCTACGATACCGATAGTAGCATAGCATTTTTTGTGTACCCGGCGAACTTCACTTGACGGAAGACGGATAGTAACATAATCCCCTTCCTTTGCCGCGACAAGTGCGCTGGTGCCGGCAGACCGTGCCAACTGTCCTCCGCGACCGAGTGTTAACTCGATATTGTGAACAGTAAATCCTACAGGAATTGCTTCCAAAGGCAGTGCATTTCCAACAGTTGGAGCTGCATTATCGCCGGATAGAATTTTCTGTCCGACTTCTAATCCTTTAGGTGCAATAATATAACGTTTTTCACCGTCGGCATAAAAAATTAGAGCAATATTTGCACTGCGGTTTGGATCGTATTCAATTGTTCGAACAGTTCCAGGAATGCCGTGCTTATCTCTTTTAAAATCTATGTCGCGGTATTTTCGCTTGTGCCCGCCGCCTTGGTGACGTACAGAAATACGTCCCTTAGCACCGCGTCCACCATGCGATTTTAAGCCACTAGTTAAACTTTTCTCAGGTCTATCTGTGGTTAATTCATCGCGCCGCAGGTCGATTCGTGTTCGAGTACCCGCGGTTATCGGCTTATATACTTTAAGAGCCATTTAGGTTCCCCTTCTCTAACGCGGTCGAAAGGCTAGACGCCCTCGAACACCTTAATTGTTTCGCCAGGCGCAAGCTTGACGATCGCCTTCTTCCAACTGGAAGTTCTACCGGGTCTATAACGAACCCGCTTCATCTTTCCATACACATTCATAACAGTGCAATCGATAACTTTTACACCGAAAAGTCTGCGTACTGCTTCTTTAATTTCATATTTGTTAGCGTCCGGATGTACCTTAAAAACGTACTTTCCTTCTTCACGCAACAATGTTGCCTTTTCGGACAATACAGGCTCAACAAGGATATCTTCGAATACCATTATTTTGCCTCCTGTTCTTCACAATAGAAATCTGAAAGATTTTTTGCAGCACTTTCGAGCATAATTATTTTCTGTCCATAGAACAGATCATGTGCACGAAGGCGATTATAAGATAAGAAAGAAACTGTCGGTATATTATTACCAGCACGTTTGATCATAGCATCATTATCTTTAAGAACAACCACAGTTCTGTGTTCATCTTTGATGAAGTTCTTTAAAATTATTGCTAAATCTTTTGTCTTTCCACTTTCTACAGTAAAATCTTCAACAATTGTTAGTCTATCGCCTTGAGCTTTCAAACTCAAAACAGACTTCATTGCTAAACGCTTTACCTTTTTTGGTAAAACGAAACTAAAATCACGTGGCTTAGGACCGAAGATAACTCCGCCGCCTCTTAAAAGAGGAGACTTTTTATCACCACGACGGGCACGACCAGTACCCTTCTGCTTATACGGCTTAGCATTGCTGCCATGGACCTCAGCGCGTCCTTTTGTACAAGCTGTCCCAACACGTTTATTGGCTAATTCATTATTGATGGCGTAGTAGATGACATCTTCATTGACCGGGAGGCCGAATACGTTATCATCAAGGTTAATTGTCCTTAGTTCTTTGCCATCGACTGAATAGACTTTCTTTTCCATCTGTCTTCCTCGTCGTTAGAATTCTTTCTTTACCGCGGACTTGATGATCAGCGTACAGTCTTTATTCCCGGGCACAGACCCGCGAACCATCACTACTTTAAGTTCAGGATCGATCTTTACAATCTTTAAGTTCTGAACTGTTACACGTTCTCTACCCATACGTCCTGGAAGTTTCGTGTTTTTAAAACTTCGCCCAGGAGATGTACATTGACCGGTAGAACCAGGCTCACGGTGAAATTTAGAACCATGCGATGCACGTCCACCATGAAAACCCCAACGTTTCATAACACCCTGAAAGCCCTTACCTTTAGAAGTTGCAGTAACATCAAGGAAACGAATTTCATCGAATATTTCGAGTCCTACTTCATCACCAACAGCAACCTCACCGTCAAAATCGCGAAATTCTTTCAAATTTTGCTTTGGGGCTATACCTTCAGGAAACTGTCCGGCGTACGGTTTTGTAATCTTTGATTTTCTCATATCATCAAGACCAAGAACCACAGCATCGTAACCGAATACTTCCTTCTTCTTGAGAGCAACGACCTTATTAGGCTCGACGCGGATCACGGTAACCGGGGTGAGGCTTCCGTCTTCGTCAAATACCTGGGTCATACCCACTTTTTTTGCAATCAGACCTTTCATTCTGATATTCTCCTTAAAAGAAAACTGATACAGTCTTCTTTATTTTCAGCCGCCATCCCCTGATCCGGGGGACCGTACTGTTTATTTTGCAATAAAAAACTTATTGCTTAATTTCAACGTCAACACCAGCGGGCAGTTCAAGCTTCATCAGAGAGTCCATGACATCTGCTGAAGGCTCAATAATATCAATAAGTCTTTTATGTGTTCTCATTTCAAACTGCTCACGTGATTTTTTATTAACGTGAGGAGAACGCAAAACCGTTACCTTATTGATTCTGGTCGGAAGAGGGATGGGTCCTGAAACCTTTGCCCCTGCTTTCTGAACAGTCTGCACGATGGATTTTGCACTTTGATCGATCAACTCCACATCAAATGCGCGAAGTCTGACACGAATCTTTTCGGTGGCCATTTTTCCTCCATGAATAAGAGAAGGAACTACACATGCAGTTCCCGCTCTATTCAAAATCTAATTATGCAAGAATCTCTGTTACTTGACCAGAAGCAATTGTTCGTCCGCCTTCGCGAACAGCAAATTTAAGCCCCTTGTCCATAGCAATAGGATGAATCAGCTCACCGATAATTTTTGTATTATCGCCAGGTTTTACCATGTCTACACCGGCAGGAAGTGTAACAGTTCCTGTAATGTCGGTTGTTCTAAAATAGAACTGAGGGCGGTAACCCGAGAAGAATGGGCTGTGACGTCCGCCTTCTTCTTTAGAAAGAACGTAAACCTGTCCTTCAAATTTAGTATGAGGATTGATTGAACCAGGTTTTGCAAGAACCTGACCGCGCTGAACGCCG
>Ga0116161_1004114_pt1 | contig 12468 bp, 10 predicted proteins | sample AD_JPNAS3_MetaG_FD_89877 | JGI IMG/M metagenome (GOLD analysis project Ga0116161, IMG submission 89877) | Active sludge microbial communities of municipal wastewater-treating anaerobic digesters from Japan - AD_JPNAS3_MetaG | ecosystem: Engineered > Bioreactor > Anaerobic > Digestate | place... | reverse complement strand
CCGTCAAAGCGTCCCAAACGCTCTAGGATGGACCAGGCTACCCTACTGCCCCGTACCACTATACGTTAGAGAAGCAGGCAAAAATAGTTACCGATAGAAGGATCAGGCCGGCAGGGGGTTTACGTGCTCTTCGCTCACGATGGTGCCGACAAAAGTCCCCTCCACGATCGCCCGGTAGAGGTTCTCCGGGTCGCGGCCGTCAAGCACCAGGAGCGGGATCCCGGACCGTTCGACGACCTTCCCGGCCACGATGTCAAGCACATTGTTCGCACCCGCATCCATCCTGCTCCCGGTGATGATATCGAGGAGCTCCTGCGGCGTGAGGCGCTCATACCTCACCGCGGCGGCGTCCTTCTTCGGGTCGGCGCTGTAGATCCCGTTGACCGACGTGGCGTTGATGAGGAGGTCGGCGCCGACGCTCTCGGCGAGGACCGCAGATACCGCGTCGGTCGTCTGCGCGGGGGTGATGCCGCCCATGACGACGATCTTTCCCGTCTGTGCGAACTCCCGCGCCTCCGTGTAGTTCTCGGCAACGCGCGGGTAGGCCGCATCCCCGAGTCCGGCCACCAGGAGACGCGCGTTCAGCCGGGTCACCAGGATCCCGAGCTCATCCGCCGTCGCCTCACCGGCACCGAGCTCGCGGGCAACCTGGATGTACCGGCGCGCCTCCCCACCGCCGCCGACGACGATAAAAATCCCGCATTTCCCGGCGAGCCTGGAGAGGACAGAGACGTAGCGGCTTATATTGTTCGATTCAAGCGAAGGGACCAGAACCGAGCCGCCCAGAGATATCACAATCTTCTTCATTTCACCCTACTATTATCCCTGATACCGCTCATATACCTGTCGTGAACAGGCTGCACTGCCCCGTATGCAACGCAACAGAGGTCTGGGAGATCGCAGGAGGCTGTACCGGCAAGATCTACCGGTGCAAGCGTTGCGGGTATCGCGGAGCGCTCATCATCGAGTACGACGATGAGGAGCGCGACAAGCGGTAGCCCGGCACCGCAGTGATTAATACCATGCGCCCCCTCATCCTCATGCGGTGGCCATATGCACGAGGCGCGACTCTACCGGAAACTCGAGGAGAACACCGTCCGCTGTTCGCTCTGTTCCCACCGGTGCACCATACGGGACGGCAAACAGGGAGTCTGCGGCGTTCGCATCAACCGCGGCGGCACGCTTTACGCCGCCACCTTCGGCAAAATCATCGCCGAAGCGGTCGACCCCATCGAGAAGAAACCACTCTACCACTTCCTGCCCGGAACGCTCTCCTACTCCCTCGGGACCATCGGGTGCAACTTCCACTGCGAGCACTGCCAGAACTGGCACATCTCCCAGCAGACGCTGGAGATGGAGGCGCTCCGGGACCTCGCCCCGGAGCAGGGCGTGGAACGGGCGATCAGGTCGGGCTGTGCGAGCATCGCCTGGACCTACAACGAACCCACCATCTGGCACGAGTACCCGCTTGCGATGGGGACGCTGGCGCGCGAAAAAGGCCTCGGGACCGTCTACGTCACGAACGGCTATATTACAGAAGTTGGGCTCCGCGAGCTCTCACCCATGCTCAACGCCTTCCGCGTCGACATCAAATCGTTCTCCGACACCTTCTACCGGAAGGTCTGCGGGGGGCGGCTGCAGCCGGTCCTCGACGCGACGGCGCTTGCAAAGGAGCTCGGGATGCACGTCGAGACGGTCACGCTGGTCATCCCGGGGCAGAACGACTCGATGGACGAGATGGAGACACTCATCCGGTGGGTGCTCGACACCCTCGGGCCGGACACCCCGATGCACTTCACCCGGTTCCACCCCGACTACAGGATGCTGGAGGTGAGACCGACTGCGATCAGGACACTTGAGAAGATCTACGAGCGTGCAAAAGAACTCGGGCTCCACTACCCGTACCTCGGCAACGTCGGGGGCCACCCCTACGAGAGCACCTACTGCCCCACCTGCGGCAGCCTTGCCATCGAGCGGTCGGGCTACGCGGTCAGGATACGGGGGCTCGATGATCATACCTGCACGGAGTGCGGCGGGCGCATCGAGTATGTCTCGAAGATCGACTGAACAGCGGAGGTTCCTCGCCGACCGGATGCTCGGGACGCTCACCCGCTACCTCCGGTTCATGGGCTACGACACGATGAGCGCAAACAGCCTCGCCCCGGGCAGGACCCGGGAGGACACACTCCTCCTCGAGATCGCCGCACAGGACAACCGGGTCCTCCTGACCCGGGACCGTGAACTTGCACGGCGGGGCGGTGCACAGGCAGTCTACATCGCATCCGAAGAGATCATGGACCAGATCCGGCAGGTCGCCGCCCTCGAGCTCATCGAACCCCGGATCCGGATGAGCCGCTGCTCGATCTGCAATACGCGCCTGCGACCCGCCACCGCTCGTGAGGTCCGGGAGGCGCACTACGCACCGCGATCAGACCGGGGGAGGGAGTTCTCGTGGTGCCCCGTCTGCCGGAAACTCTACTGGATGGGCTCGCACGGTGATCGCATCGAGGAACGCCTGAAAGAATCCCTCTCTTCCTGACCCGGCACCCGGCATATCCCGAACCGGACCGCGAAAACGCCCCGTATCAGGCAATTTTCAAAAAAACCAAAAATATATCAACTTTGAGCGGGTATGTAGCGCGGCGGCCCGGGGTCGGCCGACCCCGCATCACCACCCGGATGCCGGCGGGGGCATCCGGTCCGGGAAGAAAACGGTCTCGGCCGCCCGGTCCTGAATTCCGGACCTCGTGCACGGATCGGCGAGGTCCGGGCAATCTACGAAGAGGAAAACTATGGAACACCTGAAAATAGCATTTTTTTGCTGGGAATCACTGTACGCGGAGAAGGTCGGCGGGCTCGCGAACGCGGCGACCAATCTCGCCGAGACGCTGGCACAGCGCCACGAAGTGCATTTCTTCACCCGGGGAGAGGGAAGAGACGCGGAGATCAACGGTGTCCGGTACCACTACTGCCAGCCGGCGGGAGAGGACATCGTCCGGTACTGTTCCGATATGAGCAGGAAGATGATCGACCGGTTTGGCGAGTTCGATACACCGTCGTTCGATCTTCTGCACTTTCACGACTGGCACGTGGTCGAGGCGCTCAACAGGCTCCGGGAGCGAGAGACCGTCTTCACCTACCACTCGACGGAGTTCGGAAGGAGCGGGAACAGGTACAGCGAAAGATGGCCGTTTCCCGAGATCTCCGGGATAGAGCGCCGTGGCGGTTCGATTGCAAAACGCGTGACGGCGGTCTCCTCGACCCTCCGCCGGGAGGCCATGAACCTCTACAACATACCGGACGAAAAGATCGACGTCGTCCATAACGGCATCGTCCCCGGCCTCTACCAGGCGGACGTCGATCCGGAGGCGGTGAAACGGCGCTACGGCTTTGACCCCGACGCCCCGCTGATCCTCTTCGTCGGGAGGCTTGCATGGCAGAAAGGCCCCGATATGCTCGTGGATGCAGCTCCCCGCCTTCTCCGGGAGCACCCCGACGGCCAGTTTGTGTTTGTCGGCGACGGCCAGATGCGCCGGGGCCTCGAGGCCCGGGCCCGGTCGCTCCCCGTCCGTTTCCTCGGGCGGCTGGACGATGCCGACTACGTACCGCTCCTCAACGCAAGCGATATCGTTGCCATCCCGAGCAGAAACGAGCCGTTCGGCCTTGTGCTCCTCGAGGCGTGGAGCGCCGGGCGGTGCGTCGTCGCCTCCGACGTCGGCGGGCTTGCCGAGAACATCGAGCACGGAACCGACGGGGTCAAGGTGCGGCCGCATCCGGACTCGATCGCCGAAGGGCTCTCTCTTGCGGCGGACTCCCCGAAGCGATCGCTCTCGATGGGCCGGGAGGGGCTTGGCAAAGTGAAGAAAGAGTTTCCCTGGAGCCGCGTTGCAGAGCGGATGGAGGACTCGTACCGGAAGGTCGCAAAGCACGAGACGCTCCTCTGCTGACCGCCCCCTCATGGCAGCATGACGGCTGTAAGGTGCTCCATCAGGCGGAACGGGTCCGACGTGACGACGGGCGTCCCCGCGTAGAGCTCCATCCCCCCGATGTCCGACGTCCGGGAGTGAAGGTCGCCCCGGTCAACCACCCACGCGGCGTAATAGCCCTCTTCCCCGAGCGGCGGCATGTACACCGCCGCGTTATAACTCTGCACCCCGATGTTGCGGTAACACTCAAGCACTTTTGCGAGAGCCGGGGCGAGATCGTGCGGCGACTCCGTGAGGATCGCGACTTCGTGCTCTTTCCTCGGGGTGAGGTGCGCCATGATCCGGGCGCCCCGGTAGACGAGCCCGAGACCGATGGCGACGTGGGCCGAGAAGAGGTCGTCGTAATACTCGCTCCCGTAGCGGCACCGGTACTCCTCCCTGACCCGCTCGATCCGTGCCGGGGCGGCATAGGGGCGGTGGGTGAGCAGGATCTGGGCATGGTTGTGCACGATGCTCGCGCCCGCCCGCCAGAGGAAGTTCCAGACAAGAAAAGGGTAGACTGCCCGGGGATCGGCGCGGTGCGCCTCCTGGCACCACCGGACCGCCACGCTGACCATATCGGCCACCTGCGGTTCCGTGATGATGGAGGGGTTCTTCTCCTTCGCGATGATGACGGCGTGGAGGTAATCGTATTTCGCTATGTTGCTTGCCGTGATCCAGTGGTCGCCGTCGATCCGCCCGAACGTGTCGGCCGGCGTCTCCTCGAGGGGGTTGGCAAACGGCCCTCCCTCTGCAAGCGCCCGCAGGTCCCGCGTCTCCTCGGCGCGGGGCGTCAGCACCGGGCGGCGTGCCCGGACAGAGTTGAAGAGCGTGCTCTCGCCGGTCTGGTTATTGGTCACCCGGACGATCTGTTGCGCCTCGATATCCCCGTACTTCTCGCGCACCCACGCCCGCATGGTATCCGGGAAGACCAGGTGTCCGGGTTCGACATACCAGGAGTAGATCCGGGAGACGAGCTCGTCCATACCCGGCGCGAGTTCCTGCACAACGCCCGGCAGCCGGGTGATATCAAGTGTTACCTCTAACATAGCCCTGGTCTGAGAGGTTGTTACCATATAATTCTTAGCCAGACCGGTGCGGGGGTGTGCGGGGGAGCATCGCCGGCAGGACCGGACGGGCGCCGATCGCAGCGTGGCCCGCCGCCGGGACGCGGGATGGAAGATTTATTCGGTACGGATAGAAAATATACTCTGATTTCAGAGATAACCGCCCGGACAGGGCGTTCCGGCTGAGCATTCCAGGGATACGGCGACATGGCATTCTTTGACAGGTTTCGGGCGAACGTCGAGAGGTTACAGCAGGAGAGAGACTATGCCGGTCTTGCCGGGGTCCTGGACGCTGAAGACCCCGGCACCCGTGCCGATGCGGCGCGGGCGCTCGCTGTCCTCGGGGTCCCCGCCATCCCGGACCTTCTCGTGGCGCTTGAGAACGCCGGCCCCGCATCACGCACCCGGATGACGGAGGCCCTTGTTTCGACCGGCACTCCCGCCATCCCCCTGCTGCTTGCCGTGATCCTCCGGGCAAGCCCTGCCCTGCAGGCATCCATCGCCCGGGCAGTCGCCGGGACGGGCGACGGGATGGTTGAAGCGCTGATCCCTGCACTGCACCACGAGCAGCCGGCGATCCGGCGCGCCGCCGTGATTGCTCTCCGGGAGACAGGGAAAAAGTCTATCCCGCACCTTGCGGGAATGCTCCACGATAAAAGCCCCCCGGTCAGGAAAGAGGCCGCGGACGCGCTTGCCGCGCTGCGGTGGGCGCCCGACGACCCCGGTGAGAAGGTATGGTTCTGCTACCTCCGGGAAGACTGGGGAGAACTTGCAAAACTCCAGGGCGCAGCCGTCCCGGTCCTCCTCAAGGCTCTCGGCAGCAAAGAGGCCCGGGTACGGTGCGATGCGGCGCGGACGCTCGGGAAGATCCGCGACAGCCGGGCCATCCCGCCGCTCGTCAGGGCGGTGAAAGACCCGGATATGGACGTCCGCATACGCGCCGTCGAAGCGCTCGGGGAGATGGGGGACGACCGGGCGAAACCCCCGCTCGTCGAAGCGCTCAACGACCCCCACCACCGGGTGCGGATGGAGGCGGCGTGGGCGCTCAACCGGCTGGGATGGGTGCCGCAGAGCGATCTTGCGAGGGCGGAACACCTCGTTGCAGGCGAGCAGTGGAACGAACTTATCCGGATGGGGAGGGTGGCCATCCCGGCGCTCATCCGGGCGCTGGAGGTGGAGTATTCGGGGGTCCGCACCGGCGCAAGCGAAGCGTTGCGGCAACTGGGGCAGCCCGCGGAGAGCGCCCTGAACGCGGAGATCGCATCAAAGAACCCTGCACGGCAACAGCGGGCGCGAGCGGCCCTCGAGTACATCCGGCGGCGCCAGGAAGAGGCGTCCCGGACCCAGCCTGCACCAGCGGAATCCTCCCGGTACGAGCAGGAACTCAAAGAGGGGCTTGCCATCCAGCGGCGGTTCAGTAAGCAGTTCGGGCGCCCGGGGTATGCCCGCAGCGTGCCGGCTATAAACCCGCCGCCTAAAAAAGAAGAGGCTCCCGCCCCCGAAAGTCCGGAGAACCCCCCCGAGCAGGCCGACGGAGAGCCAAAAAAAGCCGTAAGCCTTGAAGACCTCATCAAGGAGAGCCGGCAGGCGGAGGAGGCGTGGGCGCAGGTGAAGGCCCGGTTCAGGCGGGAGGCGTCAGCCCCGGCAGGACCGGTCCCGCTTGAGCAGCTCATCCCGCTCGAGTTTGAGGAGGCGATCGCCGGCACCGACAGCGCCGGGGAGGAGGAGGAGGGGGAACTCGTTCGCGAGGGGCCGGGGCCGCAGGAGCTGGAGATCCCGGAGATCCCCCAGAAGATGCCGGAGCCCGCGGCCGCAGAACCGGCCCCCGAGAAGACGCCGCTGGAACGGTGCCTCGAAGCCCTCAGGAGCGGCGACGAGAACATCAGGGCGGCGGCGGTCGCGGCGCTGCAGACGATGGGGGAGGAGGCGATCGGGTACCTCATCGAAGCGCTCAAAGACCCGTATTACGGGGTCCGCATCGCCGCCGCAGAGGCGCTCGGCGAGCTCAAGGATAAGGCTGCCGTCGACGCCCTGGTCCTGCTCTGCGCCGACGAAAGGGAAGACGTGCGGATTGCCGCTGCCCGCGCCCTCGGGTCTATCGGCGACCGCCGCTCAATCCCGCCGCTCATCCGCCTCTTCGGGGACAGGTACCACGGCGTCCGGGTCGCCGCCGCCGATGCCGTCACGGTCTTCGGGCGTGATGCGCTTGGGCCGCTTGAAGAGGCGCTCGACGATCCGGTGCCGGCCGTCCGGGTGACGGCGGCAAGGGCGATAGGGCTCATCGGCGCCGGCGAATCGGTCCCGGTCCTCATCGAGCACCTGGGAGACCCGGCGCCGGAAGTCCGGTGGAGCGTTGCCCGGGCCCTCGCTGAATTCGGCTCCCTGGCGGTTGAGCCGCTCTTTCTGGTGCTGAGGAAAGGGAGGAAGGAGATGCGCCTTGCGGCGATCGACGCTCTCTGGGAAGTGCCGGGCGAGCGGGCGGACGAAGCGCTGCTCTATGCGAGTGTTGATGAGGATGAAGACGTGAGGGCAAAAGCAGCGGCGGCTCTCCGGAAGCGGCAGGTGATAAACGTCTGGCGGATGGCGCTCGGCAGCCAGGTCCAGGCAGAAGAGAGCGCCCCGGAGAAGAGGAGATCGGCCCGGTTCGAGGATAAACAGGCATTCGAACAGTCCGGCCGGCAGGAGATCGATACGCTCATCGTGGCGCTCAAGGATAAGGCCTGGAACGCGCATCTTGGCGCCGCTACGCGCCTCATCATGATGGGGCGCCCCGCCGTGGACGGCCTCATCCGTGCGCTCAGGGACGAGAACCCCGACGTCCAGACCGCTGCCGCCAGTCTCCTCGGGGAGATGCGCGAGACCGCGGTCGCTCCGCTCATGGACGCCCTGAGCGACACCGACCGGTTCGTCCGGCTCGTTGCCGCCCGCAACCTCGGTAAGATCGGGAACAAACGAGCCATCGAAGCCCTGATCGGCTCCCTGCACCGGGAGCCCGACAGCGAGGTCAGGGCGACTGTGGCGGAGGCGCTCGGCTACATGGGGAGCAGGCAGGCGATAGAACCGCTGGCCCTGGCACTGCGGGACAGGGACGAGGCGGTCAAGATCGCCGCCGCCCGGTCGCTCGGCTACATGGGGGACAACCGTGCCCTTGAACCGTTGATCCTGGCGCTCAGCGACGTGGACGACCGGGTCCGGCATGCCGCGCTCGAGGCCCTGAAGGACCCCGGGGACGCGGTGCGGGGCCGCCTGGTCGACGCGCTCCGCTCGGGGGACGAGAAGTTCCGGGCGGGGGCTGCCGAAGCGCTCTCCGCGAGCGGCTGGGTGCCGGAGAACGGCGGAGAAGAGGCGCTCTACCTCATGGCCCGGGACCGGTGGGCCGAGGTGGAGAGGATCGGCGCCGATGCGCTGCCGGCAGTTGCAGAGGCACTCTCCGACCCGTCCATCGAGGTCCGGACAAACGCCGCCAGGACCATCGCCCGGATAGGAGGAGATGCGGCTATCGCTCCCCTCATCCGGGCGCTCGAAGACGATGCCCTCGCGGTCAGGAAGAGGGCTGAACAAGCCCTGATTGACATGGGGGATGCGGTCCTTCCCGCACTCACCCTGGCGGCCGAGGAGGGGCGGCCGGAGGCCCGGGAGGAACTCCGGCGGATCATCGACGAGATACGCCGGAAGGGGCCGTGAGCGGAGGCCCTACTCCGGTATCCGCCCGGCTGCCTTCCAGTAATCGTACTCGTGGTGCCAGCGGTCCTTGTTCGCCATGACCAGGGCACGCATCCTCTCAAGCATCTCGGCGTGGAGTTTCTCCTGCTCCGGGTAGGTCTCTTTCTTCGCGATGGCCTGGACAAGTCTCCTGCCGAGTTCGTAGGCCCTCCCCTCCGCAGGCACGATCGCCTCCGGGTCTCCCCCAAGGACCACGCCGACACCGCCGACGGTGTTCGCGCCCAGGGTCTGGAGGACGCCGTTTAAGTAGGCTACGACCTCATCGGCCCCGGAACCGCCCGCCGTGGCGACGGCGCACCCGTACTTCCCGATGAACATCTGGCAGTGGATGGCGTCGGCCATCCGGTCAAGCAGGGTCTTGATCTGGGCGGTGACGGAGTTGATGTAGTTCGGCGAACCGAACACGATCCCGTCGCTCTCGAGCATCTTCTCGTACAGGGCGGCAAAATCGTCCTCCTTGACGCATTCTCCCCGCTCGTAGCAGACCGTGCACCCGTTGCAGTACTCGATCTGGAGTTTGCAGACATCCACGACCTCGACATCGGCCCCGGCACTCCGGGCGCCGTCGAGGACCTCCTGCACAAGCCGGAGGGTCTGGCTCCGTGAACCGCGGGGACTCCCGTTAATTGCAAGTATCTTCATCTTCATCTCTCCTTTGCCCGTGAGATCACGGGATATCGTGCATGACCGTGATCTCAGCGCGATACTGCCGGTCACAGTCGCCCGGGAGCGGATTCGCTGTGAACATCTTCGTCTCGCCCGCCTGGAACCGGGGGATGAGGATGGTCTCGGTCGACCGGATCATGTCGTCTGCGTCATCGATGAGCATGAAGCGGATGACGACATTTCTCCCGGGCGCATCACCGGTGTTGGTCACCGTCCCCTTCACGATCCAGTAACAGGACATATCGGAGCGGAAATGCTTCTCCGGTGCGGTGACGGCGGCTGAGAACGACGGCCGAGGTCCGGGGGGCGACCAGGTGGTGTACGCGGGCGCTGTCGCCTCTGTCTCCTCCGGCACCGGGGCCGGCGCCCCGGGGACCCCCGGTGTCCCTGTACAGCCTGCCGTGACAGCAGAGCCGATGAGGCAGGTGAGGAGCAGGAGACATACAAAGCTCTTCTTCAGAGATCATCACCCTCCTGCATGATGGTTCATCGACCGGAGGCCTATATAACAGATGCGCAAGCGCGTCCGGGGCCGGGAGACGCGGTCAGGCCGGTGCGTCGTAATCCCGGGTTACCGGCCGCCCGGCGGGGGAACGATTTATATCTTCCAGGAGTAAGGGACCAGGGGAGTCTTGATGAGCGGGGATATCGTGGAACCCACCGGGACCGTGAAGGTCTGCAACGCCGTAACCAGGGAGGTAGAGGAGGTCGCGAGAGTCGTCAAACCCGACGAGGAGTGGCGGCGGCAGCTTTCGCCCGAAGAGTTCTCCGTTGCCCGGCAGGGGGGCACGGAGCCGGCCTTCACGGGAAGATACGCGGATTGCAGGGAGGACGGCCTGTATGTCTGCGTCTGCTGCGGCAACCACCTCTTCTCCTCGAAGGCGAAGTTCGAGTCGGGCACGGGTTGGCCGAGTTTCTACAAACCGGTATCGGACCTGAACATAAGAACAGAGGTTGACACCCGGTTCTTCATGACCCGGACCGAGGTGCTCTGCAGGCGGTGCGACGCCCACCTGGGCCACGTCTTTGACGACGGGCCGCCGCCGACCTATGAGCGCTACTGCATGAACTCAGCGTCGCTCCGGTTCGTGCGGCAAAAAGACATGTAGGGCCGGTGCGGGAGAACCCGGCGGCAGGGCGGCGCCCCGGGGTTCACCGTGAGGGCGCTCAGCCGAGGAGCCAGACCGGGCTCTCTTTGCCGACGCTGACCTTGAGATAGGCACGGGACGGGTCAAGGTCCTCCGGCACCTCGAAGAAGAGGTACCCGGCCAGTGACTCACCCCGGCCGAGAGCAGCCCTGGAGTACGACCCCCCCTTGTTGGTCGGGCCGGGTGATGTAAGCGGACGGTAGGTCTCAGCGTCGTAGTGGAGGACGAAAGCGCTCTCCGCAGGGGTCTGGATACGGGTGTTCACGCCGTCCCCCTTATGGCCGAGGTGCGTCACCTTAACGGCGACCAGGAGAAAGAACTTCCCGGGCGCTGCATCACGCTGCGCCGGTTTCGTGCCGGTGGTCTGGAACGCGCGCGACCAGGTCACCGGGCCGGCGACCAGCGAGGCGGAGTTCTCCCCGCGGGCATCTTCGTAGCAGAACCGTTCGCCGACCTGCAGGGCGTCGGGGAACCGGGGAGTGGGCTCCTCACCGGGACTCATGAGCAGCGGGAGAGCGTCAGAGTCCGCGGCAAGAGGGCGATTGCAGTCATTGAGGGCGCTGGAGAGGTATTCGGTCCCGAGAGCGAGGCGGCCCAGCACGTCCTCCGTCACGCTCCGGTTCAGGGGGATGTTCCCGCCGACCAGGGTGCCGGCCGCGGCGAACTCGTCGAGCGCAGCGATGAAGTGCGCGTATGCGGGCTCCATACCGAAAGAGACCTCGAGGGCGGCAGCCTCGGCACGGTAGCCGTCCGCAAGGGAAGAGATATCGGCTGCCCGGCTCCGGAGCGCTGCGTCGTCGCGGGTATAGAGGGAGCAGATCTGCTCCACGGAGGCCCCGAGGAGCGGTATACCGGCCCCGGCAATCAACGACTCCAGCTTCTCGTCGTCGCTCACCGGTTCGGGGAGAAGAACAGTTTCGTCCTCCGGAGCAGGGCCGGAAGAGGATGCGTTCCCGGGAAGATCGGCCTCCTCCGCCGGCGGAGAGGGGACGACCGTCGCGCATGCCCCGGGAACGAGGAGGACCGCCGAGAGGATCACCCCGATAAAACCGGCGGCAAGCAGTATCTTTGTATGAGAGCCCCTCAGTGCCACAGGTTAGCGTATTGCGCCCAGAACGGATATTCGTTGCGATGGGGATACGGCAGACCGGCACCGCTCCCGGTCCGCCGGGAAGCAGCATGCCGGCGGGCAGAGCCGGTCATAACGTCTTCCCGAGCGCCCAGACGGGCGACGTTGCCCCGCCGAGGTTCACCTGGACGAAGCACTCGTCGAGAGGGAGCGCCTCCGGAACGTCAAAGACGATGTACCCCGCCTTCATTCCGTACCGGTCCAGCGTCGCCGCAGCGTATGGCTCGCCAAGCGACGTCCCGGACGCCAGTTTTATCGGCGCGTAGGTCGTCCCGCGATACTGGAGCGTGAAATCCCGGGGGTCCGGGGTCCGTATCTTATACGTCCTGCTCTCCCCTTTATGGCCCAGGTTGGTAACCTTCACCTTGACGAGCAGGAACATCCTCCCGGGCTCCGCGAGAACCGCCTCGCCGCGTTCATTGAAGAGGTAGTACACGCCAATGCCGCTCGCCGACTCAAGCATCAGGGAGATGTCGTTTGCGCGGCTCCGGTCTTCGTAGACGTACCGCTGCAGGAGCACCAGTTCTTCCCCGGACCCGGACGCGTCGCGCGGGCGGGGCAGGGAGAGGCTGGTCGCCGCAATCTCCGCCGGCACCTTCAGCACCGGGCGCTGCAGGTATCCAGACGCTTCACGGAGACGGTTCGATCCCTCCCGGTTCGCTTCGAGGGCCGCATCCACCGTCGTCCTGTTGAGGAGGGTGTTTCCCTGGAGCGCCGCGCCGGCGGCCTCGTACGACTCGAGGGCACGGGTGAACGAGGTCTGCAGGGCT
>Ga0116161_1004108_pt1 | contig 12482 bp, 12 predicted proteins | sample AD_JPNAS3_MetaG_FD_89877 | JGI IMG/M metagenome (GOLD analysis project Ga0116161, IMG submission 89877) | Active sludge microbial communities of municipal wastewater-treating anaerobic digesters from Japan - AD_JPNAS3_MetaG | ecosystem: Engineered > Bioreactor > Anaerobic > Digestate | place... | reverse complement strand
TAAAAAAGTACGATGATAGAGAAGTAAACATCGTACAAAATGCACGGAACCTGACAGGAATGGCTCCTCAGAATTCTGTAAATATTCTTCTTGCAATGGATGATCAGGATATAATTGATACCTTGCGCAAAGTAGATGAAATTGCAGTTTCTGAAGGTACAAACTCAATGGTGTCCTATTGGCTGTCTTTAATGCCTGCTGAGCGTGTTGCTCAAATACAGCGCAAGATGACCAATAAACCCTCTTCCCTGCAGTAAATTCCGCTTTTTGCAGCCGATGTTTCAAGGAGGTTTGCCATGCAGGCACTGGACCTTCATCTTGAGCAGACGGCTGCTATACAGTCTCCGTCAACACATAATCTTCAAGGATCGAAGAATGTCTCTCATGATGAATCTGCATTTCAAAAAGAACTTCAAAAGGTGCGCAATGCATCCCAAGAGGTGAAAGACGCTCATAAAGCGCAGGAAATGCCGGGCACCACGGATGGTAATCAAAAACTGGAAACTACAAAAGCTAAAGAAGCACATTCAGTCGATGAACCTGCTTTTTTAGATTTCTCAAATGAAACAGTACCAGAAGTCAATGATGGTTTTGGGGATCTTTATCTGAACGAAAGCAGACTCGATCAATCAGGTAATACTGATAGTTCCTTATTGAACACCCCTGTTGATCTTAATGAAGCTGATGAATACTTTTCTGTATCCTCTGAAGATTCTTTTATTGAGCTCTTACCTGAACAGGAGTCGTATCTATTACAGGATAGAAGTCTTGTTCCGCCTGATAACAGCTTGCCGGCAGAAGAAAAAACACGTTCTGTTAATGCATTACTGTTGAATGAAAAGAGTGACAATGAGCTTAAAATATCTGGGGGTGACACTAATAATGAGGATGCCGTCCTTCAGTCTCTGCTGACCGGTCAAGTTTCATTGGCTCAGTATGCACTCAAAGAGGACTCTCTCTCAACGGAGTCCGGTTCTTCTAAAATTACAACAGATCAAAGGGACTTGATAGGAACAACCAATGAAGCCCTCATATCAGTTATTGATGAGCGGAGTATTACAAAAGAGGCTGCTGCCGGGGGAAAATTTGTTTCCGAAGTGAAATATGACGGAAACGGTAATGCAGAAATGTCATTAAATCTTCCTCAGAACAGCATGTATCAGGAGCCTCAAAGCGGTAATTCAGCTGCTGTTATGACTTCGAATGCACGTTTCACAGAAATGCTTTCATCAGAATTGCAATCTAATGCAAAGGAATTTGTAAAAACCGGTTCAGTAATCTTGAAAGATAACAATAACGGTACAATAAATTTAATTTTGCATCCGGAAGAGCTGGGAAATGTAAAGATACGGTTGGAAGTTACCGACAAAGTAATTGCCGGCAAAATTATTGTTTCGAGCGAGGAAGCCTTTAACGCTTTTAAAGTCAATCTAGATTCTTTGCGTCAGGCTTTTACAGACAGCGGTTTTGAAGCCGGCGGATTTGATCTAAGCTGGAACAGCGGAGGTCAAGGAAGCGGTCAGGATAAAGATCATAATCCCAGGGGCTATGTGTACAATGATGCATTGCCCGAAATATTTGATGATGATTATGCGCTTCAGCTTGCACGGGATGCGGTAATCTACGGAACATCAGTAATAAATATGATAGCGTAATAAATAAACAGGAGAATTACCATGGATTTTAGAGCAACAATGAGTGCTTCAGAGCAGCTGCAGTCAAAAACTGCAGTTGACAGCTTTAACAAAACACTCGCTGTAAACGGACGTACTGCAAGTTCACAATTGGGCAAGGATGACTTTCTAAAACTATTGTTAGCACAATTAGCTAACCAGGATCCGACAAGTCCTATGGAAAACACTGAATTCATTGCACAAATGGCTCAATTTTCCTCCTTGGAACAAATGACCAATATGAATACAGAGTTTTCAAAACTTGCTTCAATGCTCAATTCATCGGAAGCGGTGAATACCATTGGTAAAACTGTTGAAATAGAAGACGGAACGGTATCAATAAGCGGCATTGTAGAAGGTGCTGTTATGGGGCAGAAACCCCAGGTGCAGATTAACGGCATGCTTTACAGCATGGAATCAGTAAAAAGAGTATTAGCTTACTAAAAGAGGGTTACACATATGATGAGATCACTTTACTCCGGCGTTTCCGGAATGCAGAATCACCAGACAAGACTGGATGTTATTGGAAATAACGTATCAAATGTTAATACAACAGGTTTCAAAAGAGGCCGTGTTAATTTTCAGGACATGATTTCACAGCAGCTCTCAGGCGCTGCTAAGCCTACCACAGAAATCGGCGGTGTAAACCCCAAAGAAGTAGGACTCGGCGTTATGACAGCATCAATTGATACTATCTTCACTCAGGGAAATCTGCAGTCAACAGGTGTTGCAACCGATGTTGCAATTCAGGGGAACGGCTTTTTTGTTCTTAAAAACGGCGAAGAGTCTTTTTATTCCAGAGCTGGAGCTTTCGGTTTAGACAGTGAGGGAACCCTTGTAAATCCTGCTAACGGTTTCCGTGTACAGGGCTGGATGGCAGATGAGTTAAACGGCGAGATGGTGCTTAATACCGCAAGCAATCCCGAAGATTTAATAATTCCTGTCGGTTCAAAAGACCCGGCTAAGGCTACTACCAATGTTAACTTTGCCTGTAATTTGAATAAAAATACTCCTGAAATTCTTGAAGGCGCATCCCCTGCAGACATTGCACGCGGAACCTGGGCCACAGAGTTTAAGGTATATGACAGTTTCGGAAACGATCACAATCTCTCAGTATCCTTTGCCCGTGTGCCTGGAAATCCTAATCAATGGCAAGCAACCGTTCTCGTAGATCCTGATCAAGCAGATGCAACCCAAACACGTGTCGGTCTCGGTACAACAGACGGAACAGAAAACACCTTCCTTGTAAACTTTGATAATACCGGAACACTCCTTTCTGTAACAGACAGCGCCGGCAATAACACAAATCCGGAAGGTGAAATAATTCTTCAAACATCATTTAATGTTGTTGGTGCAAATCCGGATGAAGAGGGAAACCCCGCACGCCAGACTCTTAACATAAATCTCGGCACAATAGGAAGCCAGAAAAATACGGTAACACAGAGTGCTTCCCAAAGCTCAACGAAGGCATTTTATCAGGACGGCTACACAATGGGTTATCTTGATAACTTTAAGATTGACTCAAGCGGAATTATTACCGGCGTTTATTCAAACGGCACAAACCGCACCCTCGGTCAGATTGCATTGGCAACCTTTACCAATCAGGGCGGTCTCGAAAAAGCAGGCGATAATACCTATGTAGAGTCAAATAACTCTGGTCTTGCAAATATTGGAACATCCGGTATTGCTGGAAAGGGAAGCCTTTTAGCCGGCGCGCTGGAAATGTCAAACGTAGATCTTACAGAACAGATGACCGACATGATCGTAACTCAGCGTGGTTTCCAGGCAAGTTCTAAAACTATTCAAACTGCAGATACTTTACTTGACACAGTAATGAGTCTCAAACGCTAATAACATAGCCTTGTATCAGCTGTAATAAAAAAGCTGTCCGGATGAAGGTTGACTTCATGGACAGCTTTTTTTATTTTAAAATAATAATGAAAATGCTAAAGATTTTTTTTCCTCTTACCAATTATTCTGCTCCTAAAAAGAAGTACATTTATCACTAATGCAAAAAAAACTAAAAGTATAAGTACAAGATATGGCTGTTCCGGAGCAATACCTAGGAGAAGAAGCATAGGAAACCCGAATACTATTGCAGTCGAAGATCCGCTTACCAGATTCTGAGAAGCAGGAGTGTCAAAATCAGGATCTGCCTCTCTAAGAAGTGCGACACCGGTTGAAGCAGTTCCTGTCAGCATTCCATACATGCTTAAAAATCCTTCAAGGGGGTAAGACTTATAAATTGTATTGCACGCAGCCTTAACATACCAGAAGGTTCCGGCTAAACCTGCTGTACAGATTATTAAAAGGGGAATCCAGAGATTGGAAAGAACTTTAATATCAATTAATGTAATAGAAGCAATAATCATAAAATCAAAAGCAAATCCTGTAATTCTATTAAGCATAAAATTACTTAAGTATACTTTGTTCATTAAATGTGTTTTCCGTAAAACCTTTACAACCTGTTTTACAAGAATAGCAAAAAGAGTTCCAAAAATAAAATTAAAACCCCATATAAGAGGACGGACCGTCTTGATCCCGAATTCTCCAAGTCTGCCGCTTTCAATAAATAATACATCAACAAATTTCATAAATCCATATGAAACTAGAAATGTCAGCATTACAAAGCAGATCTGTATAGTAAATTTATCTATAGACTCTGCAAGAGGAATTTCATCTTCACTTCCCAGTTCATCCGATACGCTTTCATTTTTAAATCCCTTTGCTGTTATAAATTTGTTTTTACTATTAAGCCATGTCATATATACAACACCGGGAATGCAGGCGCAAAGGAAACCTATAGACGCAATGGTAATTCCGAATGTCTGCCCGCCTATAAAGCTTTCAGTTGTATTGTAGCGGGTGTTTTCATATATGTATCCCCAGTTGTTTGCCTGCCCCGGCCCTTGCCCGAATCCCAAAGGAAGAAGAAGACCCGAAGCTTTAAATAAATCCGGCATAATGGTCAGTGCAAGAAGAATAGTTATAGAAAAACCGATAAGTGCCTGCAGGAGGTAACTTCCTACTATCAGTAATCCGCTGTTAAAAGCATCCTTACTTGCCTGCCTTTTAATCTCTCCCTTGCCGTATGAAGTTTTTAAACTGAGAGCTATAAAACCGATTGCCATAAAATGATATATAATCATATTAAGAAACCGTGTATCAAATAAAGATCCAAGCCCCAAGGACCGGAGTGCAAAACCTATTAGACCTCCGATCACGGCGGTGGGGAGCAGTGATTTCCGTAAAATGGGTACATGTGTCCGCAACGTGTTTGCAGCCAATAATATGAGGCATAATATTCCAAACTGTGTAAATGTTGACCATACACTAGATTCCGAGAAATCCATCTTCATTCCTCCCTTTTAACCTTTTTATAGTATAAAAATAATAGAGAAATTGAAGAGCATTACGTCTTTTTTCTCCATGAAGAAAATAGTATGAAGTATCGGTAAAGAAAAGAAGCTTGTTTCTTCCGTGAATTGCAAACCCTTGTATATCATCGAGTAAAAATACTGATGTCTGCTTTCCATCTGATATTGTAAAGTCATTCCATGTTAACGTTATAGAAGCCTTTTTCATATGGACTAGATTCGGCTTTCCTCTAATTTCTTCACCGAATACTTCGTTATGCGAGGTGAGGGGCAGTAAATTTTTGATTATTTCTTCGGAAAGATTATTCATAAAGGAAACCTGGTAATCATACAATTCTTTCGTATCGCATACTGCATTATTACCGCTTAGTAGCTTGAAGGAAAGGTCTTCCTTATACTCAAGAGCATATCCGCATGCACTACAACTGATGCTGTCGCCCGATGAGCGAAGGGTACCTGTCCGTTGACAGTCGGGACAAAGAAAAAAAGCTCTTTCCATATACTCAGCTTTATGTCTGCTTTTATATCGAAGTGGAAGAGATGTCTCTTTCCTTGCACTTACTGATAAGAAATTTTGAATAAGATTATCAAATTCTTCATGGGGAATGTCTTTATATTCTTCATACGATAAAACTTTGCGTATTCTTCCATAGGATTTACCTCTTCGTAATCGGTTTCCCCACCGGGGATCAACCCCGTATAAGCCTTCGAGATTATAGAGTACAAGGGTAATTTTCAGCAATTTGACCAGACGCCCTATACCTTTCATTATGTGCTGTTCGTCGCCTGAGTAGCTTGTATTCCCGTTTGGAAAGAGACAAACACTGCCGCCCTGTTTAACAGCACTCACCATTTCTCTAACCGTTGTTAAGTCGCTCATTCCTTTTATTTTGGGTATTGGAGACATTAACCAGACAAGAAGACGGCTCCAGAAACGTTTTTTAAAAACATCATCTGCTGCAACATAATACAGGGGAAATTTAAATGACAGACCTACAAAGATAGGATCAAGCATGGATACATGATTTGAGAGCACCAGGCAGGGTCTATCCCCGGATCCATAGCGTTCAGCCTTGTATCCGAACAGTACTTGTGCTAAAATTCTACACAGAGGTGATGCGGTTCGAACAACAATCTGATGACGAAGTAATACCTTCATAATATAGCTTCTATTTTATTTTGTAAAAGTTACAATTGTCAACCTTTCCCGTAAAATTTCTGTAAGATATGTAAGTATTGGATTGAAAAACGTAAACTCACAAACACGAATGTCCGATACTTAAAATAGGATTTTTTATTCGAAAAAACAACTAAATCTTTCAAAACTACTTGACGGGTAGTGAAATAGCATAGAAAATAGAAGGATGATAGAAGTTATGCGTCTTGACGGCACTCCGTATTGGATAAATCCACATCAAATAGAGCGGATAGAGAAAAATCCTGATGTTACCCTTTTAATGCTTTCGGGTCAGAAACTGGTGATTAAAAATAGTCCCGAAGACGTTATTCAGAAAATTATAGCTTATAGAAAACAGATTGGTTCATTCGGAAACGAAGACTAAGGGAGAATACGAAGCAGACCGGCAAAAATGCTGCCAATCTGCTTCGTTCCAAGTTTGCATTGCAAACTTGCAAATATATTGCACTTTCTCATTGCATTACGAAAGTGCGGTAAAAAGTCAACTTCAAAAGACTGAAGCTTTTTTGTTGACTTTTTATGGGAGAATACGAAGCAGACCGGCAAAAATGCTGCCAATCTGCTTCGTTCCAAGTTTGCACTGCAAACTTGCAAATATATTGCACTTTCTCATTGCATTACGAAAGTGCGGAAAAAAAGTCAACTTCAAAAGACTTAAGCTTTTTTGTTGACTTTTTATGGGAGGATTATAGATGGATCTGGCGACGATAATTGGATTTGTGGGCGGTGCTGCTGCCCTTGTAATGTCTGTTATAACATCCGGTGGTAAATTATCGGGAATTTGGGATCTTGCTTCCATTATATTCGTTGTCGGCGGATCGTTCTTTGCTCTTTGTATAGCAAATCCGCTATCTTCCATGACAAAAATTTTCGGAATACTCGGTAGAACATTTAAAGTTCCCGATTTTAATGAAAAAATTCTTGTGCAGAACATGGTTGCACTTTCTGAAAAAGCAAGACGCGAAGGTATTCTTGCTTTAGAAGAAGGACTAGAAGATCTTGATGATGAGTTTATGAAAACAGGGCTGCGTCTTGTCGTTGACGGTACTGATGGTGCTGTAATTAAATCCATTCTAGAAAACGAATTAAATACTATCGAATCCCGACACCTCGGTTGGATTAACATTATTGTTTCATGGGCAGGTCTCGCTCCAGGATATGGAATGATGGGTACTGTTATTGGTCTTATTGGTATGTTGCTTAATCTTGAAGATAAATCTTCCCTTGGACCCAACATGTCTGTAGCCCTTGTAACAACCCTGTACGGATCAATGATGGCAAACTGGTTTTTTACTCCTATTGCAACAAAACTTGCAGGTCATAACTCCACAGAAGTTGCAACAAAGGAGATGATTATAGAAGGTGTACTTTCAATTCAGGCAGGAGATAACCCGAGAATTCTAGCAATGAAACTTCTTACCTATCTGGATCCGAAATCCCGTAAAGCAATTGAAGCTGATGTATTAAAGGATTAAAACATGGCGAAAGATAAAAAGGAACCTGCAAAAGCTTCGCAGGAGTGGCTGACAACGTATGGCGACATGATTACTCTCATGCTTTGTTTCTTTGTCATGCTCTATAATCCCACAGAAGTTGATGCTGTACAGATGGCCGCCCTCACTGCTTCTATTCAAGGTGATCCGACCTCCGGCGGTCAGTCTCTTGCTTCCGGCCGCCTTTCAGACTTGGGAAATACTATCAATAGTCTGCCTTCGCTTGAAAAAGGTAAATCTTTGGGATTGTCAGCAAAGAGGGCTGTGAGTCTTTTTGCACCCGATGTTAAGTCTAATAAGATTACGTTAACAAGCGATGAGAGGGGATTGGTTATAACACTAGCATCGGATTCTTTTTTCAGGGAAGGAAGTGCAGAACTGAATATAGAAGAGACCCGTGAAACGCTTTTGAGAATAGCTCAATTTCTATCTTCTGCAGACCTTGCCGGGCGAAAGTTCCGTATAGAAGGACATACAGATTCCTCTCCCATCACACTTGACCAATGGCCGAGCAATTGGGAGCTTTCAGCAGCGCGGGCTGTGAATGTTTTACATTACTTGTCGGACTTTGGTGCAGACGAAAAACAGTTTTCAATCGGCGGTTATGCCGACACGAGACCCAAGTATTCGAATGAAAGCGCGGAAGGAAGAGCATATAATAGGCGCGTAGATATTATAATTCTGGACGAAGGTCATTTTTAATGATACTATATACAGCAAGGAAGGTTTTACATGGCTGATGAAGATAATTTAAGTATGGATGATGGTGAACTCGGAGGTTCCGCACCAGAAAAAAAATCGAAAGGACTTGGAGTATTACTTCCTACATTATTAAAGTGGATAGGTATAGCCGTTGGTGCAATACTTCTTATCGTTACCGTAGTAGTAATAACTATGAAGATTATGGGGTCCAATAACTCTGCTCAGTCTGCAATTCCATCTTCTGCAGAATATGTAGGTAAGAGGGAAGTTCTTTCATGGTACAGCTCAATAGGTCAGATTCGTACAAAAACAAACGACACACTTCCTGCAAGCGTTGTTGTTGAAGTTGTATTAGGATATAAGATTGATGATAAGGCAACATCGACAGAAATTACATCACGGCAGATTGAAATAAAAGACTTTTTACGCAGATTTTTTACTGAAAAAACAGTATCTGAGCTGCGGCCGCAAAACGAAGATAAGCTTCGTATAGAAATAAGAAATTCAATAAATGATGATATTCTAAGTACATCTAAAATTAAAGATGTCCGTTTTTTAACATTGGAAGTAGTGGAACAATAACGCACTTGCAAAACATCAAGGGGATAAGGGCATGAACGAAGTTCTGTCGCAAGACGAAATTGATCAGTTGCTTATGGCTATAAGCTCCGGTGATACAGAAACCGAAGACTTTAAGCCGGTAAATGATACTCGCAAGATCAAAATATACGATTTTAAGCGTCCTGACAAATTCTCAAAGGAACAGATTCGTACAGTTTCTATCATGCACGAAACTTTTGCCCGTTTAACAACTACAAGCCTTTCTGCTCAGCTGAGAAGTCTTGTTCATGTTCACGTAGCATCGGTTGATCAGCTGACGTATGAGGAATTTATCCGTTCAATACCGACGCCCACTACACTTGCTGTAATAAATATGGATCCCTTGAAGGGAAATGCAATTCTTGAAATAGATCCTGCTATTACCTTCTCTATGATTGACCGCCTTTTCGGTGGTACCGGTCAGGGGACTAAGGTTCAGCGCGATCTGACTGATATTGAGCAGTCTGTAATGGAAGGAATTATTGTCAGAATTCTGGCAAATATGAGAGAGGCTTGGACTCAGGTTATAGATCTTCGTCCTCGCCTTGGACAAATTGAGACAAATCCTCAGTTTGCCCAGATTGTTCCTCCTTCAGAAATGGTTGTTTTAGTTACTCTGGAAACCAAGGTCGGCGATGAAGAGGGAATGATGAACTTCTGTATTCCCTATATAACAATTGAACCTATTATTTCAAAGCTGTCCTCGCAATTCTGGTTTTCTTCAGTTAGAAGAAGTTCAACAACACAGTATTTAGGTGTTTTAAAGGAAAAACTTTCATCGGTCGATATGGACGTTGTGGCGGAAATTGGATCAATAAATTTACCTATTAGAGATGTTTTAGGTTTACGAACGGGCGATATTGTCCGATTATCTAATGTAAGGGTAGGTGATCCCTTAACATTGAGTGTGGGCAACAAGAAAAAGTTTTTGTGCCAGCCCGGTGTAATTGGAAAGAAGATGGCTGTCCAGGTAATTGGTAAGATTAAACAGGCAGAAACAGAAGAGTTCGAAGAATTATCAGTAGAAGGAGATGAATCGTATGAGTGATGGTGCCATTTCTCAAGATGAAATAGATGCATTGTTGTCAGGTGTAGATATGGGAGGCCTCGGATCAGCAGGTTTTCCTCCATCGAAATCAAACGAAAAGCAATTAAATACCGCTCCTCTGGCTGAATTCAGCTCCGAAGTTGCTTCTGTGCTGGCAGACAGTTTAACTACTATGACAGGTACAACTTTTACCGTTGGAGCACCTGTTGTAGAGCAGGTTAATAGAGATCAGCTCCTTAGAAAAATACCGGAGATGATCGTAGGTGTAACTGCAGACTTTTCGGAAGGACTTTCCGGTGATCATCTTTTCCTGCTTGCTCCTGAATTTGCACAAAAGTTAGCCGGTTTAATAAATAAAGAAGATTCGCCCGAACTTGATGATATGGCTTTATCAGTTATATCAGAGATAGTTTCTCAACATTCAGGTTCTGAAATTACAAAATTAAGTCAAACCGGTAAATTTCCCGGTTTGAACAGCAATCCTGCAGAAGCGGTTCATGTACCAAAAGCAATGGTACGGTATCCATCTAACAATTTTATTCTCATCTCATACCCAGTAACAACCGACGGCGGTGTATTTACCTTGTGGGAAGCAATTGCAAAAGATGCAGCATCATCAATTATTGGCGCTCTCGGCGGCGGATCTGATGATCTTGATCTTGGCGGCGGTTTATCTGCAGCTGAAATGCAGCAGATGTCCGGTATGGCAGGCGGCATGGGATCAAAACAGGGTATGAACGGTATGGGAATGCAGGGTTACCCGCAAGGTATGAACGGCATGGGCAACATGCAGGGATACCCACAGGGTTACCCTCAAGGTATGAACGGCATGGGCAACATGCAGGGCGGTATGATGGGAATGAATGTTCCAAATGTACAAGCCCTCCAGTATCCAAATCTTCAGCAGGGCATATCCAGTATGGAACAGGGTAATATCGGTCTAATCATGGATGTTTACATGGAGATGACCGTAGAGCTCGGACGTACAAAGAAGCAAATAAAAGAAATCCTTGGTATGGGTGAAGGTACCATTATTGAGCTTGATAAACTTGCCGGTGAACCGGTAGATATTCTGGTTAATCATAAGCCGATTGCAAAAGGCGAGGTTGTCGTTATAGATGAAAACTTTGGAGTTCGTGTTACAGAAATACTTTCTCCAATTGAACGGGTGTCAGACTTGCGCTGATAGTTTAATGAGGGTGGGGGACTATTACGAAAAACTCAATAGCAAAAGCACTTTTTCTTGTGCTTATATCTCTTTTAACTATGTATCTTCCTGCTCAGGAAGAAATATCAGATAAGGCTGAAGAAAATACATCAATTCAGCTTGATGAAACTCAGTTTCGAATTACAACATCAGAACCAGCAGAGCAAGACTCTGCATCAACAAATTCAATATGGCTTTTCGTCCGCATGGTATTGGTTCTTGCGTTGGTCATTGTTTGTATATACGTTGTTGTATTTCTTTTAAGGCGGGGTTTAAATCCGCGCACTCCTTCAGACCTCTTTTTGAAAAAAGCAGCTTCCCTTACATTGTCACCGGGAAAGTCTGTTCATGTTGTAACATTGCAGGATTATGCATATATAGTTGGAACGGCAGATAATTCTATCAGTCTTCTTGGTGAAATTAAAGATAAGGAACTTATAGATGCTTTAAATCTCCAATCAGAAGTATATCCTGGAAAAAGAGCTCCCGATTTTGCTTCTCTGCTTTCTCTTTTTATGCCAAAACCCAAAAAAAATCCGGCACCGGCAAAAACAGATTTTGGAGAGGAATTCCATACAAATTTTTCCTTTAATGGGACCGTTCTTCACAGTAATCAAAATCCAAATACTGGTAATTTTACAGATACGGTTTCAGAAACTGCACAAAATCTTTCAAAACAGAGAGATAGGCTTCGAAGCTCTCCTATTAATACGGAGGATATTCGATGAGTTATAAGAGAAAGTTCTTTGTACCATTTATTTGTTTACTACTTTTATTCCCATCCTTCCCATCCTTTTCCCAATCTTTCCCGCAGGGATCAACTCAGGGGACTAATCAAATGTCGGGTACAGTAAACGGCATTAATGTTCCGCTTATTGATCTTCAAATAAGACAGCCTGACACAAATCAGGAAGTTGCTTTCTCTGTTCAGATTCTTCTTCTTTTAACAATATTATCTCTGGCCCCAAGTCTTTTAATCCTTGTTACCTGTTTTCTGCGTCTTTCTATTGTTTTTGACTTTATTAAAAGAGCTCTTTCTCTTCAACAGGTTCCCCCAACTGCTGTATTAAATGGAATAGCCTTCTTTTTAACTCTTTTTATTATGTGGCCAACATTTAATCAAATGTATGATCGCTCGTTTAAACCCTTCTCCGATGGTGAAATAGGGCTTCAGGAAGCGTATC